>Ga0265594_1003325_pt1 | contig 10765 bp, 5 predicted proteins | sample saktaG_11_FD_190147 | JGI IMG/M metagenome (GOLD analysis project Ga0265594, IMG submission 190147) | Saline water microbial communities from Sakinaw Lake, British Columbia, Canada - sak_2011_5_24_80m | ecosystem: Environmental > Aquatic > Non-marine Saline and Alkaline > Saline ... | reverse complement strand
GTTCTGAGTATTTTCCATTATTATAAACTATAATTCCCTTTATTTTTTTGATGTTTCCCCCAATTTTTATTGTTTTTACTAACTCCACTAATGTTTCTTCACCTTCACCAACAACATAATAATCAACTAATTCAGGTATTTTCTCTGTAAATAAGTATCTACACCCCTTATAATTACATGAGGGTCCACCAAGAATTATTTTTATATTTGGTTTTATTCTTTTTATTCTTTTTATAACCTCAATAGTTATTCTTTCTTTTGGATTTGCTACAGAAAAACAAACTATTTCTATTTTAGAATTAATTATTTTATTAACACAATTTTCTGCTTCATCTTTGATTATTTTGAATAATTCATTAAATTTACTCTCATCAAACCAATATCTTTGGTTATGCATCTTCCAAAGGTAAGCATATTTATCTTTAAATTTATTAAAAAAATCTATGTTGAAATCAAAAACATTTATATTAATTCCTTTGCTGACCAAATACTCTGCTAAATAACCTAAACCTACTGGAGGAGTTTCAATATCCCAAGGCGGGAGTGTCACTAGCAATACATCTACCTTATCTTTCAAAGATTTTCTTAAAAATTTTCTTCTATCCATTTTATGTTATGCACAAAAAAGCGAAAACCAGCATCTTTAGATGCTGGATGAAACTTTTTTGGCATCCTAAAAATTCACTGTCAAAAGAAAACTCCATCAAACCAGCACCTTTAGGTGCTGGTAGGAGTTTTCTGTGGATTTTTATGATTTTTGTTGAAACTATTTAATTACCTTAAACATAATATTTTTACTATTTCTCTTAAAATTATTAATTATTTTGTTTGTCATATTAAAATTAAACTGTGGATAAAGTATATTAAGCTTATTTACAGCTTTATTGTGAAGTGATGATGATTCATCGTAGAGATTGACCAATGGCGTTTTTATACCATGATAATTACTAAGTTTAATAATTTCTTTTACTCTCTTTTTTCTTATTTCATAAGTATTGGTGTGTTCTAAATTATACCATTTTAAATACCCTTCTTTGTCTTTTGGAACAACTATACCTAAATTTTTTATATTTCTTGATATCCAGGAATTACCCATCATTAAACAAGGAGTAAGGCTAGATATACATGTTATATAATTATAATACTTATCAATAAAATTATACGTTTCTTCAAATTCTTCTTCTCCTTCACCAGGGTAACCAATAATCAAATTTATATCTACTGTGATCCCTACTTTTTTCAAGCGTATTAGAATTATTTTTAAATCTTTAGCTCTAAATGGTTTGTTCATTAATTTGAGGACTTTATCTGAACAACTTTCAACACCAAATACAAGGTTTATACATCCTGCAGATTTCATTTTTTTTAGGATATTGTAATCCATCCTTTGATCAACCATCCCTTGTGCACTCCATTTAATTTTAAGATTTCTTTTTACAATTAGATCACATATCCTTTCAAGGTGCTTTAAGTTTCCGTTGATAATAAGGTCCCAAAAATTAAATGTTCTTATATTATTATGTTCAATATGATATTCTATTTCTTCAACCACCTTTCTAGGTGAACGAAGACTATAACATCTTCTTTGCATCCAGTCTACACAGAAATTACATCTGTTTATGCAACCTCTACTGGTAAGCATAGGTAAAATTAGTTCTTCATATTTAGATAAATCAAATTCAGAATAGGTTGGAGCTACTAGAAAATCAATATTCTCTAGTGGTTTTGTCTTAATAAATATAACTCCTTCCTTAGAAATAAATGTTTCTAGAATATTATTAAAATTTACATTTTTTTTGTTGCAATTTATAATATCAGGTATTACATGTTCTGTTTCTCCAATAATTGCAATATCTATATAATCTTTTATTTTGTGACTTAAAATATAACTTGGTTCAGTGCCAGGTCCACCAATACAAATTTTTAATTTATTATCTAAACTCTTTAACTTCTTTATTATTCCATATGTACAATTAAGATTTGAGGCATTAATTGAAAAACCAACAATAAGTGGTTTCTTCTCAACAACGAGATTCAATACTTTTTCTATATAATCATTAAATATATTAAACAATTTTAAGTGAAAGTTTCTATTTATCCAATCATTAAAATTTTCTATTTTCCAAGCCCCTTTATATTTTTTTTTGGCTTTATTATATAATTCTATGTTCATATCAATTACTTCTGTTTTTAATCCTTTATTTTTAAGATTAGAAATTATATAAGCTAAACCTAATGGAGGCATTTTTGTATCCCATGGGGGGCAAATTATTAATAATACATCTAAATCGCTTGAGATTCCTTCAAATTTTTGTTTGATTAATTTCTTTAATTCATTCCTATTTAATTTTTTATAATATGATTTTATTGTAAACTGGCTCTTTTTCATCTCTAATTTATTATAAAGCTCATTAATTTTCTTTTTTATTTTTCCAATGTCCCAATTTAGAATATTATCCAAGATCTTTTTTTGCTCTTTCTCGTAATAAGTTGTTTTTATATTTCCTTTATTTAAGAAATCAATAATCCCTTGTGTTAACTCAAAATCTTTTTTCAATTCTGTCAATCTTTTTATTTTTGAATTTGCCTTTGTTGCTTTAATATATATCTTATTATCTAATCCTAAATGTTTATAAAGTCCATAAAGATTATTTTTTTTATTTAACTTTTCATAAAGCTCATTAATTTTCTTTTTTATTTTTCCAATGTCCCAATTTAGAATATTATCCAAGATCTTTTTTTGCTCTTTCTCGTAATAAGTTGTTTTTATTTCCCTCTTGTTTAAGAACTTAGTCATTCCCTTAATTGCCCTTAAATCTTTTGAATAATTCAGCACTTCTTTCTCATTACAACTTAAAGAACTCATTTGTTTATGTATCTCATTATTTCTTCCTAAATCATCACATGTTTTGTAACAGTTGATACATTTAAAGAATTCATTATTTTTTTTAAAATTCTTTGCCATAAATCTGAACTTGCTGTATTTCTCAGAAAAAAATATCTCTTTAAAGTTCTTCTTTAAGATATTTCCCATTGGCTTTTTATGTGCTTTTAAACAAGGAATGACACCCCCCTTAGCAAGAATTCTTGAGAATGTCCAACCAACATAACAAGGTATAGAATCAACTGCCTTTTTATCATATAATCCTTTAACACTCATTGGGTTTGATATTCTTTTAATAAACTGATTAAAGCGGAAAATAATAAAATTTCTTTTGTTTTTATATTTCTCTTTTAATTCAAGGCTCTTTTTTAAAAGCTTTTTTCTTTGCTTTTCATTCAATAATAAAATATTTGTTTTTCCCTCAACAACATCAATCACTGAAAACTCAACAGAATCTGCTGTTTTATATGCAAACTCAACCATTTTCTCTATGTTTTTATAATTTAAGCTAGAAATAACATCATAAATTTTGATTAATGGTTTTTCTTTTCTTTGTTCATGCTTTAATTTTTTAATGAGTTTAAGAATCTTTTCTATCTGATAAAATATTTCCTTTGTTTGGTTTGGATGAGTTTTAACATAAGTATTAGCATCACCTGCCCAAAGACTGACTGCAATATGATCCACATCTAAATCAACTAGCTTTTTTGCAATCTTTTCATTAATTAGAGTAAAATTTGTGTTAATATGACAAACTAAATTATTAGTTTTTATATACTCTATGATTTCCATTATTTTTGGGTGCATGAACGGTTCTCCACCACCACCTAAATAAATTTCATTAGTTCCATGTTTTTTTAATTCATCAATTAAGCTAATTACTCTCTCGTAAGGTAGAGTTGCTTCTTTCTCTCTTCTAGAAATTTTCTTTTCTTTCAGAAGAGGGGAATTGCACCAACAACCAATGCAGCTATTGTTGCACTTATTGGTTAAATCTATTTGTACAAGATTTGGAAATGTAAAAGCATGCCTTCCATCAACAACACCAATAAGATCTAATTTATTATCATAAAAATTTTTAAGAATAAGGTTTTCCTTTGGAATTCTTTTTTGTTCTTGCTTTTTTTTATTTATATCTTTTTTTTTGAAAACTTTAGACATAATTCTTCTAGCTGTATATTTTGGTCCATGTTCATCTAGGCATTTCTTGAATATGGTTAAAGAATTGTTATGTTTGAGTCTTTTTTGTCGATGCTCTGCCCATATATTATAAGCCCTTCTAACTGCACTCTCTAATTCTTTTGCACTTAACTCTTTTGTTTTAATAACGCTTCTGAAATTGCCGTCATAATCTGACCATTTTTTTGAGACAAGCATACCTTTTTTATTAAGCTCCTTATAATAGCTTGTTCCTGGGAAAGGCGTTGTTATTGAAAACTGTACTGATTCTGGATTCATCCTTAAAGCAAAATCTATTGTTTTTTGTATTGTTTCATGTGTTTCTCCAGGAAGGCCGAACATAAATGTAAGATGTGTTTTTATTCCAATTTTATTTGTATATCTTATTATTTCTTCAGCCTTTTTTAAGTCAAGGTCCTTGTTTGCGCTGTCAATGAGTTTCTGCACCGCAGACTCAATGCCATATTTTACTGCATAAAGCCCAGCAGATTTCATTTCGTCCAGAAGCTCCTTATCCATTAGGTCTGCCCTTGCCATTATTGCCCATGGCACATTTAGCTTTCGTTTTTTGATTTCATTACATATCTTTAACATCCGTTCTCTTCCGATGTTGAAGGTATCATCATCAAAATAAACTGATTTAAAGCCCTTTTTTCTTACTAAGAATTCTATCTCATCAACAACATCAACAGGGTTTCTAGCCCTGTAATTGCTTCCGTGATACATTATCTGGGGCCAAGCACAAAAGATGCAATGGTACGGGCAGCCCCTTGAGGCAAGCACTTGAACACTTGGCTGGGGTATTCCACCAGGACAGTCATGATACTTACGCATTGGCAGTTGTTTCCTTAATGGCCAGGGCAACTTATCAACATCTGTTAATGGCCTATTTTTGTTTATTATTATTTTATCTTTATTCCTATAAATTAAGCCAAGAACCTTGCTTAGATTATCTTTATTTTTAAGGCAGTTAACAAGCCCCAATAGTGTAAATTCATACTCCCCAACAAGCACAAAATCAATAAACTTATTTTTTTCTAAGAATTTGTGGTTTCTTATATTCATATCTAATCCAGACAAGACAATCTTTATACTATTGTCAAGTTTTTTAATCTTTCTTGCATAGTCTAAATCTATTTCTAAAGAAGGCGTTGATACCTCAATAAGCACAATATTTGGCTTGTAATCCTTTATTTTATCTAAGAACTTAGTATCACTCATGCCCTTTGCAATAGCATCTACAAGCAGAACATCAATATTGCTCTTTTTCAGGAGGGATGCAGAATAAGCTAAAAAGAAGGGAAAAGGTATATAATCTTCCTCTTCTGGTATTTTTAGGTGTGGCCACCTGCTTCCAGCCCTAACTCCTTGCTTTCCATTTATACTCCATGGTGGATTAGCTAACAAAACTTTCATTTATAAATAAGACCCCCTATTAATATAGTAAGAGCGTTACTATCAAAATATTTAAATAGATTTGTATACTGTTGGCAATATATTGGGGGTAATAAATTAAAATAGACAAATAAAGATGAAAATAGCAATAATCTTTCCACCATATAACCACAAGAAATTCTCTGAAAATTTAGAGGTAGTTGATGAGGAATTTGGAGTTTACCCCCCTCTTGGGCCGGCATATGCTGCTGCAATATTAGAAAAAGCAGGGCATGAAGTAATTTTGATAGATGCCAAGGCACTAAAACTTTCAAAAGAAGAAACTTTTATGTATCTACCTGGAATTTTGGGCTATTTAAGGGTGATTATTAGAAAATAAAAATTATAAGGATTAAAAATTGAATAATAATAGAAAAGAATTATTCAAAACTTGAATCAATCTATTACAAACTTAATAAATAAAAAAATGAATAAGAAAAACATAAAAATAATAAAGCACACATTTGTTTTATTATTAACAATAATCATATTTGCATTTTTATTCTCAAAGATAGATTTTTTTGAACTTATAAACATATTTAAACAGGTTAATTTAACATTGCTTTCATTTGCAGTTTTCATATCTTTTTTTAATAACATATTTCTGCATGCGGATATGTGGAAACGTATCTTGAAATATTTAGGTTGTAATATTTCTCTTAAAGAAGCAGTATTTGTGAGGATATCAAGTTACTCATTTAAGATTTTATTACCTATGAAGTCAGGAGACTTTATTAAAGCATTATATTTAAAAAAACAAAAGAATTTTTCTTTAAAAAAAGGAGCTGCTTCAATATTATTTGATATAATACTTGGTATGTGTGCATTATTATCACTTATATTTGTTGGTATTATCTTCCTAAAAATTAATCTGTTAAATATTCCTATTATTATAATCATTGGGTTAGTTTTTTCATTTATAATCTTTTTTTGTTTAAAAATAACCAAAAATTTTATTTTTTCTATATTTAAGAGAATTCATCTTAAGTTTTATAATATCTTAAAAGAATTATGTGCTTTTGAAGAAATTATATTTAAAAAGCAGTCTTATTTTATCATATACGCATTTGTTATCCAGTTAATAATGCTTATAAACTTCTATATTTTATCAAAAGCTATTAACTTGAATATCCCTTTTTCTAAAATAATTCTTATTTTTCCACCAATTATAATTATAAGTCTTATTCCTATTAGTATCTTTGGTTTAGGTATAAGGGAGGGACTTATAATATTATTTTTTTCAGAATTTGCTTCATTCCAATCCCTACTTAGTTTTGGTATCTTAATATCCTTTGTTGAATACATACTGCCTGCACTTACTGGATTATTTTTTGTGAAGCCTTTTTTAAGTAAAATGTTATGATGGTATGGAATAATGAAAAAAATCATAAGTCTAAACTTTAAAAGAAAGAATATTACTTTAATAATATTGCTTTCTACTTATTTAATCACAAGATTATTTTTTTTGTTTTCAATTAATTTATATAATTTTGATGAATGTAAGTTTGGTACAATAACTCATGGATTAATTACTGGCCAAGGCTTACTTCCTTTTCATTATATTCAGTTTCTTAGTCCACATTATCCGGGAAGATTATTGACTTCTTTTTTTCTTATTCCTTTTTATTTGATTTTTGGCGAATCAGGAATTTCTTTAAAATTAGTATTTTTAATAATTTCTGCAGGAATATTTTGTCTTGTTTACCTTTTTTTATACAAATTTTTCAGCAAAAAATCAGCCGTAATTGCTGCATTGTTAATGATATTCTCAATTCCAGTTTATACATTCAGCACCCTTTCAGAAGGAGGACCCCAGTTAGAATCTCTTTTCTTTAATATCTTGATAATGTTTTTGTTTTACAACATATTCTTTAATAAAAAACATAATTTAAAATCATTTATGCTATTTGGATTAGTATGTGGTTTCGCAACATTTGTTAACTATAGCTGTCTTATTATGATATTTGCTTGTATTTTATTCTGGTTTATCTTTGATAAGAAGTTCTTCCTGAAGAGACATTTTTTTATTTTTATCATTTTCTTTATATTAGGTTTAAGCCCATTAATATACTATAATATAAGATATAATTTTGTTGGATTAAATTATACATCTAGTGAAGGTCCATCTTTCTTTTCAAAAATTATTGGGGAGGAATCAAATTTTTTAAAATTAAACAATGCCTTTATCAAGCTTAGAAAATTTGGATTATTCGATTTGCCTAAATCCTTTATGTTCAAAGATATATTAATTTTTAATTCGGAATTTTTATCATGTACATATTATTTCCTATTTATTTGTAGTTTTGCTTTTCTTTTTTACTATTGTAGAAAATCTATTAAAAGATTAATATTAGGACTTATCCCTTTAGAAAGATTTAACATTAAACCAGAAAAAATTAAGAAAGAAACATTTATTTTAATTTATCCTTTAGTATTTATATTAATATATTGCATTAGCAATTTTAGTGTTGATCATGGTATGTTTGGAGCTTATGGATATCGGTATTTATTGACATTTTATGTTCTTATGTTTATTGTTTTTTCACTATTTTTAACAAAATTATGGAATAAAAGAACAAAGATCATATCTATTCTTTTTATAATAACCCTTCTTTTATTCGGGTTAATAGGCAGTCTTAGTTTTGTTTCTTTTGAAGATGTTGGTAAGGGTTTAGTTTATAGACCTTTTTGTTATGAACAAATGGGTTTTCTTTATGAATGTGAGCAATACAATTCACTTAGTGAGGATTACAAAAAATTATGTTATGAAGGCTGTGGAGTTTCTGTTAAATTTAGCGATGCAAATTTATCTGACTTATTTAAAGAAGCTAGTAATAAAAATGAAAAATATTTACCTTATTATTATAAAGGCATTGGAGAATTTATGATTTCTAAAGAGTATAAAACAAGAGATATTATCCTTGAATCTGAAAAAATTAAAAAAGAGTACAAACCTTATTATTATAGGGGGGTTGGGTGGGCTTTTGGTCAGGAATCTTCACATGCATATCCCCATATTCAAAATTTTTGCAGCGATTTTGATTCTCCTTATATAAATTATTGCTTTGAAGGTTTAGGCCAAGGAATTGGACAATACCTTGGGGTCATTCCTACTCAGGCAATAAGGCAATGTAATAAGATAAATGAAAAATATAAGCCTTACTGTTTTAAAGGGTTAGGTTGGTCAATTGCCAAAAAATTTGGAGATAATCCTATAGAAGCACATAAATTTGCAAAATACATAGAAGGGGAATCAAAAAATTACTTTTATAAAGGTATAGGTTCATATATTGGTTTTGTTTTTAGTTATAATTTAACCTTAGCAGAAAAAAATTGTAATAAACTCAAATATGGAAAAGCCTACTGTATACAAGGATTAAATGAATACCTTAAAGATGAATCTTACTAAGGAATTAAGTTTATTTGTTTTTTGAAATTAAGTTTTATTAATATCTTATCACTTAAAATTTTCAAACTATCTAAAAATGATTTTTCCTTTTTTATAATCTTAACTTCAAATATAGGGATTTTCAGTTTTTTAAGTAAAGAAACTAATTTTTTAACTCTTTTTAATCTTAAGTCATAAGTATTGCCTTTATTATCATACCAATTATACCAACTATTGTTCATAGAAATATTAATCCCATATTTTTTATGGTTTTTCTCAAGGTCTGAATTAGCAAGTACAAAACAAGTTGCAACACCAGGAACATTTGATATACACTTATAATTTTTCTTTATAAATGATATTGTTTTTTTAAAATCTTTTTTTGTTTCCCCTGGAAATCCAACCATTAAGTTAATTGAAACAGTAATATTTACTTTTGATGTGTCTTTTAAAACTTGTTCTGCTTCATTGGCAGTAAAGCTCTTACCCATCCATCTTATTATTTTGTCAGAACCACTTTCAAGGCCATAAACTAAGTTAACGCATCCAGCCCCCTTCATCTTTTTAAGTAAATTAAAGGTCATTTCTTTTCTTATTAAAGCACTCCCAGACCATTCAATTTTCATTTTGGAATTTATAATTAAATCACAAAATTTTTCAAGTTCTTTTATGTTTCCATTTAGAAGCAGGTCAAAAAATTCAAATTTATTAATATGATTATGATTTACATGATATTTTATTTCATTGAATAATTTTTCAGCACTTTTATAACTATAAAATTTCCAAACTTTCCAATCATTACAAAAGACACATTTATTAATACACCCCCTGCTTCCTAAAATACCTATTCTTTCTTCTACATAATCATTAAGATTAAAATCTTCATATTTAGTAAACGGTAAAGAATCCAAATTTGGTGGTTTTCTTCTTTCCTTTGTCTTTATCTTTCCTTCTATTTGTCCATATATTATTATTCCATTTATTTTAGTAATATCCCCCTTATTTTTTATTGCTTTGATAAGTTTGTATATTGTTTCTTCTGCTTCACCTTCGATATGATAATCTATAAAATGGGCATTATCTAACGGTGCTTGTACACCTCCAGTAATGATTATTTTATTTGGATCCTTTTCTTTTATTTTTTTTATAACTTCCAAACTAAAAATTTGATTCGGAGCCATTATTGAAAAACCAATTATTTCAACATCAAAAGACAATATTTTATCTACACATTCATTAATCTGGTTCTTAAGAAAATCAGGCATTTCCCATACAAAATTTGTTTTGATATCCCAATATTTTTTATATTTTTCATTTACTGCTTGATATGTTATTATATTATAATCTAAAACTTTTGTTCTTAAACCCTTACTTTTTAAATATTCAGAAATATAAGCTATTCCTATAGGTGGATATTTAACATCCCAAAAAGGGCACATTACCAATAAAAAATTATACCTTTCCATTATTTAAACCAATATCTTAGTTAATATAAAAAAGTTTCTTTAAAGAATTATAATTATGCACAGAAATGCTTGCGAAAACCGCATACTTTAGTATGTGGATGAGCATTTCTGGCATCCTAAAAATCCACTGTCAAAAGAAAACTCCGTCAAACCAGTATCTTTAGATGCTGGTAGGAGTTTTCTGTGGATTTTTATGATTTTCATTAATTACAATCCATAATATAAAAAATTAAATCAATTATCATCTATTACATATTTAATTTTGAATAAGGAGCTCAAACTATTTCGGCTTGGATATCATCAATTAAGAGATAACAGTTATGACCAAGAAGCACCTCTATCCCAAATGCACTGTTTTCATCTTTGATTGGCACAATTATCTCTTTTTTTGTCCATTTCTCTGAATACTCATTA
>Ga0265594_1003324_pt1 | contig 10768 bp, 8 predicted proteins | sample saktaG_11_FD_190147 | JGI IMG/M metagenome (GOLD analysis project Ga0265594, IMG submission 190147) | Saline water microbial communities from Sakinaw Lake, British Columbia, Canada - sak_2011_5_24_80m | ecosystem: Environmental > Aquatic > Non-marine Saline and Alkaline > Saline ... | reverse complement strand
ATGGAAAGGTTTAACGATACAAACACTACTTATTACCCTATAAAGTTGTTTAATCTGTATCCGTAGAGCTTGAAACTGAGGTGGCATTTCAAGGTACCTAATTTCTTTCCTATCGTTTACTAACATTATGACTCCTTTCTCTTGTTAGTGTTCTGGTGAACCAGACTCCTTAATGATAATTAGAAGCCTCCACCTTAAGGTGGGGGTAGTTCACACACTGTTTCTACCACACGAAACTGTTTAAAATGAATCCGTAGAGCTTCAGACTGGGGTGACATCTGAAGGTACCTAATTTCTTTCCTATCGGTTACTAACTTCATCCTTAGACCTCCTGTTAGTTATCTGGTAACTATGAGACTCCCTTATAGAAAGCCTCGGGGCTTGCCCCGTGGTTAGTTACTTTATATTCCATATAATTTTTTATATGCCTCTACTATGTTATCATCCCAATTCCAATCAATCATTCTTGCATAAATATCATATTCTACACAATCACTTTCTTTTATGAATCTTCTTGGAATAATTTTTAAATTATCATATTCAAAATCCTCAAAAAGATCATTTCTATCAGTTGAAACTACAACTAATTTATATTTTTTTACTAGATCTGGAATTATAAGAGAAAAAGCTATTATATCTCCTAAACCGCCAGAAAGAACACATAATTTAGATAAATTAACATCTATATTAAATTCTTTCATTTTTGCATCAAAAATATATTCATCATATTCCCTTGAATATCTTGCTTCATTATCATTACATACTTTTTTTTGAGAATAATCCCAAGTAATACAATTAGAATCTAATAAAATCTTCCAATTGTTTTTTTTCATTTCATATGTAAATAAAATATGTTTTCTATTTCCTTCAAAACTAAGATTCATACAATATCCATGTTCTGCTGCTTGTTTCCTGAATAAAAAAGTATTATCTAAATAATCAACTTCTATAGATTTTTCAATATTACATTGTTGAAAATCAATTCCTGCTTTTACAAATTCTATATTATTAAAATCTTCATATGTATTATTGTTTTTTCCTGAAAGAGGATTAATAGCTAAACCACTAATTGCTCCAACATCTTCTTTTATGTTTTTTATTAAATTTTCTAAAACATTAGGTTCTGCTGAATGAGAGTCTTTAAGAAACCAAATCCAATCACAATTAGAATATTTTAAAGAATCTTGATAATCCCACAAAGATCCTTTTTCAGATCCATAAATAACTTCCCATTTTATATTGTTTATATCTAACCTACGAAAAAGATATTGATATATTTCTATATCTCTTAAATCCTTTTTTTCTTTAACACTATCAATAATTATCAATTCTTTTGGTTTATAGGTTTGATTAATTACAGATTCTAACGCAGAAGGTAAAGAATCTGAATAATCGTCTTTTATGAAAAGAATAGATGTAATGTTATACATTTTTTTAAATACGACAAACAATTATTGCCCAAAGGGATATCCAAAATATTCATAGTACCATTTAAATCTTTCTACTATCAATTGTGCAATTCCAGGAGACATAAATTTTTTCCACTCTTCTCTAAAATTATCTGTTATTTGACCCTCCCCTTTATGTGGAAATTTATATAAATAAAATCCATCTGGATCTTCCGAGGTATTTTTAATATTATTAAAATCATGTTCAAATTCTTCTTGTTCTAAAAAACTATATATTAATTTCATAAATAATTTCGGAGCATCAGCTAATTGTTCATATTTAATAAATAAAATTTTCTTATTCTTAATAATTTTCATTGATCCATCAATATCATGAACAGATTTAATAGCTATTGATGACATGTTCTTATTTAATATATCTTCTATTCCAACTATACAATGACCTATCAATCCTTGAGGAGAAAACATTTCATCTGCTCTTTTATATATTGTTCTTTCTAACGGATTTTGATTTTCTCTAAAAAGAGGCGTTTTTCTATTTTGTTTTTCAATTGATGCAAATATATTCCTTAAATCTCTAATGATTACTATCATTTTTGATTTATCATATAAAGATTGTAATATTTCTATATTATGAATCCATCCTCTTGATTTATCAAAAACAATATCTTTTTCTAAATGAGAATACCAAGAATCAGAAAACGATTTTACAGAATTTTTAAATCGTTCTTCCGTTCCTTCTCTATTATTATTCAATAAACTTTTAAATTCTATAGAATTAGACATTTCTATAATCATAGAATTAAAAGCATTACATAAAGAACTTGTTGTAGATGCATAAAATTTATCATTCTGATTTAATATATTGCAAAGTAATGTAGATCCTGATCTTGGTAATCCTGCTATTGCGTTTAATTGCATTTATTACTCCTTTTCAATAAGTCCAAAATTTTTAGTTGCACTGGAGTCAAAATCAAAACCCCAATATTCAATATCTTCTTGACATAAGAACCCAACTTTATCAATTAGGTCTTGTGTTCTATAATACTCTTTATACGGGAAATGTTTTGTTCTTCCGTTATAATTTTTTAAATCTTCTTCATCTTTTAATCCGATAATAGATTTTATTTCATCAAAATCTTTTTGTAAAAATTCAAATCTACCTATAAAATCAATATCTATTTTATTGTTCATATTAACCATAAATTGTATTTTATCAATGTTTTTTAATCTTATTTTTAATATTTTATCTTTGTAATTTTCTTTTTTATATTTATATAGATTTTCTATATAATCTCTAAAATTAGAAAATTTATTTTCTTTTTTTGTTGTTGAAGAAAAATTAGATAACATTGTATAAGAAGAAACAATCCAACTCCAAGGATTTCTAATAAAAATAAAAGAAAAATAATTATTTGCTTCAGGAACAAACATTTGTATTTTATCAAAACGTTCATGTTGCCCTATAATCTTTGTTCCTATTTTAAAATTTTGACAATGTTGAAAATTTTTGCCTACAATATCGTTTTCAGATAAAAATTTATAAAAATATTTCTCTATTGCTCTACCTCCTGTTTTTGGAATGTGTATAAACACAAATTTTTTCGAATGAGAAACAATACACATATTATTTTCCTTTTAATTCTATCATAAAATCTTCGATTCCACTAATTATCTCTTTGCTTGTAATTTTTTGTTTTCGCCCTTCTTCCCCAATTTTTCCTAGTATTTTATATGGAGTATTGAATGGATTCCAATGTGTTTCTATTTGTTCTTTAATATTAACAGCCCATGTTAATCTTGGACATCCACATAACGCCGCAAAATGCACTGGACCACTATCTACACTTATTAACATAGTACTACTAGCCATAATATTAGATAATTTATTTAACGAAACATCCCTAAAATCATCTACTTCTTTAATAAAATAAGTAGCACTTTCAGAACCTATACATGCGATTTTTAATCCTTTTTTCTTAAAATGTTTCACTACTTTATCCCATTCTTTTTCTAAAACATTTTTAATTGTTAAATTTTTTTTAAGTCTTGGATGTATTAACAAATCATATTTATTACAAATATCATATTTTCCATATTTTACAAATTCTTGATCAAAAAACATGTTGTGTTCATCTATTGTACCATGTTCTTTTATATATTCCTCATATCCTATTGTAAAAGGTTTCATAATATCAAATTTGTTTTTATCTATATCTATATCAAATATTTTTAATTGATTCTCTCCTATCCCAAGCATTGATTCTTGTTTTTGATAATAATGTGGTATAAACTCATTACAAAAATCTTTATATAATTCCTCATGACCTGATCTTGAACAAACAATTACCTTATCATAACCTTTGCTTTTCTTTCTCATATAACCTTGCCATCCAAATAATTCTATTCCAAATTCTCCAACCCAAGGACCAAAAAAAATAGTTTTACCAAAATTAGAAGGTTCCATTTTTTTTATCCGTAATTTTAATCTATTTATTTTTTTCTCTATACTTACTTCTTCTCTTTTTTCTTTATAAATTCTTTCTGGGACAATCTCTTTAAGAACACCTAACCTGATTTTTTCTAATTTTGTTTTTTTTACTATCTCGTCTGGCAAACAAAAATTATAATCTTCATGTTCTAAATTTAAAATAACAACTTGTTTATATAATTCTTTTCGAAAAGAGCTAGGAAGACTCATTAATTTTGATTTTTCTTTTAATTTTTCTTTTATGTCTACTTCCTTTTTTTCATTAAAATTATATATGTAATAATAATTTGCATTCATATATTTATGATTTGATGTTTGTTCATACTTCTCATTTGCAATAACATGAATGTTAGGAGAAGTTCCTGCATTTTTTACAGCACAAGCTAAAGAAGCTCCTCCAGAATATACAGAAATTACATTTTCACAACTAAAAATAATATCACAATATTCATATATAGATTTGACTCTATATCTTTGCATATTTTGAAACTCTTCAATTTCATCAACATAATTTTTTACTTCTTGTTTTCCTAGTATCTCCCAATTTTCATATTCAAATTCCATAAAAATAATATCTTTTTTTTCAATTTTGTTTAAAACTATTATTTCTTTTACTTTTTTAATAAGATTTTTTACTTCATATTGACAAGTAATTGTGTTTAAATCTATTATAGTTTTCCCAAAAAAATCATCTTTTATTAATGGTTCATAATATATTTTTGGATATCCTGTACTTACAATTAAATTATTTTGTTTTTCAATTGATTGTATATTGTATTTATAAACATATTCATCAGATTGATTAAAATCTATAGTTGGATAATCATCTGTAAATCCACAAAAATAAGGATTTTTTCTCCATACTAAATCTAAAACTTCTTCATTTCTATATTCAACTTCATTACTCAAATAAAACTCTGCATTTTTTTGATAAAATAATTCAGGTAATGTAGAATATTGAATATGATCTCCAAGACCACTTCCATAAAATTTGAATACTATTTTCCTCATAAAATAATTCCTATAATCGATAACTACCATCTCCAACAACTTTACATATATTACCATTGCTTTTTATATAAACAAAAGTTCCATCATCGTATCCATTCCCATCTACCCAAATATCACCATTTACTGGAGCAAATTCTAAAGCACCAGATGGATACCCAGAACCAATTATTCTAATAGGATCTGATCCTCCCATCATTATACTATTATCAATAGCATTTAATACTTTATAAACACTTGTATAATAATCAGTTGAAAAAAGAACAGAACCAAACCCTAAAGCTCTTTTATAACAATACGATACTCCATGTATAAAAGAACCGTTCCCAGACGCAGATAATCTTGCTGAATTATCATAATAATCTGCAAGATCACTTTTACAATCCTCTTTTACAATACAAACTCCTTGAGCAAAAGCTCCTAACCCATAAGCTTGAACCCACGCTTTATAATCCCCATCTCCCTTCGCATATCCTTGAGCAAAACATCCATGATCAAAAGCCTTTACATATCCCCTTGTCTTGGTATATCCTTGGGCAAAACATCCGTTTTTATTTGCTAAAATGTCACTAGTACCATCTGAAAACCCTTGTGCAAAACATCCATTATACATAGCGAATACTCTTCCTGTATTTTTTGCATATCCTTGAGAAAAACACCCAGTATAATAAGTATATCCTGACATTATTGTTCCTGTTACAGAGGCATATCCTTGAGCAAAACACCCTTTTTCATAATTATATAATTCAGAAGACGCTCCACAAAAACCTTGAGCAAAAGAACCAAAACCAGTAGAAGCCATTTTCCCATTCGAATATCCATGTGAAAAAGATCCAGGAGCAGTTGAACTTAAATTAGTAGATCCTTTGACATATCCAACAGCAAAAGATCCAACTCCTGAAGCTAAAATATCTGCCCCACTTGCTCCTCCAGCATATCCTCCAGCAAAAGATTTTGCATATCCTTTCCCCCTTATTATATTTGCAGCTGCACTAGCATGTCCAAATACAAAACCAGAACCAGATTCACTATTCAAATCTACAGTTCCATCACCAGATTTAAAAATTCCTTGATATATTTCAAACCTTCCACCAGCCATTTAAAAAATCTCCTATGAATTATCTTTTTTTAAATATTAACATCATTTATTTTTTTAATAACTTTATCTAAATATTTTTTATATACTAATTTTTTTGCACCTATTTCTACTGAATAATAATCTTTATATAATTTCATTCCTTTGCTGGATATTTCAACAAGTTTTTCTTTATTATTATCATTTGTAATAAAAGATAAAACATCTCTCATTTTTTGTAAAGATTCATCAGAATTCATAGGATTAAGAAAATCTCCGCTTCCTATTGATAAATAATTAACTTTATCTTTATATCCCCCAAATAAATCCTGATGATCTAAATCATGACTTAAAGCAATCCCCCCTAAAGACATTACTTCTAAAACTCTATGGCTTCCTTCTCCAGCTCCAAAAGGACACAAATGATATTTATATTTATTAATTCTATTAAAATATTCTCTACGATTCATTGCTCCATTGATAATTTTAAAATTATCATCAACTATTTCTTTTTTAAAATTTTCTATTTTTTTCCCATTTTTTTTTCGTTTAATTATAATCACTTCTAATTCTATATTGAAATCTTTAATAACTTCCTTTAACATCTTAAAAAAATTAAATCTAAAATATCCCCCAGTAAGACCCCCTAAAAAAAACAACTTATCTTGCTTTTTCTCAAAATCTATTTTTTGTTTTTTAATATTTAAAACTATTTTCGAAAACCCAAACGATGGAATTAAAACATTTTTATATTTTCCTTTCTCAAAATGATTGTTCCAAAACAAGGGAGAAATTACATCAAAATCTTTTTCCAAATCATCAACTCTATCAAAAAAATCTGGATAATATTTGTCTTTCTTTATCATTAATACTTTTTTGCATTTCGTATTTTTGAATGGAAGCAAAATATTATCATCTTTATCAATATATACAAAAATTAATGTCCTGCTATCATTTAAATCAATTTTATTCAAATTAGAAACTTTATTTACACAACAACCATTTATTGGATTATTCATTACATAAGAAATAAAATCTTCAAATCTATTCAATATATTGATAAAATTATAAAAATATATTTTATTAATATTTAAAAATTTAAAGATTTTTTTTTCATTTTTCATAAAAACCCTTTCTATAATGGATTATTTGTAACTGTACAAACATATCCACGACTAAACATCTTTACATATCCTCCATTAACCCATATGTCCCCAGTAACTGGAGAAGAAGGAGTTCCTCCTCCAATTAAATGTATTGGATATTGACCACCAACAGTCATTGCGTTAAGTCCCGTTGTGTTAAAATTAGAAGTTCTACTGTTGCTATATGTAGTTCCAGAATCAATGTCTGAGCTAAATAAAACTTTTCCTATTCCCGAAGCTGTTTTAATAGAACGAATAGAATATCCATGTACAAAACTACCCTCAGACGCAGCAAAAAGCTGAGAAGAATTTGGATAATTACTTTTACAAAATCCATGTGCAAATGCTCCCATTTTATAAGCAAGAATTCTACCTATTTTATTTCCAGAACCTCCCTTATAACCAATTGCATAACCTTGTGCAAACCCTCCTATTTCTCTTGATTCAACTACTCCATATGTTTTTCCAAACCCTTGCCCAAAAGAACCTTTCTCATTGGAATCTATACTTGATTCATTTAAAGCAAATCCTTGTGCAAATGTTCCTTTTTCTATTGATTTAACAGAACTACTTGTAGTTTTTGCATATCCTTGAGCAAAACATCCAACTGTAGTAGCATCACTAACATCTCCAGAAATAACAATACATCCACTACCAGAATATCCTTGAGCAAAACATCCTTTATTATAAGCACTAGTAGAACCAGATGAAGTATGACCTTGAGCAAATGACCCATTTCCATTTGCATATATTTTACCACTACTATTATAACCCTGAGCAAAAGATCCCGTTCCATATGCTCTAATTCTTCCTGATCCTACTGCATATCCAACAACAAATCCTGCATTTGCATCAGTTGCAACATCTGATGTAGAAGAACCACAAGACCCTACAGCAAATCCTCTACCTTTATCTCTACATTTAATTACATTATCTGCTGTAGCTGCATGACCTGCTACAAATCCAGCTGCATCATTTCCTCCAGATAAAGTAACTGTTGCTTTATTTCCTGAACGAAAAATTCCTTGAAATGTTTCTAATTTTCCACCTACCATATAAAACTCCTACATTGTTGAATTCCAAACGTATGTAGATCTTCCACCACTTTGTATCCAAATATAATTACCAGCTACCCAAAAGTCTCCATTTTGTGGAGATGCAGGAGGTCCAGACCCTATCAGCCTTATTGGATATTTACCACCTATCATAACGCTATTTTTCACAGAATTATTACTTTGTGTTCCAGTATATTTTTTTGTTGAAGTATTTACATCAGTACAAAAAACAACAGAACCAATTCCTGAAGCAGTATGATCACTACTATACGAGATACCGTGGCTAAAAGAACCTTTTCCAGAAGCAAGTATATTAGTAGATTCTCCTGCAATTGTTCTTGTAAGTCCATGTGCAAAAGAAGCTATTCCAGATGCTTCTATTTTTGCAGTATAAGCTGATCCAGAAGCATATCCATAAGTAAATCCACTTGCCATTGCTCCGTCTGCACTTGCTATAATGTGTCCAGAATTTTTTGCATATCCTTGAGCAAATGTTCCAGCTCCAGTTGCTTGTATAAATGAATATCCACTAGCATAACCTTGAGCAAAAGATCCATAATCATTTGCAACAATGTCAGAATTATCTTCAGCAAAACCTTGTGCAAAACATCCTTTTGTATTTGTTCCTCCTGTATATCCAGATAATATATTACTTGTAGCATCTGTATATCCTTGTGCAAAACATCCAGGTTCATAAGATCTTAATTGACTTTTAGTAGAACCTTGGGCAAAAGAACCTTTACCTGAAGCATATAATTTACCACTAGAAGAATAACCTTGAGTAAATGCTCCAGTTGCTGTGCTTTTTAAGCCAAATGATACTTTTGCATAACCTTGAGCAAAAGAACCTTTTGAGGTTGCTAATATACTTGAGGTTGGAGAGCTAGGTCCACCAGCATATCCAAATGCAAATCCTTGACAACTTCCCAATCCTGTTACATAACAATCACTTCCTGTTTTTGCATGACCAACTATAAAACCTGCATTTGTAGTTCCACTATTTAATGAAACATTCGCAGTTTCGCCCGATCTTAAAAAACATTGATATAATTCTAAGGTTCCGCCCATTATAAATATCCTTTAAAGTGGAGTAATAGTAGCCATTAATGTTCCACCTACATAAAATTCTAATATTGTTTCAGTTGCTACATCTAAATTTATTTTTGTATTTCCATCAGTTCCATCTAAAATAAAAGCCTCTCCAGCATATACTGCAACAGAATTAGTTGTAGTCACTGGAGCTATAATTCCAGCTGTTGGTAGCGCCCAATAAGTAGTAAGAGATGTCGTAGTGTGTGTGTGTAATGCATCTGCACTGCCACCATGTGTTAAAGTAGTGAAATCTGTTTGAATAATGTCTCCATTAATAGTTGTATTTCCCGTAACAGTTAAAGGTGTGTTAAATGTCCAAACTCCAGTGCCACCATAATAGGTTAAGCTATCTGCGTCTGTAGATGGTCCTATTTGAAAATCATCTTCCTGCACCTGTAATCTATAATAAGTAATTGTTGCATCATAATCAGCAGCTGTTTCTAAATGGAGAATTCCACCATTTATATTTCCTGTTGCGTGACCTGCAAGAGTAAGTTGTCCTCTTACTGTATCAGCTTGCCCAATGTTAAGAGCAAAAACAGAAGCGGTAGAAGTAATATCAAATTGAGAATTGTTTTCCGATAATAGCCCACCAGTTCCAACATATACAACCGAACCAGCTGTTAAAGTTGAAACAGTTACAGTTCCATCAACTAATAGATTATTATCCGCAACTGCTGAATCACCACCTATATGAACTCCACCATTTACACAAAGTTTGGATAAAGGCGCAGCAGTCCCGATTCCTACATAACCACCGGCAGTTAAAACCATTTTTTGTGTTTGATCACCACCTGCTGAAGTTAACCACCTAAACTGTGTTGGTACTGCGATTGCTGTTGCGTTTCCTTCTTGTACAGCTTGAAAACTAGCTCCTGCGTCCCAAGCTGGTGAAGTGTTTGCCCCTTGAAAAGTTATTGAGCCTAATGATTCTCCATCTGATGTTGCGGCAACCGTACCAACCGTACTGGAAGAACTTTTCCGCATAACTATATGTCCTCCAGGTTGAGTATCGGTTGTATTATATGATTCAAAGTAATGATATGATGATTGACTTTGTTGTTTTATAGAACCACCAAATCTAGTTGTTTTTATATGTAATAGCGTATCAGGAGAAGCAGTCCCAATTCCTACATTACCTGTTTGTGAAAAAATCCAGTGGCTATTAGTTCCATCATATTTAAGTGCATCTGAATTAGTAAATGGTCCAATTTCTAAATCGTCAGAAACCGCTGAAATATAATATCCTCCGATTGTAGTATCGTGATCTGCGGCAGTTTCTAACGCAACAACACCGCCAAGAGTAGAACCTGTAGCATGTCCTCTTAGAAATATTACTCCTCTTACCGTATCAGCTCTTCCGACAGCTAAGCTATTAAAAGATGTATCTGATCCATATAGTAATAAACTTTGTCCATCAACTGTTGTAAAATCAAAATAATTAGCTGCGGCAGCTTGTGATAATCTTAATTGACTACCGTTTGAAACAATAT
>Ga0265594_1003322_pt1 | contig 10769 bp, 13 predicted proteins | sample saktaG_11_FD_190147 | JGI IMG/M metagenome (GOLD analysis project Ga0265594, IMG submission 190147) | Saline water microbial communities from Sakinaw Lake, British Columbia, Canada - sak_2011_5_24_80m | ecosystem: Environmental > Aquatic > Non-marine Saline and Alkaline > Saline ... | reverse complement strand
CTTTCGGATTCACCTCTTCCAAGGTTTTATCTTCCTCAATCTCGCCTACTTCCCCAGCTTTCATGTCCTCAGGAACAATGGGTCGAAAAACAGTTTCTTCCTCTTTTCGAATTTCTTCTGAAGTCGAGGGCCAGATAAAATAGACAGCTAACCCTATGCCGATAATGAGCGTCAGGATGACAATAATTAAGATCCCTTTCAGATTAGATTTAAAGATATTCGTCATAGATCTTAGTCAATAGAAATATTTCGACCTTTTCCCATATAAAAAAACACCCGGTTAAGAGTGCTTAAAAAAAATTTAATTATTAGATTGTTTAAAACCTCTAAGTTACAAAACTTAGAGTAGAGATTCTCATCTCTCTCTCTCTCTCTCTCTCTCTCTTAAGTTAGATTGGTTGTTGGCTGATTTTTCCATCTTTTCTATTATTTTGTCAGAAACAAAGATAGATGTCAAATTAGAAGTGTGAATAAGTGAAAGGATTATTAATTATAACCTCTTTCCTACGTACTCGGCAAATTCGGCCAATCTACAGGCATAGCCCCACTCATTGTCATACCAAGCAACTACTTTTACTAAATTTTCTTTTACCATCGTTAACGGCAAATCAACAATAGCTGAAAGAGGACTACCTTTAAAATCGGAAGAAACCAGAGGCACTTCCTCTACCCCCAAAATTCCTTTTAACTCCTTCTGGGCAACTTTTTTGAAAGCGTTATTCACTTCTCCGACCGAGGTTTTCTTCTCAACCTGACAAATCAAATCCAGAATTGAAACAATTGGTGTCGGCACCCTGAAAGCTATGCCGTCTAACTTCCCTTCCAGTTCAGTAATTACTTTTCCAATGGCTGAAGCTGCTCCCGTGCTCGTTGGAATAATATTCAAGCCGGCCGCCCTCGCCCTCCTTAAATCCTTGTGGGGCAAATCCAGAATTCTTTGGTCGTTGGTATAACTGTGGCTGGTCGTCATAAACCCCCGCACAATCTTTAAATTATCATTCAAAACCTTGGCTACCGGCGCCAAGCAATTAGTCGTGCAAGAAGCCATGGAAACGACGTCGTCTCTTTGAGAATCGTATTTCTCGGCGTTTACGCCAAGAACAAAAGCGGGAATTTCTTTGGATTTTGAAGGAGCGGAAATTATTACCTTTTTTGCCCCGGCCAAAATGTGCAATCTTGCACTCTCATAATCGGTAAAAGCGCCTGAGCACTCCAAAACGATATCTATCCCCAGTTCTTTCCAGGGCAATTTTGAAGGGTCTGCTTCCTGAAATATTTTAATGCTTTTACCGCCAACTAAAATTTCTTTTTCGGCAGCTGTCACCGACTTTTGATAGGTTCCGTATAGGGAATCATATCTCAAAAGATGTGCCAGGGTCTTCGTATCGGTCAAATCATTAATCGCCACCACTTCTAAATCAGGATGGTTATCTAAAATCCTTCTTAACGTTGGCCGCCCTATTCTCCCGAAACCATTAATAGCGATTCTGATTGGCATACTATTGTGCGATATTGAGAAGTTTAACGATCTTTTCTTTGTCGAACCCGAGCACAATCTCGCCGTCAATCTCCATTACCGGCACTTCCATTTTGCCGGTTTTTTCAATGATATAATCGCGCGCCTTCTCGTCTTGAGAAACATCTATGTCTTCAAAGCCTACATTGCGCTCTTTTAAAAACCCCTTCAAAGTAAAACAATAAGGGCAGCTTGGAGTGGTATACACTTTTACCATATTTTATTGGCAGCCTCCCTCGCTCGTGGAGGACGTGCCGACGCCAATGCCTGTTGAAGCGGCCTCGCCGGAAAGAGTTTCGGAACATTCCGAAGGTTGTGAATTAAATGCCTGGCAAACAATTTCTTTGAATCTTTCCGGAGAGCGCGGACTTACATCAACCACTTGATCGTTAATGATTATTGTCGGCGAACCCTGAACGCCGTATTGTGTATTTAAATCTGCCTGAACATCGAATTTTGGAAAACTCCCGTTTAACCAAGTGGATTTGTCGTCATACTGGCTGTAAATTTTATATTCTGCGTCGGTCTGTGAAATGCAGGAAGACAATTTCGTCTTGTCTATATTTGCTTGAAAAAGACATTTTTCGGAATCACCGCTTAACACAAAGCAATTTAAATAATTGCTGAATTTTTCTTTTTGTTCTTTTTGAATGCAGTACTGATTTAAGTTTTCGTCAATCTCTTGTTTCTCGTGCATTATATAATTTACAAAATAAACTCCCATGGTTGCCTTGTCTTTCAGCAATTCATAAGCTGGCAGAAACATTTTCTGAGCCTGCAGACCATACGGGCAATAGCTCATTATAAACAACTTGACATCCGGCTTGTCTCTTTTTTCCATCTCTGTAGTGGTATTGTTAGCAGCGGCTCCCCCTCCTTCGCTTGCTTCTTGTAGATTATAGCCGTAGGGAAATAAAAATTTTCCGTCTTTGCTCACATAAGAATCGTATTCTCCGTCGCCAACTTTTAGGGAAACTTTATAAATGCTTCCTTCCTCAGAAACGCTAACCAAAGAAACGACAAGCCCTCCTGTTAACGTATCTTTGTTCTCGTTGAGATAATTTACTGCTTTTTCGCCAGCATCCTGCATACCAAGCCCACCAGAAGAAAGTCCCCGATTAACGTAAACGAAAACCCCGGCAATAAGCAGGCCGGCAATAACGATGGAAATTGGTATTAAATTTTTACTAATTTTTTCTGTCATATAAGATAATTATAACTTATTAAGTTCGACAAGTAAAGCTTTAAGATCAATATCATATATTTTACAAACTTCCCCGAGTTTTAAATTTTCCATTTCTTGTTTTGCAAAAGGACAATCCAAACAAGGTAAATGATATCTTGCCAGAACCTCAACAACCTTTGAATTTTCTAAAAGCTCGGACAAAGTTGTTTCCTTGGTAATCTTGGGCATTAAATTAAGCTGATAGCCAGCCTCCGTCGACAACGACAATGGAACCTGTGATGTAAGACGAAGCCTCGGAAGATAAAAACAAAACGGTATTGGCAATTTCTTCCGGCTTTCCCATTCTACGAAGCGGAATCATGGCTAAAGTTTGCTCCAGTACTTTTTGGTCCGCTTTGGCGGAAGCGGCCATCGGCGTATCTATGGCTCCTGGAGCAATAACATTCACTCTGATATTATAGGGCGCCAATTCAAGAGCCAAGGTTTTGGTCAAAGCGGCAATTCCTCCTTTGGAAGCCGAATAATGAGCGAGACCTGCCATGCCCTTGCCTATTTGCCCCATTACTATGGAGGCGATATTGACGATGACGCCGGATTTTTGCTTTATCATTTCCTTGGCACAGGCTTTGGCGCAAAGAAAATAGCCCTTTAGATTGATGTCTAAAGTTTTTTGCCATTCCTCTCCAGTCAATTCCAAAAATGGCTTAAACTGACAGATTCCCGCGTTGTTGACCAAAATGTCTACTTTGCCGAACTTCTCAACCGTTTTCTTGACCATTTCTTCAATTTCTTTTTCATTGGTCACGTCGCATTTTACGGCCAAAGCTTCCCCGCCGTTTTTTTCGATTTCATCAACCACCAGCTGGCATTCTTCCTGCGAAATGTCGGCCACCGTAACCTTGGCGCCGTTTTTGGCGAACAATACGGCATCGGCTTTGCCCATGCCTCTTCTTGCTCCCGTAATAATGGCTACCTTTTCTTTTAAATCCTCGTACATAAATTTATTTATTTCTGATTAAAAATGACCTTTCTACGGTTATTTTATTATCTTTTTGACGAATAGTCCACAAAGACACTTACCATCTCTTTCAAGTTCCTCAAGATGATAAGCGCAGGGACAGATGATTTTTTTGTCCTCTTCCTGGCCTCCGGTGATTTTTCTGCAAGGGCAGAATTTTGCCCCGAATTTCTTCTCTCTTTCCAGCAAACCCCTGATGATCGCCTCTACCACTTTTTTGTTGGGATTCAAAGAAAATCCGTTCTTTTTAGCATACTCCTCGTATACCCGAGCCGCAGCGAAGGGTGAAGAAGAGGATTTATCCTCTTCGCCTATTGATTCATTTTTTTCATCTTCTTCTTGCAAACTTTCCTCAAGCCATGTCCTGATTGCTTTTTCCGGCCTTAAGCCGATAAAGCCGCTTAACGGTTTTCCTTCTTTAAAAAGGATAACGGTCGGAACCACGTTAATCCCGTATTTTTGGATCGCAGAAGGAGCCGTGTCAAGATTAACCTTGGCAAAAATTATTTTTTCGGAAAACTCTTTTGTCAATTCTTCTAAAATCGGCGAGAGCAAAAGGCAAGGAGCGCAGCCCTGCATCCAAAAATCAACCAGAACCGGCTTTTTCGCCTCAAGAACTTCTTTATTAAAATTCTCATCGGTAAAATTAAACATACTAAATCAGGATAACTTTAATAAAAACATTATACCAATTCCCGACAAAAAAACGAGGAAATGAATCAAGGCTTTTTGCGCGCTGCCTTTATGCTTAATTTCAGGGATCAAATCTGAACAGGCTATATAGATGAAGGATCCTGCGGCAAAGGGCAAAAGAAAAACTACGGAACCCATCATTCTTTCTGATAATAAAAACCCAAAAACTCCTCCCAAAATTATGGTCAGGGCCGATAAGAAATTCAAAAATAGGGCTTTAGCTTTTTTAAATCCACTGTAAATTAAAATCCCAAAATCCCCGATTTCTTGCGGAATTTCATGAAGAGCTACGGCCAAAGCAGTAGTAATACCCAAAGGAATAGAAACAACGAAGGAAGCGGCAACAATTAAACCGTCAATAAAATTGTGGACGCCGTCTGAAATTAAAATCAAATAGGAAAAGGGTTTAATCTCGGGGTGCTCTTTGGCATGATGATGGTGCCACCTTATAGAATTCTCCAAGACGAAAAAAGCGGAAAAGCCAAAAAGCAAAAATAAAAATACCTTTAAAAGGGCCCCCTCCCCAAGCCCCACTTCCTCAATCGCTTCGGGCATCAAATGAAGAAAAGCTGAGCCGATCAAGGCTCCGGCCGCAAAAGAAACTAAAATCAAAAGAATTTTATTCAAAAGTTCCTCTTTCAAAAATAAAATTACCGCCCCGGCAAAAGAGATCAAACTGATCAAAAAAGTGCTGATTAAAATGTAAAAAAAGATATCCATCAAAGGTATAATTGTTTATTATAATTTTATATTTCTTAATCGTAAAGGGCTAACAAATGATTCCGCCACCCAAAAGCTCTTGACCTCTGTAAAAAACCGCCGATTGCCCCGGCGTGATAGCGCGCTGTAATCGAACGAATTTCAGCATACAGGATCTGGAATGTGGAATTTTGGTTATAGTCGCTGAAGCAGGCTGGTGACGGTAACGGATTTTTACCATAACTTTTGCCGGTAATTTTGGCTTTTTCCCGGAAACCCAATTGGCATTTTTGGCAATTAATTCTTTTTTAAGTAAATCTTTTTCGTCTTTAGTGACGATTAAAATATTCCTTTTCAAATCTTTACCCAAAACATAGTAGGGACCGCCAGGAAGCCCGATTCCCTTCCTTTGACCAATCGTGTAAGACCACAATCCTTGGTGTTTTCCGATTATTTTACCCTCTTCCGTAATAATCTGCCCCGGCCTTGATTCGAGATGACGCTTTAAAAAATCTTCGACCGAAGCTGAAACAAAACAGATTTCTTGGGATTTTTTAACTCCGGCAAAGGGTAGCCTAAACTTCTTCGCCAATTTTTCCACCTCCGCTCTCGTATAGTTGCCCACCGGAAATAAAATTCTTTTTAATTGTTTTTGAGAAAGCTGCCACAAAAAATAACTCTGGTCTTTTTCTTTATCTCTGCCCTTGCATAACCTGCAAGACCGTTGAGGTCGATCCCCAGCAAGACGGGCATAGTGGCCGGTTGCCACAAAATTGGCGTTTAGTTTTAAAACCTTTTCCAACAGGAGCCCAAATTTTATTTCCTTGTTGCAAACAACGCACGGATTGGGAGTTAATCCCTTTTTGTTTTCTTTTAAAAAATAATTAACAATTCTTTTTTTGAATTCTTTTTCGAAATTCAAAACATAAAAAGGAATTCCCAACCTGCCAGCCACTCTCCTGGCCCTGATTTCAGATTCTGGCGAGCAACATCTATTGGCTACCCTTCCAGACTTATCTTCTGACCAAAACTTCATAAAAACTCCGATAACATCAAACCCAGCTCTTTTTAATAAAGCTGCTGCCACAGAGGAATCTACCCCGCCCGACATCGCCACCACCACTTTACCTTTTTTCTTTCTTTTGTCTTTCATAATAGTTTTTAATTGCAGCTTTCAAACCTTCTCTGGCCAAAACAGAACAGTGAATTTTAATTGACGGCAAATCGCCCAGTTCTTTGATTATTTTTTTATAATCAATCTTTAAAGCTTCTTTAAGAGTTTTACCTTTTACCAAATCGCAAGCCATATCGGAAGTGGCAATAGCTGCTGCACAACCCAAAGTGTTAAATTTAATATCTTTGATGATTTCTTTACCGTCCCTTTCCTCCACCTTGATATACAATTTCATAATATCGCCGCACCTGGGATTGCCGACCCTTCCGACACCGTCGGCTTTTTTTATCTCACCAAAATTTTTCGGGTGAGTGAAGCGTTTAATGACTTCTTTAGAATAATAAGGTCTTATTACCATAAATTTATATATCAAGCTTTCATTTATGAAAGCGCAGATGAAGATGAAGATTTATCTTCATCGCCAATATTGCCTGAAATTTTTCTCAAGTTATCGACTATTCCCGGCAAGACCGCCAAGAGATAATTTATTTCCGATTCTCTCGTCCATCTGCCCAAAGTTAATCTTAAAGAGCCGTGAGCTTGCTCGTGCTTTAATCCTATTGCCATTAAGACGTGGCTGGGTTCCAAATTAACTGAAGAACAGGCAGATCCTGTTGAAGCTGCTATACCCGATAGATCCAACTGGATAACGATCGATTCCCCTTCCACACCCTCAAACCAAAAATTAGCGTTATTGGGTAATCTGTTTTTGGGACGGCCGTTTAAATGGGCACCGGGGATTTTCGACAACACCCCCTTTATCAATTTATCCCTTAATCCAATCTGTCTTTTGGCTTCTTTATTCATTCCTTTTTTGGCAATTTTACATGCCTGAGCAAACCCAACTATGGCCGGGACATTGACCGTTGAAGACCGTAACCCCGTTTCCTGACCGCCACCGTGCAGAATCGGCTCAATTCTAGTCCCCTTCCTTATGTATAAACAAGCTGCTCCTTTGGGACCGTACATTTTGTGGGAAGAAGCGGATAATAAATCAATATTCATTGTGTTGACGTTGATTGGAATTTTGCCGAAACTTTGAACTGCGTCGGTATGAAAATATGCTCCCTTTTTCTTGCAGATTTTTCCGATTTCTTTTATCGGCTGAATTGTTCCTATTTCGTTGGAAGCGTGGATTACTGAAACTAAAATCGTCTCTTTTTTAATTGCTTTTTTGACGTTTTCGGGAGAAACAAAACCATATTTATCAACCGGCAAACGAGTTATTTTAAATCCTTGTTTTTTCAACCATCTGGCCGACTCCATAATGCAAGGATGCTCGATTGAAGAAATAATAATATGGTTTCCTCTTTTTCGATTAGCGAAAGCAATGCCCTTTAAAGCCAAGTTATTGCTCTCAGTGGCTGAACTGGTAAAAATTACTTCCTCTGGCTTGGCCCCAATCAACTCAGAGACCCGCTCTCTACTCTCTTCCAAGGCCTGCCTTGCCTCCTGGCCAAAAGAGTGCAGAGACATGGTATTGCCGAATTTCTTATTAAAATACGGCAACATCGCCCGAAAGACTCTCGGATCAACCGGCGTAGTGGCAGCATAATCTAAATAAATTTTTCTTTTTGGCATACTATTTTATTAAATCGGCTAGGGTTAAAGAGTCCAAGGCGGAATTCAAGGATTTCTGCAGTTTACCCCAGAATTTCTTGGCAAAACATTTCTTTTCCAAAGGACAATGTCCCGCTTTCGTCGTACATTTGACCAATCCGGCATCACCCTCCAAGGCTCTGATAATTTCTCCGATTTTAATTCTTTGCGGGGGTTTCGCTAAGACATAACCTCCCTGACTTCCTTTTTTGGATCTTGTTAAACCTGCTTTTTCCAGCCTGGAGATGATTTTCTCGAGATAATCAAATGAAATATTTTCTTTTGCTGAAATCAATTTGAGGGAAGAGATTCTTTCTCCGCATTTAGCCAAAAACACCATTGCCCTTAGCCCGTATTGAGATTTGGTTGATATTTTTAACATAAAAGCCGACAAATTTAGTCGGTTTTATTGTATCTTTTGCAGAAAGCAGTGTCAAGATTAAGCGTCTATTTCATATTCTCTCAAACTGCCAGTCGGCATTTCCAAATTGATAATATCCTCATTCGATATGTTTTCGAGATGTTTGACCAAGGCCCTTAAACTGTTATGGCTGGCAACAACCAAGACATTTTTCCCTTCTTTTAAATCCCCCTCAATGTTCTTTTTATAAAAAGGAATCACCCGATTAAAAACATCTTTTAAGCTTTCCCCTCCGGGTGGCGCCTGATCCCAGTCTCTCCGCCACAATTTAACTTGGTCTTGACCGTATTGTTTTTTGACTTCATCTTTGTCTAAGCCCTGCAGTTTGCCGTAATTTCTCTCATCCAGCGCCTTATCAATAACGATCGGCAGATCTCCCCTGCCAAGCTCTCCTAGAATCAAAGAAACGGTTTCTTTGTTTCTGATTAAAGGCGACGTGTAAACTTTATCAATAGAAAAACCTGCGAGTTTTTTCGCAACCTCTTTCACACTCTCTCTTCCTTCTTTACTCAAAGACACGTCAGTCCAGCCGGTAAAGCGATTTTCCTTATTCCATTCGGATTGAAGGTGTCTCAGTAATATTAATTTTGGCATAATTCTTTTTCTATTATCAAGTTTTTGCTCGGCAAAAGCGCAGATAGAGAAGAAGGGCTTTCCCTCTGATTAATTTTTATGTAGCTCTTCTTCGATCTTTAATAATCTATTGTATTTTGCCATCCTTTCCGGCCTGCTAGGGGCGCCGGATTTAATGAAATCAGCTCCAATGCCTACGGCCAAATCGGCAATAAAATCATCCATAGTTTCTCCCGAGCGATGCGAAACCATTATTTTCCAACCGAAGGATTTAGCTAATTTCGCGGCCGCAATCGCCTCAGAAACCGTGCCGATCTGGTTGGGCTTAATGATTACCGCGTTGCAAGCCCTCTTTTTATAAGCCTGTCTAATTCTCTCGGGATTTGTCACGGTTAAATCGTCACCAATGATTATAATTTTTGATTTTTGACTTTTTACTTTTGACATTATTGCTCGCCAATTTTTCCAGTCATCCTCTGGAAAGGGGTCTTCAAAACCAAGAATAGGATATTGCTTGGCTAAGCCGAGGTAATAAGAAGGCGAAGAAAGTAAACTTTCTTCTTCTCCCTTCGCTGATGCTCGGGAATGTGATGCAGCTATATCTAAAATAATTTTTACTTTATTCCGAAGACCCGCTTTTTCTGCCGCTTCCATAATAAGATCCAAAATCTCTTCTGTTTCCGAGCTACGCTTGCGGAGCGAAGGGAGAGAAGAAGGTTCACCCTCTTCGAACTTTTTAATTGAAGGAATAAAAGCTCCTTCCAAGCCCAATCTGGCTGCCTTTTTGCCGTATCTTTTGGTTAAAACGATTTTCAAAACCTTGTAAACTTTAACGCCCCGGCTGAAGTTTTCCCTAAAAGATCTTCCCTGAAAAGCAGTCATAAATTCCTGAATGTCAGCCCCTCCTTTGCTGCCGTGCAACCCTCCTTCAACTTGCAGAACAGAAGGAAAAGGCAACTTAGGTCTTGCGTCGGCAATCTCTGAAATCCATTTCCAAAGAGATAATTTTTGAGCCTTGGCTCCCGCTCTTAAAACAGCTATGGAAACCGCTAAGGTGGCATTTGCTCCCAAACGAGACTTATCTTTGACCAATAAATCGTCTACTTGTTTTTGGGAAACAGCGCTTTTCCCGACAATTTTTGGACTTATGACCTCGTTTATATTTTTAACCGCAACTTTTGCCTCTTTGGCTTTTGCCTCGAACTTCCCCGTTGAAGTACCTGAAGGCACCGAGGCGAAAAACCTGCCGGAATCGGTAGTTACTTCCGCTTCAACCGTTAATTTTCCCCTTGAATCAGTAATCTCTTTGGCCTTAATGCTTTTAATTCCAGCCATTTTTTTGGAGACGAAGAGGATAAACCCTCTTCTTTACCCTTCGCTTTGCTTGAATAGATAATTAGAGACAGCCAGAGCGGCTTTGGCTCCTTCGCCGGCAGCAATGACGATTTGTTTAAAGAATACGCTGCTGACGTCGCCGGCCGCAAAAAGTCCTGGAGTTTTAGTTTGCATTGTTTTCAAGTCAATCACTATTTCGTCTTTCTCGTTAAAATCAACCAACCCCTTAACGAAAGAGGTGGCGGGCTGAGAGCCTATTTCCACGAAAATTCCATCAACCTTCAGCGAAGTAATTTTTTTTGTTTTATTATTTTCGTAAAGAACAGAATCAACGAAATTTTTTCCCTGGACTTTTTTTAAAGTAGTTGAGGTTATAACTTCAATTTTTCCCGTTTTTCTGGCTTTTTCCTGAGACTCTTCATCAGCTCTGACCTTAAGAGCATGTTCCAAAATATAAATTTTTTTAACCCAATTAGTTAGAAAAACAGCGGCTTCAAAAGCGGAATTTCCGCCTCCGACAACCACGACTGTTTTATTCGCGAACAAGGGTCCGTC
>Ga0265594_1003321_pt1 | contig 10773 bp, 9 predicted proteins | sample saktaG_11_FD_190147 | JGI IMG/M metagenome (GOLD analysis project Ga0265594, IMG submission 190147) | Saline water microbial communities from Sakinaw Lake, British Columbia, Canada - sak_2011_5_24_80m | ecosystem: Environmental > Aquatic > Non-marine Saline and Alkaline > Saline ... | reverse complement strand
TTTCTTGGCGCCCACAGCTTTGCGGATACCGATCTCCCTTGTTCGCTCCGTAACCGCCACCAGCATGATATTCATAATGCCGATCCCGCCCACTAACAGTGATATTCCGCATATCACCACCGCGGCGATAAAGACAAAGCCGGTCAGGTTTTTCAGGGTGTCCATGATGGAATCCTGGGTAATCACTTCAAAATCGTTTGGATCGCCGGGCGAGACTTTGCGGACCACCCGCAGGATGCCGGTGATCTGATCCATGGCTTCCGCCATTTGTCCTCGGCGGGCTTTCACGGCAATTGCGATGGAACGCTTTTGACCGAAGGCTTTAGTGAAGGTGGTATAGGGAATGGCAACCATGTTATCGCGACTGCCGCCTAACAGCTTGCCCTGTGGTTCGATCAACCCGATCACTTTGAAGCGAATACCGTCGATCTTGATATATTCGTCTATGGGATATGAAAAAGGAAACAGTTTTTCCACGATATCGTTTCCCAGGATGATGACATACTCTTTGCGGTAGATCTCTTCCCTGGTAAAGAAGCGACCTTCGGAAATATAGCGCCCGTTGACCTCCGCCCAGTGTTCATCGCCGCCGTAAACCAGAATATTGGGATTCGTTGCTTCGTCCCGGTATTTGATCTGCTTGCCGTACGTAGCGCTTTCACCGGAAACGGCTTCGATGTAAGTTGCGCGTTTACGGATTACTTCCGCGTGTTTGAACTTCAGGTCCTTACGCATGCGGATTTCTTTGGGCAGGTGACCCATTTGCACTGCCGGGTATTTCTGTACCCAGAATATGTCGCCACCCACAGCAGAAAGGGCGTTGATCATGTGCCGTTCCAGGGCATTAATAATTGACATCATGCCGATTACGGACATAACGCCGATGACAATGCCGAGGGTTGTCAGAAAAGTCCGTAATTTATTGGATATTACGGTTTGCCAGGCGAGTTTTAAACCTTCGTCGAAATTCATAATTTCCTGCTATTCGTGTCTCAAACATTCAATAGGGTCAAGTTTTGCGGCGCGCCGGGCGGGATAGATGCCGAAAAAGAGTCCCACAAAAGATGAAAATCCAAGCCCCATGAGTACCGACCAGATCGGCACATTGGAGGGAAACGGTGTAACTTTGTCGATCACCAGGGACATCAGAAAACTGAGTAGAATAGCGATGATACCGCCTACGCTGCAGATGATGATGGATTCTATAATAAACTGAAACGTAATGACCCGCTGTTTGGCGCCCAGGGCTTTGCGAATACCGATCTCTTTGCGGCGTTCCGCGACCGAAACCAGCATAATGTTCATAATGCCGATCCCGCCTACGATGAGGGAGAGGGCGCCGATGCCGAAAGCGGCGGTGTACAGTCCGTTTGTTAACTGTTTGTACATGTTGGTCAGCATTTCCTGCTGATTGATGGAAAAGTTATCCTCTTTCTGGGGTTTCAGTTTTCGGGATACCCGCATCAGGAAGTGGATCTCATCTTTGACCGGCTCGATCATTTCGTGTGACGGGACTTTGATCAGAATGCGGATGCTGCGGTGAAAGCCGAAATTCTTGAAGATCGTGCCCAGCGGGACATAGACCTCTGAGTCGAGATTATGGCCCAGGATGCTGCCCCGTTTTTCCATCACCCCGATGACGGTATATGAAAAATTCCCGACCCTGATCCGCTCGCCCAAAGGATTTTTATTGTTAAATAATTTTTCTTTGATCTCATTACCGATGACGATACTTGCTTTATTATGATCGATCTCAATCTGGGTGAAGTAGCGCCCATCAGCGATGCTGAATCCTTCGATGATCTCGGTTTCCATTGTGACACCGGAAACGCCTATGCCGGTCAGGGAATTGTTACGATATTTAATATCCCGAAAGGTTCCCGATGCTGCGGAGATCGCCTCGGCGAGCCTTGAGTGTTCCTTAAGATATTCGGCGTCTTTCATGGTGATGTCCGGACGGTTGCGATATTTATAAAAGTCGTCCTTAATGATCCAGGGATACTTGTGAACGTAAAGAGTATTGCTGCCAAGGGCGGATATCTGGCTGGCGAATCCTGTATTTAATCCGGAGATGATCGAGGCGACAGAAACCACCGTAAGAACGCCGATGACAATGCCAAGAGTCGTTAATATTGCGCGCATCTTATTCTGAGCCAATGCGCGCAGGGCTATCAGAATATTTTCACGGAGGCTGATTATAAAGGAGATCAATTGTTTTTCACCTGTATATCTTCCGCAATATGACCATCCAGAATATGGACAATCCGGTCGGCATGATCCGCCACTATCTTTTCATGAGTGATCAGGATAATGGTGTTTCCCGCATTGTGCAGATCATCGAAAATTGCCATGATCTCTATACCTGTCGTGGAATCGAGATTTCCGGTAGGCTCATCAGCCAGGATCAGCGAAGGATTGTTGACCAGCGCCCGGGCGATAGCGACACGCTGACGCTGACCACCGGAAAGTTCGTTGGGTCGATGGTGCATACGGTCCGTCAGACCTACTTTTTCTATGGCGTCTTCTGCTATGGCTTTACGTTTGGCTGCACTGATCCCGCTATAGATCAGAGGCAATTCCACATTGTGAAGCGCTGTGGCGCGGGGCAGAAGGTTGAAGGTCTGGAACACGAAGCCGATCTTGCTATTGCGGACTTCCGCCAGTTTGTTATCATCCATTGTGTGTACAAGTTCATTTTCCAATTCATAAACGCCGGATGTGGGTGTATCCAGACAGCCGATGATATTCATCAGTGTGGATTTACCCGAACCGGAAGGTCCCATGATTGAGATATATTCATTTGAATGGATCAGAAGGTCCACACCCCGCAGGGCATGAACCTCAACAGTTCCGATCTGATATGTTTTAACAATATCTTTGAGATTAATTAGTGTTTGCATCAACCACCAAAATAGATGTTAAAGCGATAGATAACATTTGATAAGTCGATTTCCGGTATATCCGTGACAGTACGCCCGTCCATTTTCCAACCATCCTGACTCTTATGTGTATATAAATAGCCAACATTCAGGCCAACAGCCGCCCAGCGGAAAATGTTGTACCGGAAGCCTATTGTAGGTAATAGCATAAAATAATTGGTGTGAATATTGTTCTGATAGGTTTTGAAATCATCCGTATAGGTGGAATCATATCCGCTCCAGAGGTGATCCCAGGTGGTGTTTTCGGACCACTGAGAAAATTCAATGTTCACATTTCCGCCACCGATCATCGTGCCCAGATATATTTCACTCTTGTTAAACGGATGAAATACTTTTTCAATGATAACGCCGCCAAATCCGATGCGCATTAGGACCTCTTTAGTATCATTTCCTCCGAAAGGTGTTCCTCTTGAGACTACTTTGCCACCGGCACCGATACCACCGACGCGGATACCGCGACCGATATAGCCCCAGCCGCCACCACCGGTCAAATATATCTGTTCATCGAAGGGGTTAAGGCCGATTTCCTGAAGTTTACTATTAATGGCATCGACTTTTAATTCCATCATGTAATAGTCCCAGCCACCGGCGCCGCCCCGGAAATAGCCGCGTTTTTTGCTGCTTTTCCATTCTTCTTTGCGATGTTTGCGCCAGTCATCCCAGTCTTCATCCCAATCATCCCAATCCTTGTCAACTTCGATTTTTGTGCTTTCTTTATCATTATCCATGATCTGTTCGTTAGTATCTTCTTCGATGGCGACCGAATCTGTAATGGTTTCCAGTTCTTTTTCTGCTTTATCAAATTTTTCCTGAGCGCTGACAATCAGCCCGCTGATCAGCAGAACCATTATTACTGTGAATAAGCGTTTCATTTCTTTTCCCCTTTCTCTTTAGGACTATTGGTTATTTTTAATGAGCTATTGTGTTTCAGTTCTTTACTAATGGCTTTATAACTTCCGGTAACAATCTCTTCATCCACCTCGAGACCGCTGATGATCTCGAACTGGGTATCGCTGCTGATGCCTATCTCAACAGTACGCTGCTCCGCAGTTGGGTAAGTCTTCTTTTTGAATAGTTTTTCAAAAGAAAATAGAGATTGAGAATCAGCCCCTGATTTTTTATTATTCGCGACATTGACAACAAAGACCACATCCACGGTTTTTAATTTCGGATTGCCGGAATTGACCGCTTCTTGCGGAGCTTGTGCTGCAATAGACGCTTCGGCAGAATCCGCCGGCAACGGCTGCCGAACGGTAAGAGATTGAATGGGTACTACGATTGCACTGTCTTTGATATCGGTTATGATATCCACAGTAGCCGACATACCGGGACGGAAACGAGTATCCTGTCCGATAACAGAAACCTCGATCTCAAAATTAGTAACCTGTTCCTGAGTTCCCAGTCCGCGGGTAGTAGCGCTGTGAGCAATTTCCGACACGATGCCTTTGTAAGTGATATCGGGAATAGCGTCGATCTCGATCAGGGTCGTATCGCCAATACTCACGTTAACCACATCGGTTTCATCCACTTCTGCCCTGACTTCCATCCTGGACATGTCGGAAATAACCAGAATGACATCTTCCTGAAAAACAGAACCGAGAGCGATTTCACCGACCTCTTTATTGATACTGGTGACAATGCCGTCCATCGGCGCCAGAATAAGGGTTTTGCTCAAGTCATCGGCGACCTGTTTCAGGGCGGCTTTAGCCTGTATTACCTGGCTTTCGGCGATTTCGGTTTGCGCACTGGCGGCTTCGAGATCAGCTTCGGATGTAAGATCGTTTTTAAATAATTCTTTAACCCGCTGCAGTTCACTGGACACTTTCCTCTGGTTGGCTTCAGCGGATTGAACGACCGAAAGAGCCCGTTCATAGGCAGCTTCATACTGTGCTTTATCCAGCTCCACCAGCAGGTCGCCCCGCTTGACAATATCACCTAATTTCACGGTAATATTCGTGATCCGGGCCGCGACATTGGCGCTGATCTTGACCTGGGTTTGCGGTATTAATGACCCCGATGCGTTGACAGTCTGAACGATTTTTTCTCGCTTGATCTTGGCGGTTTGAACGGCAATTGGTTTGATTTTGCTTTTTTTTGTATTTGCAACAATGACTACCCCAATTACAATAGCCAGAACGATCAGAATAATGATTTTACGTTTGTTTTTCTTTTTCATCTATTCCTCGAATCCTTCCTCTATAAGGTGCCCATTAAAAATGCCAGCTGAGTCTCAGTCTTCTTTGCATCATATTTTGTGCTGACCATTTGTTGCCGAGCGGTTGTCAGTGTCACCTGGGCATCGAGCACTTCCAGTAAGGTGGCAGAATTCAACCGATACATTTCCTGAGCAAGTCGCAAATCTTCCTGTGCGGACACGATATTCAATTCCTGAATATCTATCATTTCCATATAAGTATTGAGATTTTCAATAAGCAGTTGAATCTGGTTGCGGATTTCGATATTTTTTTTGGTGATGTGATCGTCGTACATCTGATAATTAAGCAGGTTGCGCTGGATATTTGTTTTCCGTTGCAGACCATTGAAAATCGACCAGCTTAAATCTAAACTCAGAGAGGAACTCCAATCTTCGTCTAATTTTGAATATATAAGGTCTAAATTATTACCGCCTCGGCTGTAGGAATAGGAACCGCTCAGGGAAGGGAGCCAGGAACCTTTTGCAATCTTATAATCTAAATCTGCACTCATCTGTTCCGCTTTCAATGCCAGTAGTTCTTTATTGTTACCGAGCGCTTTCTCAATTGCAAATTCCAGTGCAATTATCTGGGGTTTGACATATTCATTTTCAACGACTTCAAACTGATCGGCAGGATTCCGACCCATCGCCTGGTTTAAGTTGGCAAGTGCATTTTTATATGCTGTTTTTTGCTCGATAATACTCAACCGGTCATTGCCCTCACTGACCTGGGCTTTAAAAAGATCCTTTTTGGCGACCTGTCCGATTTTGTACATTTCTTTGGTTTTTTTCAGCTGTTCCCGACTGTTCTCCAGAGATTTTTCATAAACCTTCAGCAGTTCCCGGGCTTTCAAAACAGTATAAAATTTTTCCGTCACATCGTTAATGATATACTGGCGGGTTAATTCCTGATTGACCCGGGAGCCTCTTAAATTATTCTTGGCTTTCTTAATGGTATTCCACCATTTTCCACCGTCATAGATATTTTGATTGACCCTAAAACCAATACCGTGCTGACTGCTGGTGGATTTACTGGTGGAGTCGATGGGGGTACTCTCCAGGTAAATGACACGAGGTCCCTGGGAAGAGGATGACCCGGAATAGCCAATTCCGGCACTGGGCAGGATGGTACTGTAGGATTCGGTCACTCCCGCTTTGGATATTTTGTACTGTTTTTTAGAAATCTTGATATCCGGATTATTATTGATAGCCAGCTGGATGCAATCCTGAAGACTCAGTTTCTCATTGCTAAAAGCAAGGGTTGACATTAACATAATAAAAATTATCCAAAATTTTCGCATAGTATTTTTCCCGTTTTAAATTTTTACAAGTCCGGCTAATGCTGCTGCTGCGACGGCGTATATCAGCCAGATGATCGTGATGATCCAAAATGGTTTTGATGCTTTTTTATCCAATATAATTCCTAAAGCGATGCTGAAAAGGACGATTTTCCAAATTGCAAAGATATCTATGTTTGCAAAAAATCGAAATAAAAACCGTTCACTCTCTTCGAGAAGCAGCGCAAGGCTTGTGTAGACCTTCGTTGTATTCCGGGATACGATCAGGGGTGTTTTTATACCGAGGCTGACGACATCTACCAGTCCGACATAGGCTGTAATCCCAAGCATTGTAAAATATTTTACATCACCACCTAATAAAAAATTGCCGACAAATAACATGACAAGCGCCAGCACCAGGACTTTCACTACTGTTGCGATCGCGGTTGTGATATACTGCACAGGGGAATCCGCCCTGTTTTCCATGCGCTCGATAATCGCTTCTTTCTGAACATCACTTAACTTCTCACTGTTTTCAATGCGAGCCTTCTGGTCGTTAATTGCAATCGGAACAATATAAGATGTGGCAATAAGACTGATAATGATAACAATCAGGAGGGGAATCAAAACATCCAGCCAGCTGATTTTCGTCTTTAACGATTGAAATGTTCCGGAAGGTTCCCAGAATAATGACAATATTTTTGACAGAATCGTTTTCTCTTGATTTTCGCTCACGGCACGCTTTCCTTTCGTCAACAGGGTTTTAGAGTATAGTGCCAATTAAAAGTTGTCAGATAAAGATTAAGGCTTCTAAATTTCTGACAATAACCGTTCTTTATGTGATTCAAGATACATTTTGGCGGCTTTGTAGGTGTTGGGTATTTCTCCTGATAGAATGGCTTCTTCGATGGCGCTTTTGACATAGCCCACGCCGGGCCCGGGGGACAGATTGCAGATTTTCATGATCTCATCGCCACGCACGGGAGACTGAAAGGAGCGCAGGCGGTCTTTTTCTTCAACTTCGGTAATTTTATCCACGACGCGGTCGAAATTTGCGGTGTATTCGGTGACTTTACGGAGATTTTTAGAAGTAATATCCGCCCGGCAAAGGGTAATCAAATCATCGATATGTTCACCTGCATCGACACACAGGCGCCGCACAGCGCTATCGGTAACACCCTCTTCGGCAATGGCAATCGGGCGTAGATGCAGGCGGGTCATTTTTTCGGCGTATTCCATAATTTTATTAGACAGTTTCAGACGGCGACAGAGCGGTTTAACCATCCGGGCGCCGATCTCTTCGTGCCCGTAAAAGGTCCAGCCTTTGCCCTCAATGTATTTTTTGGTTTGAGGTTTGGCGATGTCGTGAATCAAAGCAGTAAAGCGCAATTCGAATTTATTGGTTTTTTCAGCAATATTATCCAGTACCTGCAGTGAATGACGAAAAACGTCTTTGTGGTGATAGCCGTTGCGTTGATCGACGCCGTCCAGCCTGGCGATTTCAGGCAGGATAATTTCTAATAAACCGGACTTTTCCATCAGGTAGAATGCCCGTGACGGTCTTTGCGGTACTTTGAGAATTTTAGTCAGTTCCTCGGTGATCCGTTCCTGGGAGATGATTTCCATACGGTCTTTTACTTTGCCGATAGCGCGAAAGGTTTCATCTTCGATCCTGAATCCTAACTGTGAGGCGAAGCGAATTGCCCGCAACATGCGTAGCGGGTCTTCGGAAAACGTGATCACCGGGTCCAGTGGCGTGCGGATAATTCCGGCATCCAGATCCTTTAGCCCTTCGAAATAGTCGGTCAGTTGGAATAACGAATCTTCATTAAGCGACATTGCCAGGGCGTTGATGGTAAAATCCCGGCGCGACAGGTCTTTATGGAGATTTCCTTCGGCGACTTTGGGTTTACGGGAATTATTTTCATACTCTTCCGAACGGGCCGTGGCAACTTCGATGACGATATCATGATAGGGAACCATCGCTGTGCCGAAGCGGGGATATTCCAGGACTTTTTTCAGGCGGAAGGAATGGGCAATGGCTTTGGCGAATTCAATACCATTGCCGATGACTGTAATGTCGATATCTTTGGTTTGGTGTCCCAGGATACGGTCGCGGATCACGCCGCCAACCAGATACGTTTTTATTTGATCGCGGTCGGCGATTTTAGCGATACGGTGCAGAATTTTTGTGATCGGGTCTTCCGACGGAAACAGTAGTTCTAAAAAAGCCATTCCTTATCTCAATTTTAACGGGGGAATTTAGACATGTGGCGGATTAATTGCAAAGGGGGAGACCGCCTTACAGAAGATCTTCGGCATGATAAGAACTGCGCACCAACGGTCCCGCCATCACCGCCCTAAATCCCATTTTCTTGCCCTCTTCTTTATAAAATTCAAATTCATCAGGATGAACATACCGCTCCACCGGAAGATGACTTTTTGTGGGTTGCAGGTATTGTCCGGCGGTAAAAATATTACAACCCACCGCTCGGGCGTCTTGCATCAATTCGAGAACCTGTTTTTTTGTCTCTCCTAATCCGACCATAATCCCGGTTTTGGTCACAGCGCCGCGCTGTTTGGCGTTTTTCAAAACAGCCAGAGATTGATTGTAATCCGCCTGTGGTCGGGCTTGTGAATAAAGATATTTTACCGTTTCAAGGTTGTGTCCCAGGACGTCCGGTTTTGCGTCAAGAACGGTTTCGAGCGCTTCGACATCACCCTGAAAATCGGGAATCAGCACTTCGATTTTACAATCAGGGTTTTGCCTGCGTATTTCCCGGATGGTTTCCGCCCAGTGCATAGCGCCGCCATCAGGCAGGTCATCCCGCGTTACGGATGTGATCACGGCGTATTTCAGCCCCATCAGTTTTACAGCCCTGCCGACTTTTTTCGGTTCGTTGGGAGCCGGCGGCAAAAGCTTGCCGTTACCCACAGCGCAGAAACGGCAGTTGCGGGTACAGACATCACCAAGTATCATCAGAGTTGCCGCACGTCGCCGCCAGCATTCGCCCTGGTTGGGACAGCGGGCTTCTTCGCAGACAGTGTGAAGGTCGTATTGCTTCACAATTTCACGTAGCGCCTTGAAGTCTTCGTTGACGGTATATTTTACTTTGAGCCAGTCAGGTTTCATTTTTAACCACTAATTACACGAATTACACTAATAAATTTTTCAATAAAAACCGATTATCACAATTATTCACTATATTGATTTCTGTCTGCTAATGACAGATTAAATAATGTTCCGAACTTAATTATGACATCACGTTTAACCTGGTCCATCTGAATATCCGGCGCTAAATCGACAATTCGGGTGATGCCCTTACTCACGATTCCGCAGGGAATAATCCCGTCATAGAGAGATAGATCGGTGCTGACATTCAACGCGAAACCATGCATGGTGACCCATCTGGATACCCGCATTCCGATAGCGGCAATTTTTTGATCGTCCACCCAGACGCCGGTGAGTTTGTCGATTCGCCCGGCAGTAATTCCATAATCCGCCAGTATTTTGATGAGAACATCTTCCACTGTGTGAACATACCAGGAGACGCTCTCTTTGTGATCCTTTAAATTAAAAATTGGGTAACCGACTAATTGACCGGGACCGTGATAGGTTATATCGCCGCCGCGATCGACATTATAAATCTCGATGCCCTTAGATTTCAGATAATCCTGACTGGCAATCAGATGCTGAGCGTTGGCGTTTTTGCCAAGCGTGTAAACATGCGGATGCTCAACCAAAATGAGCGTGTCGGGAATTTCTCCGGCAACACGTTTGGCGTGTATTTCTTTCTGGATATCCCAGGCTTTGCCATAAGTACACTTGCCGAGATCAATAACATTCAATTTCTTCATTTATCATTCAACATTTATAATTTATTAACATCTATTTACAGGCGTTTTTAAGCAGTTGGATTTCTCCGCCATAATGTTCTTCATCGCCCGGTGTCTCCAGAATCATGGGCAGGTTGACAAAGCGTTCGTCATTAACCAACCGGTAAAACACTTCCCAACCCATGAAGCCCTCGCCAAGCCGGTGATGCCGGTCCACCCGCGAGCCGGCCGGTTTTTTAGAATCGTTCAGATGGAAAACCTGCAGGCGATCCAGCCCGATAATGTCATCAAATCGCTGAAAAGTATCATTATAACCGGCTTCGTTTACGATATTGTAACCCGCCGCAAAGGCATGACAGGTGTCGAAGCAGACGCCCAGCCGGTCGGGATATTGGCTTCGGTCAATAACGGTTCTCAGATGTTCGAATTTATAACCCGCATTTGTCCCCTGCCCGGCGGTGATTTCCAGCAGAAGGGTAACATCGGAACCGGGGACTTTTTCCATGCAGTAATCCAAGCTTTCAGC
>Ga0265594_1003317_pt1 | contig 10780 bp, 8 predicted proteins | sample saktaG_11_FD_190147 | JGI IMG/M metagenome (GOLD analysis project Ga0265594, IMG submission 190147) | Saline water microbial communities from Sakinaw Lake, British Columbia, Canada - sak_2011_5_24_80m | ecosystem: Environmental > Aquatic > Non-marine Saline and Alkaline > Saline ... | reverse complement strand
ACAAGGGTGTCCAAACCGTAAATCTTTCTAAACTCTTCTGCTTCTGTGGCCGCAGTTCCAGTCATTCCTGCTAATTTCTCATACATTCTAAAATAGTTCTGGAAAGAAATAGTGGCTAAGGTAATTGATTCTTGTTGAATAGTAGTATTTTCTTTTGCCTCAATGGATTGATGTAAACCATCTGACCATCTTCTTCCTGGCATAAGACGACCGGTAAATTCATCAACAATAACTACCTGATTTTCCTTAACAACATAATCACGATCTTTTAAATATAAGGTCTTTGCTTTTAAGGCATTTTCAATATGGTGTAAGGTATCAAAATCTTTTTCATATAAATTATCAACTCCTAGTAATTTTTCTACTTTTTTAATTCCATGTTCTGTTAAGTTAGCCGTTTTTAATTTCTCATCAATAGTGTAATCAGTATCCCCAGAAAGACCTTTAATTAAATTAGCAAAATCATAATATTTTTCTGTTGGCTCGGTATCAGGAGCAGAAATGATAAGAGGAGTTCTAGCCTCATCAATTAAAATAGAATCAACCTCATCAACAATGGCAAAATAATGAGAACGCTGAGCTTGGTTCTCTGCTCTTTGAGCCATATTATCACGCAAATAATCAAAACCAAATTCATTATTAGTTCCGTAAGTTACATCAGCTTCGTAAGCCTCTTTTCTTTCTACTGGACGTAAATGACGAAGCCTCTCATCTTCCTGCCCTTTTTCATCATGTTTCTTATCAAATAAAAATGATTGTTCATGAATGATACAACCTAAAGACAAACCAGCAAAATCCAACGCCTGACCATACCAACCGGTATCTCTTCTGGCCAAATAATCATTGACGGTAACAATATGAACCCCTTTCCCTGATAAGCCATTTAAATAAGCAGCGACAGTAGAAGCTAATGTTTTTCCTTCACCAGTTCTTTGTTCAGCCACGTTACCCTGATGGAGAGAAATAGCTGCCATTAATTGAACATCATAAGCTCGTTCCCCAACAACTCTAAAAATAGCTTCTCTTGTTAAAGCAAAAGCTTCAGGGAGCAAATCATCTAAAGTTTCCCCTTTAGTCAATCTCTTCTTAAAAGATTCTGTTTTTTTAACAAAATCTTTAACCTTGAGCTTTTTCATCTGTGGCTCTAAAGAATTTATCTTTTCCACCAAAGGACGAAGCCGATTAAGCTCTTTTTCATTGAAATCCAGTAAACGATTAAAGATTTTTAGCATATATTAATTTTAACACAGGAAGTTAATTTAGCTAAGAGTTATAGACATGGTAAAATCAGTGCTTTTTTTAGGATGTACTAAAAACTGCTGATCTTCCTTTAAAAAACCTCCAATTTCTGTCGCCCAAGGCTCAAAACAAATATAATTCTTATTATCTGTCCAAACAGCTAATCTTGACTGTTTTCTTTCAAAATAACCCCCATACTCTATCTTTAAATTACCTATTTCAGGAATAACAATATTTAAATTCTTTAGACGGGAAAATAAAGATTCCTCTAATTTATAAGTTTTCGGATCAAAATTGCTTATATTAGCCTCTATATCAGTAAATTTACCTTCAGGAACCTTAAAGTAAGGATGAATGCCTGGAGCAATAGGCATATCTTTTGTATCTTTATTTAAAACAGTTAACTTATAAAGCAAAGAATTTTCTTCTAGAGAAATATCTAAACTCGTTTCAAAATCATAAGGAAATATTTTTTTAGTCTTATTATCAGACTTCAATTTTAATAAAACTTTATTAGAAATTAATTCTTCACCACTAGGAACTTCTTCCCATCTCAAATCTCTGACAAAACCATGTTGGATATAACCTTCCAAAGATCCTGCCCAAGGAAATAAAAGAGGGATTCCTCCTCTTCTTTTTTCTTGATTATCAATTTTCAAAATACCATCAGGATAAATAATTTCTTTTCCTCCAATATTAAAAGAAGTTACATAACCTCCGTTTAGAGAAACAAAAGCTTGAGTATCAACATAACGCAATTCTATATCTTCAATATTTTTTTCTTTAGGAGAAATATTTCCTACCATTATTATTTTCTAGGGCAGATCTTTTTAAAGCCTGTATATTTCTGAAGAACTTTAGGAACTAAAACACAACCATCTTTTTGCTGATAGTTTTCTAAAATAGCTAAAATCGGACGTTCTGAAAAAGCCGTTCCATTTAAAGTATGAACAAAATCTAAATCACCATTCTTTTTCCTATATTTAATATTTAATCTTCTTGATTGATAGTCAGTACAAGTACTCGTAGAATGGGTCTCTCTATATTTTTTCTCTGATGGGAACCAAGCTTCAATATCATATTTTCTGGCGGCTGGATCACCTAGATCACCACTACACATTTTAACAACTCTGTAAGGAATCTCTAATTTCTGCATTAATTTTTCTTCCAAAGACAGAAAATACTCATGCTCTTTATCAGAATCTTTTGGATTGACAAAAGAAAACATTTCTACTTTATTAAATTGATGAACACGCAAAATTCCTTTGGTATCTTTACCATAGCTTCCCGCTTCTCTTCTAAAACATGGAGAAAAACCAACATATCTTTTAGGCAAATCTTTTTCATTAAAGATTTCGTCTTTATGCATTGGACCAAGAGATTGTTCAGCTGTTCCAATTAAAACTAATTTATCTTTTTCCAAAACATACATTTCTCCAATACCTTTATTTTCTAAATAACCCATTGCTTTCATTGAATCCAGAGAAATAAGAGCTGGTGGAATAATAAGAGAAAATCCTTCTTTCAATAAAAATTCAAAAGCGAAATTAATCAAAGCAAATTCCAACATCACCGCTTCATTTTTAAGATAGCTAAATCTTGCCCCAGAAACTTTTCCTGCTCTTTTAGTATCAATTAAATCTAAGCTTTCTCCCAATTCAAAATGAGACTTTACTTTGAAAGAAAACTTAGGAACTTTACCCCACTTTTTGATTTCTTTATTATCAAACTCATCTTTTCCTGCATGAACATCTTTTGCCGGTAAATTGGGAATTTTATATAAAATATTTTTAAACTCTTCTCCAACTGCCTTTAAATCAGGTTCCAAACGACGAAGCGTTTCTTTAATCTTTTTACCTTTTTGAATATCTTCTCTAGTAAGCTTGTTTTTCTCTGCTCTTAATTTTTCAATATCAGAAATTAATTGCCTTCTTGTTTCATCAACTCTTAAAAGTCGATCAACAACTTTAGAATCATAGCCTTTATCTTTAACGCCTTTTTTAACTTTTTCCTTATTTTCTAAAATATAGTTTATATCTAACATACTATTATTATAACTCCAAACTGCTACTAATTTTTTGCATCGCCCTTAAGGCAACTTCTACAAAATCTTTTAAAGGGATATCTAGTTTTTTCTCACATAAAATAATATCTTCTCTTCTTGTTCCCCTGGCAAAAGATTTATTTTTAAACTTCTTTAAAATAGAATTTGTTTTTAAAGAAGCTAGTTTTTTATCTGGTTGAACCAAAGTACAAGCAACAATCAAACCGGTCAAGCTATCACCACAAAAGATAGTCCAATCCATCTTCGATTGAGGCTTAACTCCCGTCTTTGCATTATGAGAGACCATGGCTTGAGCTACTTCCTGAGGGACAGAAATTCCCTCTTCTTTTAACCATCTACTAATTTCTACACCCTGTTTTTCCTCGGGAACTTGATCAGAATAATCCCCATCATGTAAAAGACCAGCCATCGCCCAATCCTCTTTAATGCCTAAATCCCCATCGCCTCTATCTTTCAAGAATTCATAAAGGTCAGACATTAAAGCTTCTGTGGCCAACATATGCTTAAAAATGTTTTTGTTTTTTACTTTCTTGTCTAAAAAATTTAAGGCTTCCTCTCTATTCATTTTTTTATTTTAACACTTCTTCCAATCTTTTAATAACAAAATTCTTCTCTTGAGCTAATAATAACCAAGCTGCCTTTGGCCCAAAAGTTTTATCAATAAAAACACGATAAATTGATTCAAAAGCTTCTGAAGAAGAAATCTTTTGTTTTTTTAACTCTTCATAAAGCTCAAATTGTAAATCTTTTGGTTGCCAATTTTTTGACTTAATTAACCAAAGTACTTTCCCTAAATATTCTTTCTGTTCTAAACTTAATTTCTTGGCTAACTTAGGAATTTTTTTACTTATCTGATAAATTACTTCTTCAGGAGCATAATTTTCAAGCCAAACTTTGGCATATTTTATTCTTTCTTTAAGAACCTTTTTTTCTTTGGGATTTAATTTACTTCCTTTCTCTTGCTCAAATTGTTTCTTAACATCTATATTGGGCATTTGGATAAAAGTTGCCACCGAACGAAAACGAGGTAAAAATATTTCTTTTTCAAAATCTTTATTAACCTGTGATAATTCAAAAATACGACCCAAGTCTTTTTTCCCACCATTTTTCCAAAATTCCTTAGCACAACGATCATACTCATCAAAAAGATCAGCAATGGTATAGCCTCCTGGATCAAAATTAATGGCTTTTTTATAATGAGTTCTCGTCATCAAAAATCTTAAGAGTTCTGGGGGAACAACCTTAGCCACTTCAACAGCAGAAGAACCTAAACCCTTAGAAGAACTCATTTTTTTACCGCCAACCAAAAAGAATTCATAGCCAAAACCTAATGGAGGGTTAATTTTTAAAATATCTTGACATAAAGCAACGGCCATATCTCTAGACCCTCCAGCAGAAAAATGATCTTTTCCAGCCGTTTCAATTGTCACTCCAATAGTCTTCCAATGGGCTGGCCAATCAATCTTCCATAAAAGTTTTCCGTTACCACCAAATGGAGAAATTCTTCCTTTATGACCACAGCCTTTTGCCCAAGAAACAAGATTGGGTAAACATTCAAAAGCAACTGTTTCTTTATCCCAATCAAAAGTCTCAGTTGTTCCTAATTTTCCACACTCAGGACAGACAACCTGAAAAGGAAGCCAACCTTTTCTCTTCTTGGGATAACCAGCTATTTCTTGATAAATTTTTAAAGCTTCAGAAGATTGATCAAGAACTTCTTTTATAACAGAGTCCATTTTGCCGTTCTTGTATAGTTCAGAAGACCAGATTATCAATGGTTTTGATCCTAAAGAATTAAAAACTTCGATAAATTCTTGAGCAAAGTGGCGAGCGAAATTAGAAGAACCCTTAACCGGAGAAGGAATCATAAAGAGAGGTTTTCCAACATGAGATAAAAATTTTTTCTCGGATAAATAAACAGGTATTTTATTCATGGGGTCAAAATCATTAATGACATAAGAATAAGTTGTTTTTACCCCAATATCTTTAAGGGCAAGATAAATCAAATCATGAATAATCACTCCTCGTAAGGCTCCGACATGAACATTTCCCGAGGGAGTCTTCATATCATTTACCCATTCAAGAGGGAGTTTTCTCTCCTTTATTTTCTTGGCAATACTATCTGCCCAATACATACAATTATTTACTAAAGTATAACATAAATATAGCTGGGTCTTTGAGAAGAATTAATCAATCTTAGTAATAGTGTAGATAATTTTTCCTGCAGGAGCTTCTACTTCTACCTTATCACCAAGGGCTTTATCTAAAAGAGACTGCCCTAAAGGAGATTGATGAGAAATCTTAGCGTTAGCAGGATCGGCTTCCCACTCACCTACCAAATGAAAAACTGAATCTTTACCATTATTCTTTACCGTAACCTTACAACCCAATTTAACTTTTTTGCAATTAACATGCCCTTTATCAATAATAAAAGACCTATCTATTACATCTTGTAATTCAGAAACACGACCGTCAATATAAAAAAGCTTTTGTTTTACCTGAGTTTCTTCATTGTCTTCATCCATATCTCCAGATTTCCTAGAATCAACTAATCTTTCTATTGCTTTAGGACGTTCTTTTTGTACTAAATTATCTAACTCTTTCTGAAGTTGATCGAGGCCTTCTTTGGTTAGGGGTACTTTTCTTTCTTCTGTCATAAAAAGTAGTTCTATAAAAAAAGAATGTTACTCCTTTAAAAAAAACATGTCAAGACATAGAAAAAGGAAGGGAAAAAAGGTATAATTACTTCATTAAGGCCCCATCGTCCAGAGGCCCAGGACACTAGGTTCTCATCCTAGAAACTCCGGTTCAAATCCGGATGGGGTCACCAGAATTAAAAAATCAAACTTCTTTTTCAAGAAGTATTTCAAATTCTCTGTAAAACTTAAAAACCATCTCCCTAATTTTTGGGTTACTGTCTAATCTATCCATTAGAAACTTTAACTCCCCTAAAGAACCTTTAAATCCTTTCAGTTTAGAAAGAAACTCAATTGTATTCTCTACTTTAGGCTCTTTATCAAAATAGATCCTCAATAAACCATGCCATTTTTCAATTTCATTACGGTTAACTTTAAAAGAAAATTCTTCTTTAGAGAAATTATTAAGATAATCTTTAACACTCTTCCAATCTTTTACTTTTGAATATAAAAGCCTATCTTCGATTAATTTAACTGCCTCAACTATATGTCTAGAGGCTGGAAGAAGAGAATAGATATTTTGTTTACAAATAAATCTTTCTCTAATCCTATCAATTAAAGAGTGTAATTTAAAGCCTGCAAAAAATGAATCTTCTTTCTTAACATCAAAGAAAGTAACATCTTCAAAATGAGTCTCACTTCTTCTAATTCCTCCTAAATATCTTACATCGGGAAAGACTGTCCCTCTATAAAAATCTGCCTTATCTTTATCTGAAAAATATTTATTAAAAACTTTATTAGCTAATACAATATGAGTAATTGGCGCAGCCATTTTTATATTCTAGCAAGAAAATAAAAAAATAACTACGTTTTTTTCTTCAACCGTTCCAGAAAAGTTCGAAATAACGTAAGGATAGGTTAGCTTCATCTTTCTTTTCCTCTTACAATAGAATTTCCTTCTCTTTCTATTCTATAAAGCTCATGTTATTTTTCCCAAATTTCACTAAATTCTTCCCATTCTTTTTTTAAAACTAATTCTTTATATTTTTCAAGAAAAATTTCTTTTTTATCTTCTTTAAATAATTGAGAGGTCTTAACAACAGATTCTTTTATAACTTCATAAGGATGTTTTGAAGAGTCTATGGTAGTAAAGTTTCTTTCAATCCCCATTTTTTTATAAAAATCTGGTAAGGACAAATAATGACGCTGTCTTTGTAAATGAAAAGCTACTTCACCTTCATCCCATTTTGTTTGGCTTCTTTTTTCTTTATCATTGGTATTAGCAAAATTTCTTCTCATTTCAAAAGTTTTATTAAATTTATTTTCTGGGAAAAATGTTATTAAAGTAATATCTGGATAAAAACTATTTGCATATTCCTTTTCATAACTTACAAGTTTTTTTAAATCAACACCACCTTCTAAACCTTGATAAACTATTGTCGAATCAAGAAATCTATCTAATATTAAAACTCCTTCTTTATTTCTATTAGAACCTAAAAAAGGAAAAATTATGTCTTGAAGATGAATTTTTCTGGCTTCATTAAAAAGAAGAGCTAATTCCTCCTGAGATGCACCTTCACTAAGCCTATTAAAAATTTTTGATCTAATCTCTTCACCTTTAAGAGTCCCTCCTGGTTCCCGACTAACTCTTACATCGTAACCAGAAAGTTCAAGTATTTTTTTTAAAGAAGGAACAATTAAAGAACTTTTACCTGTAAATTCACCACCTTCTATAGAAATAAGGAAACCCATGTAAAACATTTTAACATCCTTATGCAAACACTAATAAAAAAAACGAAAAACAATCAAGAATTATATCTTAAAAAATCCCTATAAATAGGGCTATTTTTCCTTATTGACAAACTTTTAAAAAAGTCTATAAATAAATCTATTGAAAACTAAATAGCTGCCATGAATAAAGAAATTTTATCTTCTTATTTTTTTATAAAAACGACCCTGAAGGTTTTTACTGAGGGTCTTTTTTAATGCTTTGAAAGGAGGCATAAAAATGGCAAAAAAGAAAAAAACCAGTAAAAAGAAAAAATAAGGTAATATTTACCTCATAATTTCTAAGAAAACGGTGCTTTTGTACCGTTTTCTTTTTTTATAACTACCATTATTAAAAAATAGTTAAAGCGATTATGAGAAGAATGATAAAAAAGATTAACCAACCGGCAGTGTAGCCGGCTATCTTCAAAGCTAAAATTCTTTCTTTTTTCTGCCAGAATAAATAAATTGGATAACCCAAAACAATTAAACCACAAATTAAAGCAGAAGTGGCAAATAAAACTAAAAATAGTACCGGACCCCAAAAACTAGTCATCTTCCCAAATAAATTCTCACCTTGCCAAATAAGCAAAGCTACAACTCCACAATAAATAGATAGACCTAAAGCTTGAATAAAAGAAATGAAGCACGGACAAGTCATTTTCTTACAACACATCCTGAAGATATTATAACACGTCTTTATTTATTTAATGCAAATTTTATAACCTCGTCCATATGAGAAACGAAGACAAACTTAATATCTTTTTTAACCTTGGAAGGAATTTCTTCTAAATCTTTCTTATTGTCTTTTGGTAAGATAATAGTTTTTAAACCGGCTCTATGAGCAGCAATAATCTTTTCTTTAACTCCACCGATTTCTAAGGCTCTACCTCTTAGGGTTATTTCCCCTGTCATACCAACTTCCCTTTTACTTGGTTTTTTAGTAAAAGCAGAAATTAAGGCAACAGCAATAGCCAATCCTGCTGACGGACCATCTTTAGGAACAGCTCCTTCAGGAACGTGAATATGAACATCTAAATCTTTATAAAAATCTCTTTTCAACCCTAGTTTTTCCCAACGGCTTCTAACATAAGAAAAGGCTGCCTTAGCTGATTCTTGCATAACTTTTCCTAATTTTCCTGTCAAAAGAAGATTCCCTTTTCCTGGCATTAAAAGTGCTTCAATAAACATTATTTCTCCACCAGATTGGGTATAAGCAAGACCTGTTGAAATACCAACTTCATCTTTCTTTTCGGCTAGAGTTTCTGAATATCTTCTTTGCCCTAAATATTTAACGACATCAGTTTTGCTAACTATTCTTTTTATTCTTTTTCCTTCTGCTTTTTTTCTGGCAATTTTTCGGATAATAGTAGCTAATGTTCTTTCTAATTCCCTTACTCCTGCTTCCCTAGTATAACTATGAATAACTTCTAAAATAGCCGCGTTGGCAATCTTAATTGATTTCGATTTTAATCCATGGGCAACCAACTGTTTATTCCATAAAAACTTCTTAGCAATCTGGAATTTCTCGTCTTCGGTATAACCGGCAAAATGAATAATCTCCATCCTATCTTTCAAAGCAGGTGGAATAGTATCTAAGATATTACCAGTCGTTATAAACATCACCTTTGATAAATCAAAAGCTACCTCTAGATAATGATCTGAAAATTCTGAATTTTGTTCTGGATCTAAAGCTTCAAGCAAGGCAGATGAAGGATCTCCTCTAAAATCAGCTCCTATCTTATCAATCTCATCAAGCATAAAAACAGGATTATTACTGCCGGAATTCTTAATCCCTTGGATAATTCTTCCTGGCATAGAGCCAACATAAGTTCTTCTGTGTCCTCTAATTTCTGCTTCATCACGAACACCACCTAAACTGATTCTGATAAATTTTCTTCCCAAAGAACGAGCGATAGATTTACCAATAGAAGTCTTACCAACACCAGGAGGTCCAATGAAACATAAAATAGTTGGTCCGGTTACTTCTTTTGGTTCCCGATCGTTTCTTTTTAAAAGACTTTTTCTTGATTGCTCTTTCAATTTCATGACCGCCAAATATTCAATGATCCTTTCTTTAATCTTTTTTAATCCATGATGGTCTTCATTTAAAATTCTAGCTGCTTTTTGAATAGAAGTTTTATTAGGTGTACTTATAGACCAAGGCATATCAATCAAAACATCTAAGTAAGTACGAATATAACTAAACTCTGGATGAGCGGGGTTTAAATTAGCTAATCTTTTTAATTCTTTTTGGGCCCTAGAAGATACTTCTTGAGGCATTCTAGCCTTTTTAATTCTTTTTTCTAATTGTTTTATTTCATTATCTTCTCCCCCTAACTCACCCAGTTCTTCTTCAATAGCTTTCTTCTTTTCTCGCAAAACCGTTTCCCTCATCGATTTATTAAAACGACCTTGAGTCTTGGTATCAATTTCTCGTTCCAAGCTTAAAACTTTCAATTCTTCAGTCAAGAGTCTTAAAACTTTCTTTAAACGATCTTTAACAGATAATATTTCTAATATTTTTTGTTTCTCAACAGTCGGAATATTTAAAACGTAAGCAACCTGATCAGCTAATTCATTAGGAGAACTTCCTTCCATTAATTTAGTAATGGTTAGAAAATCAATTGATTTTCCTAGGTTAACTAATTTTTGGAAATTATCCATAACGCCTTTACTTAATAATTTAATCTCAGGAGAATCTTCAATCACTTCAGGAAGTTCATTAACTTTGACAACTAAAAATGGTTTTTGAGCTTCAATAGAGTCTAATTTAATACGACTAATTCCTTTAACCCAAGCATTCACTTCTGCTTTTCCAGCATAAATTAATTTTTCAACTCTAGCTAATATCCCAAATTGGTAAAGATCACTTTCATTAGGATTGGCGGTATTAATTTTCTTTTGGGTAATAAAAGCAACAATTTTATCAGTTTTATAAGCGGTCTCTATAGCAGCAATAGATTTAGGACGACCGATACTTAAAACAGTCTCTACGTGTGGAAAAACAACCCCTTCTCTTATAGGGACTAAAGGTACAATCTTTTGTCTATTCGTTCCAAGAATTACAGGC
>Ga0265594_1003316_pt1 | contig 10786 bp, 14 predicted proteins | sample saktaG_11_FD_190147 | JGI IMG/M metagenome (GOLD analysis project Ga0265594, IMG submission 190147) | Saline water microbial communities from Sakinaw Lake, British Columbia, Canada - sak_2011_5_24_80m | ecosystem: Environmental > Aquatic > Non-marine Saline and Alkaline > Saline ... | reverse complement strand
AATCAATATTCAAGATAACACCATCAATCACTGTCCGTTCAATTTCTTTAATAGATTTTTGGACACTAGCATTTTCATCACAATTAGATATTTGATTTGATATCTTTTTATTTAAAAAATCAAATTTTAACAATGAATAATGACTTGCAACTAAACCAATCATTATGCCTATTAATAAAACTAAAATTAACAAAATAATGTTTTTAGTATTCTCTTTAAAAAAAATTTTCATAATTTTATTGAAATTTATTATTTATTTTTTATCATTTGAGCTAAAACATAATTACCAAATTCATCGGCAATAATTTTTATAATATTAGATTTAACTTTATTAAAATGAATCACAAAATAATCTCCTTGTTTTATAAATTTAATATCTCCTAATGAAGAATAATCTTTGATTGTTTTATTAATAGCAATTTGATTATAAAATTTGGAACTTAATTTAAGTTTTAGCATTTTTATTTTTCTTAACTGATAATTTTTCTTTTTTACCAAAATGTTCCTCCCATGTTTTAGTAATACCCAATGGATCTTCTGTCTCATCTTTTTCGTCTGACTCTTCTACAAAATCTTGGAAAGTATCATAAAGAGGAGAAAGCAGGGCTTGAGCAATAATAATTTCTCTTACTTTTTGATTAGATTTTACAATTTGTTCACGCAAAGAATAATTTAATAATTCATTTTTAAAATCGCCAATTATTTTTTTAAATTCATCTATGCTTGTCTCTGGCTTAGATTTAAAAAATACCTTTATTTTTTTCTTAGGATCACCATCAAGTGATATATAGACTTTATTAATAAAAAGATAAGAGGCCCCAAGGACTACTGATAAAGAATAAATACTAGAATTTAAAATAAATTCATAATTTGTTTTATTTTTTTTCATTTTTTTAAGTTAATTACAAAATTCTTTCTTAATTTTGTTATAAATTTTATCACAAAATTGACTATTGTTTTTAATAAAATATACTTGACAAGAGATTCTTGGGAATACTTCTTGATGATATCTCTTTATAACACTATTTGGACAAAGATCTTTATTGTTATTTCGTAAGGCTTGTACATGTTGAGCTATATATTTAAATATTATATTATTTTTTATTAAATCAGGATCCGCTTTTATGGACAGAATGCATGCTCTATTATTATTACAAAAACTTTCTATTTCTTGATCAGTACCTCCTTCTTTTATAAAATGACATAATTCTTCTTCGTTTATTTGTTCAAATTCATTGGACCTAATTTCTCTTAAAACACTAATTGCATTTTCATTTTGAGAAGAATTACAATCAGTTTCAAAAATTATATTTATTGCTGATGAAACTTTGAAAAGTTTGATTGAATTTTCTCTAGTCTCTGCATCAATCAAAGAAAAACTTTTTTCTAAATCTGCTTCTCCAATAAAAAGATTACAAGCATCATATTGTTGTATTAAAAAACTAAATTTATTTAAAGGACTTAAAAAAAACTGATCCCAACTATACCATGGTTCAATGTATTCATTCGATAAACCTATCTTTTTAACTGAATCATCAAAAGAATTTTTACAAATATTTGAGATGATCTTTTTCTCTTCTACTTTAATTTTTAAATAATTTGGTAAAGAATAGGAAATAAAACCAATTATAATTCCAATTACTAAAATAATGCCTATTGCAATAATCGCTTTTTTGGTTAGATTTATTTTCACAAATTTAATTTAATTTTTTATCTATCTTCTATATATTAGCAAAACCATAATTCAATGTCAATCTAAGGTTTTAACACATATAAATAGAAATATAAAATTATAAATTGTATTTTTGATTCTTATACAAATATATTATTTCATAAAAGCCTATGGATAACTTTTTAACTTTGGAAATTTTAAAAGTGATATATTCCATTTTGACATTTTTTTTCAATATTTTTTCTAATAAACATTTATTTTTTAGAAAATTATCATCTATTAATTTTTTTTGTTTTAAGACATATAAAATATTATCTATTTTTTTTCTATTTAGATTAATTACATTAAAATAGAATTTAATTCTTTTAGAGAATGTTCCATTTGAATTTACTTTAGCAGAGATAATTAATTTTTCTTTAAAATCTAGATTAAAAAGAAATTTGAAATTTTTTTTGAAATCTTCTGTTGGCAATCCAAATTTATTTAAAAATAGAATACTATCGTTTAAACTTAAGCCATCTTTTTTAAAATAATAAAGTTTTTTTATATTATTATTTTTCCCCAATCCAATGAAATAAGGAGTAAATCTCTCATCAAAATAATTATTTTTAAAGAAAGAATCTTTTTTTTTAATATATTCTGTGTAAAATATTTTATTATTTTTACGTTTTATTGCTTCGGCAACTATTTTTGTTTTTTTAAATATTTCTGTATCTATTAAGCAATGCTGTCCAAAAGAATTTCCCTCAAAAGAAAATTCGACATGTTCGCTAAACAGATAAAATCGTCTTAATTCTTTAATAAATTTTTGCTGTTGCAAATTTGTTAAATTATTAATTTTAAATACTTTATTTAATAAAGATTCAAGCTGAAAAAAAGAGATAATTTTTTGTCTTTGTTGAGTAGAAGAGATAACTTTGCTCATATTTTTAATTTTCTATTGCCATTTAATAAAAATATTTTGTTCTTTTTCCCATTTATTCATTAAATTTCTAAATGATTTCTTTTTTGATAAATTTGCAAAAAAATCAATTTCTTTTTTATAGATAGAACAACGAAATTGATTACAGGTTAAGAGAGGATCATTCATGGCTAGACAAGGATTACAAAGATCATTAATTTTACATTTTTTCTTAAGACAATTTTTTTGACTGGCTAATTTAACTAAAATAAAAAAGTTTTGAGCTCGTATTAAATTAATTCCTTTTTTAACATCCCCAACTCTGAAAATATTTTTATTATTTCTCCCTTCATCGCATGTATAAATATCTCCCCTGGGATCTATACAGATTTGTTTTGTTATAGCACTACAAGGTGGTGACATTAAAAAAGTTTTATTGATATCTTTCTGAATTTTATGAAAAAGAAAAAGTGCTTTTTGTTCAACAAAATAATATCCAGATTTATTAATTCTTAAAATATAATTAAAGCTTTTTTTTCGAAAATCCATGAACTCTTCTGGAGAATAACATAATTTTGACCAATTTTTCTTTCCTAATCCAATAGGATGAAGAGCTCTAAAATTAATAGATTTTAATCCTAATTTTAAACAAGTATCAACTATTTCTTGCCAATAATTTAAAGAAAAACGTGTAATTACAACTGAAACATTTAATGGTATATTCTCTTTTATTATTTCTTTTATCCAAAAAGCTGTTTTTTTAAAACTTCCTTTCCCGCGTTGAATATCATGAATGTTTTGTGGTCCATCTAACGTTGTATGAATATAGAATCTATTATTTTTAAGCCATTTAAGAGTTTTTCTATCCATTAACCAAAGATTACTAAAAATGCCAAAAGATAAATGATTTTGTCTATTTTTTTTAAAATCTTTAGACAAATTTCTAAAAATCTTTTTTAATATTATAAAATTCAATAATGGTTCATTACCACTAAAAATAATACCTGCATTTGTTATTTTATTCTCTAAAATATCTTTTTTTAAATATTTACAAACTAATTCAGCAGTCTTTCCGTCCATCTTTTTCTTATTCCCTTTTTGAGCATAACAATAACAACAATTTAGATTACATTCTTCTGTAACAATTAATGAATAAATTTTACTTTTAATTCTCATTCTTTTTATTTTAATATAATTGATTGTGCCTTTTTAAGATATTCCTTAGCTATTCTTCTTTTTTTATTATTTTTTTGATTAAAATCATTAAGACAAATTTGATTACAATGTCTACAAAGTTCTAGTTTGCAACGCTTTTCTTTTAAAGAGAAACGACAATCTATTAAATCTTGACGAAAAACTCCTTGTTTTAAATTGCCTAAACAATCTTTATGCAAATTGGCTAAAATCTCACAATGATAAAATTCTCCTTTCGGATTTATAGTTAAAGAATCTAAAACACACTTATGTTTTTCAGTTTGATAAATTCGAGGAAAAACTTTTTTAAAATTTCTATTACAATCCTTAGTTTCTGCCCATTTTCGTAATTTTTTAACTTGATTGTATAAACCACCAAGTCGTTCTTCGGTCCATTGTCCGTCTTCTAATGCCAAATTCCATAGAATCGCTTTGGGATTTAAAGAATAAATAAATAAAATATCTTCTAATAAATTTTGGTAATTATTTGAAGATATAACCTTATTAATAATTAACTTTTGTGGATAAAGTTTTTTAATAATCTCAATATTTTTAATTACTGTTTTGAAAGTTGTTTTTCCATTAATTGTTTTTCTGTTTAAATTATGTGAATATTCTTGTCCATCCATACTGACAGCTATGTAATCAAGTTTCTCATATAGTTTTAATACATTTTTATTTAAAATCGTTCCATTTGTATTAATAATTGTTTGAATTTTTTTTTGAGCTAATTTGTTAAAATATTTTAAATATTTTATTTCAAATTCTATCAATTCTGTTTTCAAGGTTGGTTCTCCACCAACAAAAATAACTTTTTTATTAATTCCAGGTGTTTTTAAAAAAAAATCAGAAGCTTCTTTTAGAACTTCTTTTGAAATATCGTTTTTTTCTCGTGATAAATAACAATAAGAACACTTTAAATTACATCTTTGAGTAATAATTAAAGAAAGTGAATTAATTTTTTTATTATTAAAAAATAACATTTAGGAATAACATTACCAACAACATTTACACCCAAAGGGACCTCCACAACCAGAGCTATGAGAACCATGTGAACCATGAGAACCATGACTACAATGCGTATTGGTTGAACCAGCAGAAGTATGAATACCATAACTAGTATGACCGAGAGCTGATGCCTCATTAATTTGTGAAGCCGAAGCAACAGAGATTAAAAGTAAGACCAATCCAGCCTTAACAATGCTTTTCTTGCTTATTTCTCCTTCTTCACTTAATAAAAAAGACTCAACACTCTTTTTTATGTTTGGTATTTTATTCTTTTTCATAAAAAAATTAATTATAATCTATATTATATTGTATCATTTTATTAAAAATTAAACAAAGTATTATCCACAGAATCAAAAAAGCATATTATAATACCAAGTATTTAAATACTGACCATATAACATTATAAAAACAGTAGCTCCGACCAAAAAAGGACCAAATGGAATTTGTGACTTAAGTCCTTTCTTTCCAAAAAGAATTAATATTATACCAATAATCGCGCCTGAAAAAAAAGACAAAAATAGACCTAATAAAATATTAGGCCAACTTAGTATTAATCCCATTAAAAAAGCAAATTTAACATCACCCAATCCCATCCATTTACCCTTAGAAACAAGAACTAACAATAAAAAAAATAACGATGCTCCAAAAGCACTTAATATCGAAAATTGCCAGCTTTCTGATAAAAGAAGAAAATTAAAAATTATTGCTATTATTATCCCTGGAAAAACTATTTTATCAAGAATAAGGTAATGTTTTAGATCATATACAAAGATAATTATTAAAAAGCAGGTTATTATTAAATAATAGATTAAATTGAAAATTGAAAATTGAAAATTGAAAATTAGTAGGAATAACAAACCTGTTGCTATTTCTACTACTGGATACTGCCAACTTATTTTCTTCCCGCAATAACAACATTTCCCTTTATAAAAAATAAAACTAAAAACAGGGATTAAATCATACCATTTCAAAATAGTCCTACATTTTGGACAATGAGAACGACCAATTAAAATTGGTTCATTGGTCTCTAACCGACATATAACTACATTAAGAAAACTGCCAATTGCTAAACCAAATATAAAAATTAGAAAATATAGCATAAACATATAAAGCCATTGAGGCCCAACCCTCATAAAGGTCAGACCTCAAAAGACATCGATTAACCTAAAATGATTACGGTCTAATACAATAATAAGTAGGACCAGCACAACCACAAGTATACTCTGCACCAGCATAGCTTCCAGTAGGAATGGTATTTTCTAGAATAGCTCTCAAAATATAATCTTCAGCAGTCCCTCCATAGAAATAAGTATTAGTAGTTCCTGGATCTACTGGAAGGGCTCCCATATAAGTAGTAGTTAAAACTGATAATGGCGTTGCTATAGCAGCACAAGCTGCTTGAACTGGATAACCTCCAGTATCGTCATAATACATTTCCAAAGCTAATGCTATTTGCCTTAAATCACTAACTCTTCTGGTATCACGAGCTTTGCTTCTAGCTGTATTCAAGGAAACTAAAGCAATAGTAGCTAAGATACCAATAATAGCAATCACTACTAATAATTCAATTAAAGTAAAACCTTTTTGACCTTTCTTTTCGTGAAAATATTTTATCATTTTTTTCACCCCCTTTCATATTCTTCCGACCTTTATTTATTCCATAATTTAATTATTTTTTCCAATTAAGGAACTAAACAATAGTCTTTAATTCCTTCACAAGCACAACCATAAATATCATATGGATAACTGCTATTTGGTGCATCATTTTCCATAACTACTCTAATAACATAATCTTGAGCATCAGAATTTGAATCTGCTCCATAATAATAATAATTATCAATAATTGGATCAACAGGCAAAACACTCAAAACGTCAGGTGTTAAATCACCTAAATTTGCTTCATTTATTATAACACAGCCAGAGACAGGAACATAAGCATTATTATTATCATAATATATTTCTAATGCTAAAGAAAATTGTCTTACATCAGCTAATCGTCTTACATCACGTGCCTTAACTCTTGCCTCATTTAAAGAAACTAAAATAGTAGTAGCCAAAATCCCAATAATAGCAATCACTACTAATAATTCAATTAAAGTAAAACCTTTTTGATTATCTTTTCGTTTTAAAAACTGCATAATTTTCTTTCGATTTTAATTTTCAACCTTTATTTATTACATTACTCCAGCCAAACTATAAATAGGCATGAAGACAGAAAATACTAAAATACTTACACCAATTCCTAAAAAAACAAGCAAAATTGGTTCTATTAACTGACTTAAGTTATCAACTACATTTTCAACTTCTTTCTTATAAAAAATACTTAATTTTTCTAAGATAGTATCTAATTTACCTGTTTGCTCTCCTGTTTTAATCATTTGACAAAACAAAGGAGGAAATTCTTCATGGTCCTCTAATGTAGCGCTAATGCTACGACCCATCTTTATTTCGTCTCTAGCTCTAAAAAGAATTGCCTGAAAAACAGAATTTCCTACTACTTGACCAGACACATTCAAACTCTGAATGACTGAAACGCCTCCCTTGGTTAAAGCACTTAAAGAATCAGAAACTCTAGCCAAATATGTTTTTTGAAGAATTTTACCAAAAACAGGAATTTTTAATTTAATTGTATCACAAGCAATTCTTCCTTTCTCTGTATCTTTGTAACGCCAAAAACCAAATCCTAGAGCAATACTTAATAGAAAAAGAATCCAACCATATGATATAATAAAATTACTTGTAAAAATAACCAACTTAGTTGACCAAGGCAATTCCTGCCCAGCTTCAGTTAAAATAGAAGTTAATTGCGGAATTACCATTACTAAAACCAAAATACCAACAAGCAGAAAAACTCCTAGAATAAAGATTGGATAACTCATTGCTCCCCTAATTTTTGAAATAAGATAATATTCATTTTCAAGATGATCAGCCAAATAGATTAATGACTCTTGAAGCTGTCCGCTAACTTCTCCTGTTTTTATTAAATTTATAGAAAAAATAGAAAATACTTTAGGATATTTAGATATAGCCTTAGAAAAAGCCATACCTCCATCAATGTCATTAGCTATATTAGAAACAATTTCTTTGAAATATTCACTTTCAATTTGTTGACTCATTGATCTTAAAGATTGAACCAAAGGAACATTCGCATCAACCAAAATAGCTAATTGACGAAAAAAAATAAAAATATCTTTTCGTTTAACTTTTTCAAAAAATTTAATCTTTTTAAAAAAAATAGTAGACTTTTCAATTGATTGTAATTTAATAACCACTAAACCACGATCTTGAAGTGTTTTTAAAGCAACCGGTTTATTAAGAGCATCTATCATCCCTCTTTGCGATTCTCCTCTATTGTTTTTAACAATATAATTAAATTTCATATTATTTATTTCTTCAATAACATTCTTAATTCATTAAGATTTGTTGAATTTCTTTCGGCATTTTCTAATGTAATCATTTCTTGATTAACCAAATCAGCCAAAGAACGATTTAAGGAAATCATTCCTTCTTCAGAACCTGTTTCAATCACCATGTCTATTTGATGAGTTTTCCCTTCTCTAATTAAATTTCTAATTGCTGAATTAGCAATCATTAATTCAACTGCGTTAATTACTTCTCCTTTTAAACAAGGAATTAAACGACGTGAAAGAATTCCTAAAATAGTAGATGACAATTGCATCCGAATTTGATCTTGCTGATGAGGAGGAAAACTATCAATAATTCTATCAATTGTTTGAGCTGCTGTATTGGTATGCAAAGTAGCAAAAACTAAATGACCTGTTTCAGCAGCAGTTACTGCGCTACTAATAGTTTCTGGGTCACGCATTTCACCAATCATAATTACGTTTGGATCCTGACGTAATGCTTCTCTTAATCCTCTATGAAAATCTTGAACATCTTCACCTACCTCACGTTGATCAATAATACATTTATCATCAACAAACAAATATTCTACTGGATCTTCAATGGTAATTACATGATCTTGACGAGTATGATTTATTTCATCAATTAAAGCTACTAAAGCAGCGGATTTACCCTGTCCAGAAGGACCAACAACTAAAAAGAAACCCTGAGGAGCCTTAGCAAAATCATGACAAATAGCTGGCAAACTTAATTCATCAATTGTCCTAATCTTGTTTGGGATTAAACGCATAGCAATACTAACTTGACCAAGCTGATAATAAACATTAACTCTAAATCGACTTTTATCTTGATAAGCATAAGATAAATCAACATCTCTTTGGCTTAAAAATTGTTCTTTCCGATCTGGTGGCATAATAACAGAAGCTAATCCCATAGTATCTTCTTTTGTTAAAGCAGGATATTTATCATAAGCCACTAAAGAACCATGAATTCGTAGAGTTGGTACACGTCCAGATGAAAAATGAACATCACTAGCATCCTCTTTAATCGCTAGATCTAAAATCTCATCAAGTTTTTTCTTATAATCATTCATTTTTTTATAATATTATATCTTATTTAATATTTCATTTACTTTAGCAACCACTGCTGTTGGCGTAAAATGTGCTTTAATAATATATTCTTTAGCACCTAATGCCATTCCTTTTTCTACTTCATTTTTTTGACCTAAATTAGTTAATAAGACAATCGGAATTTCTTTTAACTCTTCTTTTTCTTTAATCTTTTTTAACACTTCAAAACCATCCATTTTGGGTAACACAATATCTAAAAGAACCAAGTCAGGATGAAAATCTTCAATTTTAACTAATCCTGATTTGCCATCAGATGATACTTCTGCTTCAAAGCCATTCTCGATAAATTTAGCTGCATACATTTCACTAAGAAACGGATCGTCTTCAATGATTAATATTTTTTTCATAATTATTTATGGATAAATTATATTCTCCCCCTGTACCCTATTTAAGATTGAATTTGTTTCTAAATAGAAAATCAATTCATAATCACTTTGATCAGAAAATGATTCATAACAATATTTATAAGATTCTCTATTTAATGGATCAATTGGTACTCCAAACATAATTTCATTGTTAATTAATACTTGTGACATAATGTCATTACTATCAATTTCAATTTGACCTTCAGAATCAGGATAAAAAGAATATTCATTATAATACATTGATAATCCCTCCTGAATAGATTTAATATCTGCTACTCTACGAGCATCCCTACTTTTAGATTTAGTAATATCAACACTAAACAAAGCAATCGTTGCTAACAGACCTATTAATGCTATTACTACTAAAAGTTCTATTAAAGTAAACCCTTTGTTTCTCATGTTTTATTATTAATTAATTATTTTAATCTTCGACCATTCTAATCATCTCTTCAAAAGAAATAATACCTCTAAGTGATTTTGCAATTCCATCTTGCTTCATAGTAATCATGCCTTGACGTTTTGCCTCTTCCCTTATTTTCCCCTCACCTGATTTCTGAACAATAATATTTTCTAATTGAGGAGTCATCTGTAATATTTCATAAAGAGCAATTCTACCCTTAGTTCCCTTATTGCCACAAAGCTTACATCCAACTGGCCTATAAATTTTAAATGGTTTTTTCCAAGGAAATAATTTTTTATGTGCTGGACTCAAATCAGCTAATTCTTTTTCAATTAATTCAGCGACTTCTGGTGGAGCATCAATCTCTTGTTTACAATTTTCACAAAGTCGCCTTACTAAACGTTGAGCAATCATCAAATTTAATGAAGAAGGCAAAAGGAAAGAATCAATATTCATATCGATTAAACGAGGAATTACACCAATGGCATTATTGGTATGCAATGTAGAAAGTAGAATATGTCCTGTAAGAGCGGCGTGTATAGATAGTTCAGCAGTTTCTTGATCCCTAATCTCTCCAACCATAATTACATCTGGATCCTGTCTTAAAATATGACGTAAACCAGAAGCAAAGGTATATCCTATTTCTGGCATAATCTGCGACTGATTAACTCCTTCAACAAAATATTCAACTGGATCTTCCAAACTAACAATATTAACACTATCTTGATTCAATTTATTAAGAATTGCATAAAG
>Ga0265594_1003314_pt1 | contig 10790 bp, 7 predicted proteins | sample saktaG_11_FD_190147 | JGI IMG/M metagenome (GOLD analysis project Ga0265594, IMG submission 190147) | Saline water microbial communities from Sakinaw Lake, British Columbia, Canada - sak_2011_5_24_80m | ecosystem: Environmental > Aquatic > Non-marine Saline and Alkaline > Saline ... | reverse complement strand
TCAAAGGGATTATCGTCATTATTCCGCTGGTAGAAAGCTATTGCGTCAGCGAGCTTTGGGATTTTTCCCTTCGGGATAGATGCCGTTGCCATAAAACTCTTGATTTCAGTCCCCGAAGAAAACATATGCTGATAATAACTACCGAGAATAACGTAATTAAGGACATTCACATCAAACGCGCCGAATACACCCTGGCTGGCGTCGGTTAATAAACTCATCTCATCCTTGGTATACGGATATAATGAACCATCCGGTTTGGTACGGATAGAAACCCGTGAAAAATCATAGGCTTTATCCCAGAAATTATAAAGAAAGTTCTCTCCCGCCATGCGGTATTCGAGAGTAAGATTTACAATTTTAAAGAGATTCATTTTCAACCCCGGCGCTGCAAATCCCCAACCCGGCGTATATTTAATCCCAGAGTTATAATCGGTTATATCTCCGGATAGAAAACTGGCTGCCTGACCATAAACAAATAATTTCATAAACTTCAGATTCAATGCCGGATAGCCTATATCAAAGGAAACCGCTGTTAATGTTTTGGACACATCTGCGGTATTAAACGGTTTTGGATCACGTCGTATGTCATTCCCAAATTCTACATTTTTATTAATATCTGGATGATTATCAGTTAAGCCATCACCGTCAATATCCCAATCTAATTGATCAGGTATGCCATCATCATCACTATCAATGTCATATTTTTTACCTTTTAAATAATCACCAGGAAAAAAGTCATTATATCCAGAAGGGTATGTTCTTGGTAACTCAAATTCTAAAGAAGAAAAGGCATCAAATACATCCGGAACATCATCATCATCGGTATCCTTTAAACCTTTATACTGATTCACATCCATAACCATCGATCCACCGAATACAACCGGAATTTTCTTAAGTGGCTGATAAGTGACACGTCCGCCGACAAGTCCAACCATTTCCTTGGCATTGGCAACAAAGGCTTCCCAGCCCAAACTACCGATTTTCATTCCGGTATGGACACCGACTTTGCGTACCTGGGGATATTCGGTAGTATTTGAATATCCACTCATTAATATTCCGTAACCGAGTGTCACATTGTCCATAGCGCCCAATTTTGCAAAGAAAGGATCTCCCTGCTGCGCCCAGCGAACATAGTAGAATTTATCCAGATAATCGGAAAATTCATCCCATTCGTCTTTACGGATATTGCCTTGATCATCCATATAAATCGCAATATCCAGCGCCACTCCGAGTTTTCCAAACTTTACTTCAGGTCTCAATGCGATTTGGTTATAGATTTTATCGTCGATAGTAACGGAACCGAGACCGAGTCCCATTCCATAGGGTTTGCTGGATTTCTTTGCGACTGGTTCGGGAACTTCCACGGGCGCTTCGGCAGTTGTTGTGGGAACCTCCGCAACAGTTGTTGGCTGTTCGGGTTCAGGTTGATACACTTCTTCTTCCGGCCGGGTTGGTTCAGGTTCTTCCGGTGCCGGAGCCTCCTCATCAATATCCTGAGGCATATCGGATTCTTCAATAGGCAGGTTTATTAATTGTCCCTGTGGAGTAGAAATAATCATCTGGCCCGGACTCATACTTGATTCAACTCCGGTTATAAGGTTCAGCACATTAACGTTTCCCTCGACGCCATAAAAACGGTCACCATACTGTGGAGAAACCACCGACCAGAATTTTGTACCTTTCACGGATGCTACCGATGTTGGCGTCTCAATCCGGAAAGAGCCTCTAACACCGGGGGTGACATTCGCCAGTACCCGACCACTTGATATTTTTACTGTTCGGACAGAGAATTCCTCCCGAATCGCTACTTCGGAATTTTTCCGTATTTTAACGAGACTTCTATCATTGGTAAATACGACCGCAACAAAACCATCTTCAGCGGTCATAATCGCATCACCGATATGCAGCCCCATACCCATTTCTGCAACAACATTAAATTCACTTTCGCCACTGGGTTTTACAAAGACCGTCCCTGCAGATTTTAAAACCGTCGCAAAATAAGCTTGGGCAGCCAGCGGCAATGTCATCGAAGCCACAATCATGATTACTGATACCAATCTTTTCATAATAACACCTCTAATATTTATTTGTTATTTTTTGATATAACACCAAAAATTATTTTTGAATCCAATAACTCAATTATACTGAACTCCATCTTCGCTTCTTCTTCAGTACCATCTGAAAATTTCAACTTTACAAAAAAAGACCGGACAAGCCCGATGTCAATCTGATGAATCAACGCTTTAAAGGGCGTATTAATACCGGTTTCGATAAACCTGGTGATTTCCTTCCCGATCATATCCTGGCGGCTGTATTTTAACTTCATACAGAACTGTCGGGAACAACCCAATATTGTTCCATCTTTCAGAAACAATATTGTATTGTCGTTGGATGAATCAATATCTCGAGTCAGCCGATCCCGGCTGTCGCGAACCCCCTGATACATTTTGACCAGCTTTTCATTAAAATTTTTCAGCCGTTTATACTTTTCTTCCATCTCTTCCAGGTCTTTTTGCTGATTAACAGCAATGCTGCTTATTAGGAGATCGTTATGCTTCTCGATAAATTTCCTCAGCGTATACCCTAATCCTTCGATAGCCTCTAACAGCAATGAATTGTGTTCAATGTCAATTGACGTAATTTCCAAACCTGATTTATATAATTGATCCGTACGTTTGGATATCCAGCGATCAATATCGGTTTTTATTTTTGCAATATTCTGTTCCTTAAATTCAGGTCCGGCAACAACGACATATTCCGGCAATACCGGGAATTCACCAATGATTTTTAAATTCTTCCGTTCTTTATTCGGGAGTAGATTCAAATCAAAACTGGTCGTAACCGCCGCTTTGGCTTTTTTATTAATCACATAAAGTAACTCCATTGGCTCCAGTACAACGGGAAAATCTTTGTTCGCCTGAGTATTAACTATCCGGCACTTTTTCATTAAAAAGAGAACCACCGGGTTGATCAGCTGCCAGTCGGTATTTTGAGGAAGTACTATTTTTTGCCCTATTAAATCCATCAGTCTTGTAAAACGAGAATTTTTATCGACAACAACAAGACCGCTGAGATCGGTTAATTTTAATTTAAAAAGTGGTGTAAATTCATAAAACGATTCCAGGTAAATGGCTTCATAATTTGAGACTAATGAGATAACCTCGGCTGCTTTTGCTATCTGTTCTACAGCTGGAGACTGATTATTCAAATGTTCATACTTTACACTGAGTCCCTGAGATTTCTTTAAAAATTTTTCCAGATCATCGAATAAATTAATGTTCTCTTTTAAAATATTCTGATTTGGCAGCAACCACTTAATCATTTCCAAAATATCATCTCTCTTTGCTATTTCAAATATTTTATGTTCATTATTATGCTTTGTTCAAGCCGATCAAGATCAATAGGTTTTGAAATAAAGTCCACCGCCCCCATCTCTATCAAATCGTTGGCAACATTCTGGTCCCTTACGCCTGTCAGGATGATAACAGGAACTTTATTGTCCATCTGATTTATCTTTTCAAAAACTTCAAAACCGCTCATTTCCGGCATCATCAAATCTAAAAGAACCAAATCGAAATCTTCGAATTTTAATTTTTTTAATGCTCCCATACCGGATTGGGTAATAGTTGATTCAAACCCTTTATAATCCAGAAAATCCGAAAGAAAACTGCATACATTCAGTTCGTCATCAACGATTAATATTTTATTTCGACTCATCTGATTTTTCTATCTTATTGATCTTATTGCATAACTTGACATTTTAAAATTATTTTAGGAATACATCAATATTTTTTGTTTTGCGTCAGTCGAACAATTTCCTCTTCCGTCATCATATTTATTGAAACTTGTGAAATTTTGGCGATGGTTCGTAACGGTAAGGTCAATTCATAGTCAATCGACTGGAAGCCTTTTGACAAAAACACTGTGATCGTCCAGGGACCGGCGGCGATATTAAACATGGGTTTGAATCGTTTAACCTGATTAAGAGACGATGGCGAATCGATTAGTCTTATCAGGGCTTGTCCATTCTCATCGATTAAGGAAATAACCGGAAAATACCGATATTCTCCGTAGGCAACTTTTTTCACAAATTTAGATGTAAAAACATAATCATTCCCGGAAAAAGAGTACTCGATATAATCCTTTCCCTCATTCTTATTTTTATACTTAAGGGTTTCCATAATTTCCTGAAGAATAGGGAGCCGCATCTGATAATCAACCTTAAAAGATAAAATTACATCACTTTTTTCCAGAGGGATTCGTTGAATTAACGGTTCGCCAATATTTATCTCGTAGGGATTGTTCAGAACGCGGTTTAAGATTTCTTCAAAACTATTAGTTTCGCGGATAAGATCTTTGACTTTGTTTGTAAAGTCATCCTGAGTAATGTCACTTTTCTGAAATGGTATTGTGGCGTCATTGCTTGCAGATGGCTTTTCCGTATAGGCGTCTAAAAGTTGTTCCAAAGCCTCGCCTATATTTTTCGTCGCTGCGGTTATCTCACGAACATCATCGAGTTTTTCATCGGTGGATATGTCGATTTTTTCGACTGCTGGACGGGGCTCTTTCTCTGTTAGAGATAATCCGGTGATCTTTGAATCCAAAATCTCATCAAGCGCACCATTTACGACCATTATCAACTGTGCAAGATCAGATGATTTTTCTCTGACCGTTTTGTTTGCCAGCATTTCCCAGCTGACAAGGTCGGTTAGTTGCAGTTCAACAACAAATTCACCCTTTTTCCGCTGATAGGCGCCAGACAAAACTAAATTCCTGGTATCCTTGAACCGCGCATCACTGCGAATTTTTGAAAGCGCATTGTCTAATTTTTCAGTCTTATACGCGTGAACATTTAAGTTCATTTTATAGTGGTCAATTATAAAATCAACAAATCCTTCTTTCAGCCAGTTTATTTCCGCATCGTTATACAAATTATCAAAAGACATCACCCACATATTAACCTGAGCTGTTAAACCGGAACCGGATAACATAAAAATTACAAGCAAAAATCGTAATAAAGAGCTTCCTTTTCTTGCGTTATTCACCGTCGATCCTGCAGATTATTGTGAAGATTGGTAAAAGTATATTCAATTTTCTTGTTGTCTATTCATACCCATTAATTATTTATTAATGGGTTAAGTTCATTATTATTTAGTACGAAATCAAGTATTTTTCGTCATGACGCTTCCTGGATCGCTAAGATTGAGATTGTAATCACAAATAACGAAAGCATCTAACTCGCTTTATGATGCACCTTAGTTTGGAATTTATTAAATTGGGGCTCATAAAAATGGAAAGGAATAAAATGACTCAGGACAACAATAATAAAACCAGCAAAATTACCGGTACTTCCCGTTCTTTGAATTTTATCCACCAGATTATTGAAGATGATAATGCAAGCGGTAAATTCAAGAAACGTGTTCACACGCGCTTCCCCCCGGAACCTAACGGCTACCTGCATATTGGTCATGCCAAGTCGATCTGCTTGAATTTCGGTACTGCCGAAAAATATAACGGCTTATGTAATCTTCGTTTTGACGATACAAATCCGACCAAAGAAGAAGACGAATACGTCAATTCGATTATTGAAGATGTCAAATGGCTGGGTTTTGACTGGGATGACCGATTATATTATGCTTCCGATTATTTCGATAAATTTTATGAATACGCCATCGATTTGATAAAAAAAGGCAAAGCATATGTCTGCGATCTTACGGCGGAAGAAATCCGGCAGACCCGCGGTTCACTGACGGAAGCCGGCAAGGAAAGTCCCTACCGGAATCGCAGCGTCGAAGAAAATCTTGATCTCTTTGAGCGTATGCGGAAAGGCGAATTCCCCGATGGAACACGCACACTGCGCGCTAAAATCGATATGGCGTCACCAAACCTCAATATGCGCGACCCGGTGATGTACCGCATTCTGCATGCCACCCATCATCGCACCGGTGATAAATGGTGTATTTACCCAATGTATGACTGGGCTCACGGTCTGGAAGATTCCATTGAACGGATAACCCATTCCGTTTGTACTCTTGAGTTTGAGGATCATCGTCCTTTATACGATTGGTTTCTCGATGAATTGGGCGCTTATCGTCCACAGCAAATCGAATTCGCCCGGCTGAATCTCACTTATACAATTATGAGTAAGCGTAAATTACTTGAGCTAGTCCGTGATGGCTTTGTAAATGGTTGGGACGATCCCCGTATGCCTACGATTTCCGGAATGCGGCGTCGTGGATTTACACCGCAATCTATTCACAACTTCGCTGACCGTATCGGTGTCGCAAAACGCGATAGCACTGTTGACGTTGCTTTACTCGAATTCAGTGTCAGGGAAGATTTGAATAAACATGCTCTCCGTTTTATGGGAGTATTGAATCCGCTGAAAGTAGTTATCGACGATTATCCCGAGGACCAGGAAGAAGAACTTGACGCGATCAATAACCCCGAGAACGAAAGCGCCGGCAAACGCAAAATACCGTTTTCCAAGGTGATCTATATTGAAAAAAACGACTTCATGGAAAATCCGCCTAAAAAATACTTCCGCCTCGCCCCGGGCAGAGAAGTTCGTCTGCGCTATGCCTATTTCATCACATGCACTGATATAGTCAAAGATACCGACGGAAATGTAGTTGAAGTGCATTGCCGCTACGATCCGGCGACCCGCGGCGGGGACTCTCCCGATGGCAGAAAGGTACGCGGCACGATTCACTGGGTATCTGCCAAACACGCTATTACTGCCGAAGTACGACTTTATGATCGCCTGTTTACGGTTCCGAATCCTTTGAGCGATAAGGATGGCAGCGATTATAAAGAATTCATCAATCCCGATTCATTGAGGGTTCTGCATAACTGTCTGATCGAACCAAACCTGAAATACGCTAAACCGGGATTGCGTTTCCAGTTCGAGAGATTGGGCTATTTCTGTATAGATCCGGATACAACTGACGATAATCTCGTCATCAACAGGACCGTCACTCTGCGGGATACCTGGGCGAAGATCGCTAAAAGCCCTGACTTAAGAGCAATTCCGCCTCAACGCAGGAGCGCTGAGACATGAGAAAAAATAACACCTTATTTGAAAACCCGGCATTTTTTCACTCAACGCAGTTATTTAATATGATTCCGGTTGTGCCATGGAAAAGAGACCTTCCACATGCTTACAGCCCTTCGGAAGGGTAAATAATAGAGCTTCCAGGTAAAATTTATTTCTGCTCTAAAATCTCTCTAATTGTCTTCAGCAGATCAACTACACTGTAGGGCTTCTGTAAAAACCGGAATCCTCTCTTTTTAATTTCATGCCGATGCGACTTTTTATCTAAATAACCACTACACAGCATCACTCGAAGATCAGGCTTGCTTGAAAGAAATTCATCGACTAATTGAAGACCGCTTTTACCCGGCATAACAACATCGCTGAAGATTATATCAAAATTCCCATCTTCATCCTTAAAAAGTTCAATTGCCTCTTTTGCATTTGCAGCTTCAAATATGATGTAACCATTTTCACACAGCGTCTCTGCTGCAAATTCACGTATTCCTTCTTCATCCTCCACCAGCAGGATCCGCTCGCCGCTCCCTCTAAAATCCTTCAAAATAATCGTATCTTTTATTTCGTCTTCTATCTCAGCGGAAACAGCCGGCAGATAAATTTTGAAAATTGTGCCTTGCCCGGGTTCGCTGTAAACATTAATCCATCCATCATGCTGTTTGATAATTCCATATACAACCGACAAACCATGTCCGGTGCCAGTTCCAGCCTCCTTAGTAGTAAAAAATGGTTCAAATATCTGGTCAAGGATTGCTTTATCGATACTTACTCCCGTATCCTCAATCGAGAAGCGAACAAATTTTCCTGGAAAAGCTTCGGGTGTAATTTTGGAAAGGGCTTTGTCTATATCAACGTTTTCGGTTCTGATAGTAATTTTGCCACCTTCCGGCATGGCGTCACGGGCATTGACAACAAGATTCATTATGACCTGCTCAATTTGACACTTGTCAATTTTAACATGCTCCAGTTCAGGCTCCAGAACAGTTTCCATTTTAATATCCTCGCCAATAAGACGCCCTAACATTTTCTCTACATCGGTGACTACTGTATTTAAATCCAATACCTTTGGTTCAAGTATCTGTTTGCGACTAAATGCCAGAAGCTGCCGGGTTAAAGTGGCTGCCTGCTCCCCAGCCTTTATAATCTTCTTGATGTTCTTTCGCATTGGATCATCATTATTAAGTCTGTCTAAAGTAAGCTGACTATATCCTGAAATGATCGTCAGCAGGTTATTGAAATCGTGGGCTATTCCACCCGCCAGTTTTCCAACTGCTTCTATCTTCTGTGACCGGCGGAGTTTGTTCTCGCTTTCCTGCAGTGCTTCTTCCGCCTGTTTTCGCTTTGTAATATTTAATACACTTCCAATTATCTCAACGGGTACACCGTTTATATCTCTTATCAATTTTTTAGTATCCCGTAGCCAGATATATATTCCATCTTTATTTTGAAAACGGTACTCTATCTCTAAATATCCCTTTTTTAATATTGTCGCCATCATTTTTTCGACATATTCTCTATCTTCAGGATAAATACGATCGATCCATAGTTTTTGATCTTTGATAAAATTTTCCGAAAGATAACCGGTTATTATAAATACATTCTCACTGATAAAAGTGATATCATAATCACCTGAAGTTTCACAAGAATAGATTATGGTCGGTGAAGAATATAAAAGATGTTGCAAACGTTCATTTGCTAAGAGCATTTTTTCTTCAGCGTATTTAAGATCGGTGATGTCACGAACGACTCCCCGGTATCCCAAAAGATTTCCGCTATCATCTAAGAGTGGAACACCACTTGTTTCCAGAATAACAATGTGTCCGTCCTTATGCACATTGCGATTGATAAAATTCTTGAAGCTTTCCTTCTGTCCAAATATTTCAAAAGCGGCTTTTTTCAATTCGTCACGTTCGTCAGGATAGAAAAAATCATAGAAATGCTTCCCTAACACTTCCTTATCTTCATAACCTACTATTTGCTTGACAACCTGACTGCTGTAGGTATAACGCCATTCTTCATCAATCTCCCAAATCCAGTCCCCGGTATTGTTTACGACATCTCGAAATCTTTTCTCGGATTCTCGCAAGGCTTTCTCTTTCTCTAAAACATCTGCCAAAATGTTCAGCAGCGATTTTCGGGCTTCTTGCGACTCTGCATAGAGATTTGCAAGTTCCTTTTTTGCCCGCTTTTCTGCCTGTTCGGCAGACAGGCGCTCGGTGATGTCAATTGCCACCCCGGTAAACCCGATATGATTACCGGAAGAATCGACTGTTCTGGTCACTAAGAGGTGAACAGGAAATTCAGAGCCGTCTCTACGGACAAGGATAAGCTCATCGTCAAACTTACCTTCCCTCTCCACCATACTAATAACGGCTCTGGCTTCTTCGTCATTGCGATGAAATCTGCTCGGAGTCAGTTTTCCTATCGCCTCTTCAGCCGTGAATCCGAACATATCTTCAGACGCCTTGTTCCAACTTTTATACTTACCGTTAATATCAATAGAAGCAATATGGATAGGAACAGTGTTAAGTATATTCTCCAGGTAGCTGCGGGTCTCCCGAAGCTCTTGCTCCACTTTCCTGTCTTTCGGTGCGGAGCGGGCCGATGTGCGCTTACTGTCTGACGACTCCAATTCGGTGATTCGCTGACGTAATTTTATTAATTCTTTTTCAATCTCTGATTTTGTCTTGGTTTTCATTTTAGCACCATACTCTATGATTGAAGGATTGATGATTTACGTTGTCCCCGTTCCAAAGCTCATTATTGTCCCTAAGCTGGGGCCTGGGAACAAGAATAAATGAAAGTGTCTGGAAACAAGAAAAGTCGACAGAGCTTGTGACAAAAGAAATCCAGTTTCTTTTCTCTCTCGTTTCCAAGCTGAGTCCCCTTCCTTGACGCTCTGTGATATCACGAGCAATTGCCAAGAAAATTCGTTTGCCGCTACTAATGAAAAAACTCCCGGTGATCTCCACGGTCAGAAGAGTTTCATCTTTTCTCCGCTGGTCCATGTCAAATGTTACTTCTTTCGCCAGTCCTTCACAAACTTCTTTAAACACTTCGTATCCCCTGGGATCAGCATCAATCTCATTATTGCTCAGTTTTAACAGCTCTTCTCTACTATAGCCGAGTGATTCACAAGCCGACTGGTTGACATTCATGAACTTACCCGTCTCATTAGTAAGGAATAGGGCGTCTTTAGCCGTCTCAAAAAATACACGATACTTTTCCTCGGATTCCTGCATTGCCTTTGGGTCATATTTACGCTCAGTTATGTCCAGCCTCTGGACTATAGTCGCAATTAGTGTCTTGCCATCCTCACTATAAATATTTGCATAATTCCATAGTCCCAGGCGTGTCGCTCTGTCCTTTCTGAGTATCGGAATTTCCACAGTTTCCCAATATTCTCCCTTTGAAATGTTTTTAATAAGCGCTTACAGCCATGGCAATGGGCGTTTCCCTCTCTGAATATCAAGTTTTGTTATCATCACAGAACCTCACGTTTCATTATTTATAAAATGGCTGATACCCTCAAAAATCGATATTGCCTATTTTAATCGATCATTATCCATCATTAGTAATAGTAAGTATTTTCAATGGATATTGTAAAGTCAATATTGATGGTTTCGTAAAAAGTCACAAAGCGTTATAACATACTGAAAATAATGTAATTGACAACAATATTTTTCTTGACATGTATTGGATCTATTATTAAATTAACATTAATATTAATAATAGGTTG
>Ga0265594_1003313_pt1 | contig 10791 bp, 8 predicted proteins | sample saktaG_11_FD_190147 | JGI IMG/M metagenome (GOLD analysis project Ga0265594, IMG submission 190147) | Saline water microbial communities from Sakinaw Lake, British Columbia, Canada - sak_2011_5_24_80m | ecosystem: Environmental > Aquatic > Non-marine Saline and Alkaline > Saline ... | reverse complement strand
GAACTCTGGCGTGAAAGAATAAAAGCTATGTTCGGCAATTCGAGCGTACATGACAATAAATTCGACTTCTTAATCGAGGCCCTCGCTAACGCAGCTTAGGGCATTAATAAAAGTGCGAAAGTTTACATATTAGTGAGCTTGTAGAAAAAGCACGTGCAGAGGCATTCGATAAAAAGTATTCTGAGCGGACTTATGAGGATGATGGGCGCGGGCTGGGTGATTATTGGAAGCATTCCGTTAGGTCCATATTAGCAGAAATGGGGGCTACGGACTTTGCGAAACGAAGAATGATAGTGGTTGGTATTGGAAATGGCTTGGAGGGAGAAGATTTGTACGCGAGCTGTAATGATCTAATAGCAGTAGATATTGGGGAGAGGTCATTACGTGAGGCGGTGAAGATCCTGCCTAAGGCAAGTATCTGTAAATCGTGTGCGGAAAAAATAATTGGTATACCAACTAGTTCCCAAGACATATACATATCGCTTAGGACTTACCAGTCAAGCTATTTTGACAGAAATGCAGCTTTGCGCGAAGCTTATAGGGTTGTCAGACAGGGCGGTATTGTGCTAATATCCGTAGCGAATGGTTTTTTGGAGCAAGGTTCAATCATACCTGGATTGCTAATACCTGGGACGAGCGTCGTTGACCGTAATCTTGGTTTCCAGATTGCGGACCAAGTGAGGAACCGAATGTCGATATTAAGATTTGAGGAGATCGGAATGCGTACTAGCATCGATGAGATATATGTGTACGGAAGGCGCGCTAGGTGAGTGAGCAAGCAGTACTATTGACGCGGATATATAGTTAATAATTACTTTACTTCTATGTGCTCAATGCAAGATTAACCAGGTTATATATACAAAAGATTGTGTTATTTAGAATATCAGAATTTTTATCGCTCTTTTGAGTTCATTAGAATTTGGAGATATGCTTGAGTAGCTAAAACTTGTATTTGAATGGAATTGTGATTTTCATGAGTGGCTATTCAAGTCGTATAGTTTTTAAGACAAAATAATAATTTGCCTTGACAGCCTTGAAGTTAAAGATAAATTGTTAAGTTTAGTTTGTATGGATTGTCAAAGCATGTAGTGTAGGACCAAGGAGTTGGCCATGGAGAAACGAACTTATAAGATTTATTGCGCTGGTCCTCTGTTCAACCCGAAAGAACAAGAGGAGATGCACCAAATTGCTTCCGCACTTGAAGAATCAGATTATTCAGTTTTTTTACCTCAAAGAGATGGGTTGGAATTTGCAAAACTGTTTCCGTGTTTTTTGGAAAGGGGTATCAGTAGTCGTGAAGGACAGCTTATTCTTAATATGGCAATATTTTCATTGGATGTGTCTGAGATAATGGATTCCGACGGCTTGCTGCTTAATATGAATGGGCGAGTGCCTGACGAGGGGGCAATGGTAGAGGCGGGCATTGCGTGGTCTCGCAACAAAGTTATTGTTATTTTTCGCAGTGACAGCAGGTCATTAATTGAAGGAAGTTGCAATCCGCTAGTGCTAGGGCTTTCAGATTTCTCTCTTGTGAGTGCCTATGATGAGATCGCTTCGGCTTTTGAGGCCAAGTTCGCTGACATAGCAGAGGACGCTCTATTAGAGCGTGATCGTTGCTTTGAGGTAGCAGTTAAGAGCGGTAAAGAGATTAGGGAGTATTTAGCTGGTAAAAGGCCAATAGGTGATATTGCCGATTTGATTATCGCACTCTTTAGGGAGAGGATATGGCGAGTTTCAGAAGATCTGAAAAGCAACTATTCCCAAACAAACGAGCAAGGATAGGCACTTGTGGCAGGCGAAGACAACAGGATCCTGACAAATTCCGCACAGAGTTTCAGCGCGATGTTCATAGGATAATCTATTCGCAGTCTTTTCGTCGCTTGCGTCATAAAGCACAAGTATTTTATTTTCCACAGAACGATCACGTCAGCACACGTATGGATCATGTGAGATTTGTTGCATCTGCAGCTCGAACAGTTGCTCGCTGTCTTGGTTTAAATGAAGATTTGGCAGAGGCTATAGGTTTGGCTCATGATATTGGACATCCGCCATTCGGTCACCAAGGAGAGGAATTCCTTTCTGGTATTTTCGATAAATACCCTGTACTTAAGAAAATAATGCCAAAATTCTCTCATGAGGTGTATGGTCTTAGAGTAGTCGAATGCATCGCCAAACGAGATAGAGAAAGCCCCGGTCTCAATCTTACATGGGAAGTTAGGGACGGTATCATCTCTCATTGTGGTGAAGATTTCGGAAGCTGCAAGCTTGAACCTTCAAACGGGGGAAAAAATCTTGAGAAAATTCACACGCGCGAAGATGCTGGTAATCCATCAACGCTGGAAGGTTGTATTGTTCGCCTAATTGACAAAATTGTTTATGCCGGTAAAGACGTTGAAGATGCGTTAGAGGTTGAGGTCATTAAAGAGTCAGATCTGCCTAAGAATATTAAAAGGGAGCTTGGCACGACTAATGGACAGATTATCGGTAAATTTGTTGAGGATATGGTCAAGAATAGCTTGGATAAAGACTACATAGCCATCTCACCTGAATTGGGTGAGCTTCTTCACGAGTTGATCGATTTCAACGGGAAACACATATATCACAGTAAAGAGGCAGAGCAATACAAAAACCAAGCGGAGAAAACCATCCTATATCTTTTCGACGACTTGAAAGCTGAGCTTGAAAGAACAGCCAGATTTGAATCGCATACCTACCCACCGAAAGAAAGTAATTCTGTCCCGATAGTCTACAGAGTCTTCCAGAAGTTTGTTACAAAGGATATGAAAGATGTCTACAAAGATGAAAACACAGACGAGCTAATAGTGTTAGACTTCGTTGCAGGGATGACTGATAGCTTTGCGATCCATTCTGTCTCAGACATTTTCATCCCCAAGTTGACAGTGTGATTTCACTTTTATTCTATGAATACGCGAGGGAGTGTTTAAAGAGACCAAGTGGATGTTGAGAAGGCATTACTTAGGGACATGATTTTCGTATATATTATTGAATAGCAAGAGTCTGTTCATTGAACTGGGGATAATTAAAGGGGGGATAATTAAAGGTGTCCGCCTGCCCCATAGAGGGTACATTTTAGGCAAACAAGGGACAGTCAATTTTACTTTTTTCCATAAAATTGAGTACGTTAAATTCTCCAACAGATTTGTTGCCAACAATTCTGTTTTGATGATCGTTCTGGTTAGGAAACTGGTGGGGCATGTCAATTGATTATTTATGATTTACCCCGTTAGATGGCGGCTTCGCCTATCTCATGGGGGGAACTATTGATTATTGTTTTCCTTCGTGGCTCTCAGTGCCCTTCGTGGCAGAACAAAGGACGCCGTGTATCGGAGATTTATTTGAAATTTGCCCGCCCTTTTGTGTTTAGATTCGTATAATAGGTAACGAATTCGCATATCGTATTTCGTATGTAGTATGTGGAATTTAGAATGTAGAATTAAGAAATATAGAAGAAAAAAGGCAAAAATGAGAGTAAATCCGGTGTTTATTCGTGTGAATTCGTGGTTAAGTTGAAAAAACAAAGCCAATGTTAATATAGGCAAAATGGTGTTAAGTCAGTAATAGAAAGGATTTATGGATGTTTTATTGATTTTGGGCGGTTTTTGGCACCAAAAAACAAAGCCAATCAAAGCCAATTTCGAGTTTAATCAGGCTCCGTACTCCCTGTTCGGATTATTCGGAAGCCTCCGGGCTGAGGTACTTGAATTCGAAAAAGAATCCGTCCGGGCGACTGATGCCGTAAAAGGTTGACAGGCCGAAGTATTTCTTGACGGCGTCGAATTCCGGCAGCAGGCTGAAATCGAGCAAACCAGCACCCTGTTGGAACATTACCTGCGGGAAGAGCGAGCCGGAAGTAACGCCGACGCTGATCCGGTTTTGTTCGTCGTCGCCAGCATCATCCGGCTTTTTCGTTTGCTGCAGGGTGGACCAGAAGTATTCGCCGGAGACGGCGTTGTTCTGCAGGCCGGCTATTCCCACTGCCGAAGGAATATTCGACTTGGCTTTATTGAACCACTTTGCCGAGCCTATCGATTCGGCCTGGCTGCCGCCCAGCGTGCGAATGGCATGCTCGATGGCGTCCTGGCTTGCGAAAAGCAGATGCGTGTCCGTGACGGTGAATGCCGATTGAGGTCTGCGTGGAGCGCCGGGATCGACAGGCGTCTGCATCGGAGCCCTGGGATTAAGGCCGAAACCGGGAAAGAAGCCTGAGAGGTCGACGGAATAGATCGTGTGGCCGAGCAGCTCCCGCCTGGCTTCGGGATTGTTCGGCGCGACCATTTTGCTGTGAATGAGTGACAGAGATTGTTCAAGTGCATTTCGATTGTCTATTGCCACTGCAATTACTGACTGCGTGACGGGAGAGGGTTGTTTGTCTGCCGGGCGGGCGGTGCCGTCATCCGGCTGGGGCTTGTCGATGCTCTGGGCGAGGATAATCTGCGAGCCGAGATGGTCGACGATGTCGGCTTTCAACTGCAGGGCCGGCTCGCCCTGGGGGCCGGGCGGTAAAATCGGCATGTACATGATCGCCGCCATTTGGGGCGAAAAGCGCGTGAGAATATTGGCAAGCTCATCGAACGCTTTCCTGATATTCAAATTCACAACGGAGATCGAGCACGCTGAGGCGGCAATAAATCTCGGCATTTGAAGCGGGCCGGATTCGACTTCGAGCAGCTTGCAAATGCCCGCTTTGGCGCCATCGATTTTCAGGATCGCCTTTGCGAAAGAAGAGCCCCCCGGTCCTCCGGCCGGCTCGACGCTGCCGCCGAACGATGTCACGTTATTCAGGCCCATGTTGTCGATGAAGGCCTTGGCACTGCCGGTGACATCCTGGGCAAGCTCAGTCTTGATGATCTGTTGTATATTGACGTAGAAATCGATCCTACCGGCGTTGGACGGGTCAACGGCTTTTCCCGTGGCGTTATAATCGCGGTCATCGGCGAGGGTTGTACTGCCGGCTCCTCTGATCTGAGCGATGACGAATTTCAGCACGTTCGGACTCGTCGAGGCGATCAGGCAATCGTCGATAAAACAATAATTCAGGGCTTCGGGAGGTTTCTTCTCGATGGTTGTAATTTCGACGCCACGATAGTCCTCGGTTTGCCGCCGGGCACCGTCTTCAACGGCCTTGCGGACGATTTCATTAGTCAGCTCTTTGACTTTATCGATTTTGTCGCCCCACTGGGCCACAACTAATATCGGCTCGTTGACATCTTGTAACTTTTCGTCGAATACCAGGGCGACCGCCACCCGGCCCTGCGGCAAAACGCCGGCGTCGGCGATTGTCCTGACGAATTCTCGTTCCGATTCCTGCTTTTTTTCCCGCCATTTGGTCTTGAAATTAGCGATGAAAGGCGCCATGGCCGGGTCTTTGTAGAGCTGGTAAAAGTTGGTTTTTTCGAACTGCGCCCAGAGCTGGTTAAAATTATTGATATCCACCTGCAGAATGGTCTCAGGCGGAACGAGCTTTGCCGTGCTGGGCAGCTCTATGGCGCTTACCGAAGCCGGTGCGGACAGAAGCATAAGAGCAAAGGAGCATAAGAGCATCAGGGTATATGACGATATATTTGTTAGTGCAGCGTTTTTCATTTTCAGGCCTTTCTTGAACAAGCATAAATCTGGATTTCCGATTCACCCATCCCGGCGTACTGGGAACCGGCACTGCTGCTAATATTACCAGAGAATGGCCGATTATGCAATTGTTGTTGGAATTCCGGCAGCAGGCAGTATGGGCAGATTTCCGCCGCAAGGCGTCCTCCTTAAGAAGTCCATAGGACTGTGGACTGCCCATGTGGTTCGTTACTTGCCAATAAATAAGTTGTAAAAAAAGATGTGACCCTAATCCCTCTAATCCCTTTCCCTAATCCCTTTCCTTTGTCTTCATTTTGCATTTTCCGGCACATTTTTTCTCTTGGAAATGTGACTTTTCCAGTATATATTGTCTGTGGCGGTCGTACCCTGAAGTTTGGAACCAGAAGCGAAAGCTCTCGCGCGCGCTAGCCGTTTGCATGACGCCGACGGGGACGGAGTCTAAATCCGCTGTGCGGGGCCGTATCGGAACTCCTTTGAAGCGGTCGGTTGTCAAGGGCTTATTTCGAGAATATCTTATCCTGTGTTCTCAGTAAAAGCATATAATAACTTGTTATGCAATAAAGAAGGAGAAACATATGTCAGCATTGCCAGAAAACGTTAGCAAAGCATGGGATGATCGAAAAGGTCCTATCATATTCAGCACTGTGGATAAGAATGCGGTTCCCAATGCCATCTACGCTACTTGTGTGAGTAAATTCAGTGAAGGTGCAATAGTGATTGCGGACAATTATTTTGAGAAAACACGAAACAATATTCTCGCAGGAAGCAAGGGGTCCATTCTGTTTATTACTAACGAGGATAAGGCTTTTCAAGTAAAGGGGACCATTGAATACCACGGGGAAGGTGATGTTTTCGAGGATATGAAAACATGGAACCCAAAACAGCATCCAGGTCATGCAGCAGCACTATTGAAAGTAGAAGAGGTTTATTCGGGCGCCGAGAAACTCTTATAGGCATAACAAAAACCTGGAGCTTATCGGCGACAGGCCGCCGAAAGCTCACGGAAATTCCGGGGATACCATAGAATGGCACTAAATTAAGGAGAATCATGGTCACGAGAGCAGCTTGTTTGCCAGCCAAATCGGAAATAGGGAGGGACAGTCACTATTTTCTGTGTACTGTCCCCAACCATTTTTTATAAAAGGGTGCTTCCTGTTTATTCAAAAATCCAATAAGAAATAAGTATGGTGTCCCCAGATATCCCCGCCACAAAGAGTTGTAATGGTAGCCAAGGTGCGTGTCTCTATGTGCTATGCGAATATGCCCCTGATGCCCCAACTCCGAGCGGTGGTTGTGGAACTAAACCTGATTGTTAGTTTGTTGGATTGGATCGGTGGCGAGTTGGGGCTCGCCACTGATTCAATTTGCTAATTGGATATTTCAGTGAATGAATCACAGGGGTTTGTCAAATGGAAAAAACGAGCAAATTGATAGCAATGGTTATCTTTTCATGTTTTGGGATTTCATACGGAGCTGAGTATGATATAAAAACAATCACAACTATAATGGATGCTTATGAAAAACAGGTTGATAGCATCAAATTGATATATAGTTGTGAATCATGTAAGTTACAAAATGGGAAAAGACAGTTAGTGAAAGGTGTTTTTGCTCAAAAAAAATCGGATGGATATGTGTTACTTGATGAGAAATGGCAAATAGGTGAAATTTGGGATGATAAGAAACAGGTGGAAGGGATAGTTAGAGCATATAATGGGCAGAGTACTAGTTATTTTGAACATCACACAAATAAACATGGATATCATTCGGCTGCCCTCTATGAGAAACATGATCCCAAGCTGTATAAGACAAGAGACAATCCATATTATCGTGTCTGGCATGTTAACTATAAGACAAAATTTACAGATTTATTAAAAGATCCCAATGCCATGGCAACGGTTCAGAGGGGAGAACTTGTTGATGGATTTAAAACAATCAAGATAGCTTTTAAAGGGTTCAATGGTTCTTATGATTTCTATTTGTGGTTGTTGCCAGAGAAAAATTATTTACCGATCAAATTTCAATCGTTTCGAATAACAGATGGGCGTCCAGTAAGCGAAATGCATTGGGGGGATTATAAAAAGTTTACCGGAAACATCTGGTATCCAATGGATATAAAATTATACATTAGGGGCAATGATGATCCAACTGTAATGAAAGCAGAAGAGATAGATTTTACGCCATTAACAAAAAAGGATTTTGAGTTTAAATTTCCCGAAAAAACACATGTTACTGATCACATTGCTGACATCTCTTATGTAACAACACCTACACGGAAGCAGCAATCTGAGATTCTTGATGAGCTTTTGGAGCAACCATTGATAAATATAGAAAAAGAAGAAGTTCTGGATCAATATATTGAAAGCCACAATATTGATAACACTGAGGATTTAGATATTATAGAAGCCAATGGAAGATATGAATCACCCGTCAATATCGAAAAAAAAAATAGCGAATACGCCATATTGGACAATCATACTGGCACTTTTTTTAGTAAGTTTTGCCATAGTCATTGTTGTTGTTTTTGTCAGGAGAAAAAAAGCATGAAAAAGGTTCGCGTACTTCTAACTTTTTTACTTGTGATGAAAGGTTTTGCAGCGACAACATACAATCAGGACAGACTATATGATTGTGCTGCAAACTGTCTTTATCTTTTTTGCAGTTTAACTAATAATAAAATATCGTATGATAAGAGCATAGAGTTACTGCCAATGACGGACAAAGGCAGTCAAGAAACCACCAAAGTGGAGAGTGAAATCGTCTTCAAAGGCTTTGATAAACAACTAATGGGATATTTGTGGTATTCCGGGGACACCATACATATTTACGCAAGCTCGGGTCTCATGATTCGGTGCGTTAAGTATTGAATTCATGCTTTGACCAAAATTGAATTAAATATAGGAGGATCAAAATAAATGAAGAAGGTTGGAATAATAATTTGTAACCGTTATCACACTTGTGCAGGTGGAAAGTGTCTGCGAGCAATGCACAATCGAGAAGGAGCTTTTTCCTTGTACAAGGAAGAGGAAATACAAATTGCAGGATTCACCACTTGCGGAGGTTGTCCTGGCGGAAACGTTGAGTACGCTCCGGCAGAGATGAAAAAAAATGGAGTAAATGTCATCCATCTAGCTACTGGTTTAGTGGTCGGCTATCCACCATGTCCACGTTTGGAAGCCTTTTGTGATTTCATTCCCGCTAAATATGGTCTGGATGTAGTAATTGGTACTCATCCAATTCCGCAAAACTATTACTTGACTCATCAAAGACTAGGCACTTGGCAGTCTGATAAATGGCAAAGTCGAATTAAGTATGTTTTGACAAACGAAGAAGTACGCTTATCATACGATTGATGAAATATGGTAAAAAGCCAAAGATGCGAAATGTATGGTTGAACATCCAATGCAATCGCAGTTGGTAAAACACCACTTAACAAGCGCATCCACCGGACGCCTTTTAGCCGCCGGTGATCCGCACGTTAGCTGAAATGAACTGAATAACAGAAAGGAGAACGATAATGAAAGACGAGAAGAAAAAACTCACCACCAACGCCGGGGCTCCGGTACCGGACAACCAGAACGTCATGACCGCAGGCCCCCGCGGCCCGCAGTTGCTGCAGGATGTCTGGTATCTGGAAAAAATGGCCCATTTCGACCGTGAAGTTATTCCGGAGCGGCGAATGCACGCCAAGGGCTCCGGGGCCTACGGCACCTTCACCGTTACTCACGATATCACCAAATACACCCGCGCTAAGATCTTTTCAAAGATCGGTAAGAAAACCGAGATGTTCGCGCGTTTTTCCACCGTGGCCGGAGAACGCGGTGCAGCCGACGCCGAACGCGACATCCGCGGTTTTGCGCTTAAATTCTACACCGAGGAGGGCAACTGGGATCTGGTAGGCAATAACACGCCCGTCTTCTTTCTCCGCGACCCGCTCAAATTTCCGGACCTCAACCACGTCGTCCATCGCGACCCTCGCACCAACCTGCGCAGCGCCAAAAACAATTGGGACTTCTGGACATCCCTTCCCGAGGCACTGCACCAGGTGACCATCACGATGAGCGAGCGGGGCATTCCGTTGTCCTTCCGTCACATGAACGGCTATGGCAGTCACACGTACAGCTTCATCAACGCCAACAATGAGCGTTACTGGTGCAAGTTCCACTTTAAGACGCAGCAGGGCATCAAGTGTCTGACCGATGCGGAAGCTGAGGCGGTGATCGGCAAATGCCGTGAGAGCAATCAACGCGACCTCTACTACTCCATCGAGAAAGGCGATTTTCCGCGATGGACCCTGTCCGTCCAGATCATGACCGAGCAGCAGGCCGCCAAACACCCCTACAATCCTTTTGATCTGACCAAGGTCTGGTACAAAAAGGATTATCCCCTTATCGAGGTGGGGGTCATGGAGCTTAACAAGAACCCGGAAAACTATTTTGCCGAGGTGGAGCAGTCGGCGTTTAATCCGGCCAATGTGGTACCGGGCATCAGCTTCTCCCCCGACAAGATGCTCCAGGGAAGGCTCTTCTCCTACAGCGACACCCAGCGTTACCGGTTAGGGGTCAACCATCACCTTATCCCGGTGAATAAGGCTCGTTGCCCCTTCCACAGTTATCACCGCGATGGCCAGATGCGGGTGGACGGTAACTACGGCTCCACGCTTGGCTATGAGCCCAACAGTTATGGTGAGTGGCAGGAACAGCCTGATTTCTCCGAGCCGCCTCTGGAACTGAGCGGAGCTGCGGCCCACTGGAACGCCCGCGAGGATGACAGCGATTACTATACCCAGCCGGGCAAGCTCTTTCGCCTGATGAGCAAGGAGCAACAGGAGGCCCTGTTCGGCAACACCGCCCGGGCCATGGACGATGCGCCGGAGATGATCAAGATCCGCCACATAGGCAACTGCCTGAAGGCCGACCCGACCTACGGCGAAGGGGTGGCCAAGGCCCTGGGCATCCCGCTGAGCAAAGTTCCGAAATAGACAACTATCAACTAACAACCGGTTTCAGCGGATGGCGCAAAGCGCCGCCGCTGAACCGGAGCGTGGGGTATATTCGTGACTGTCCCGAATGGCATGAAGATAAGCGTTAACGTTTTATAATACAAAGACTTGAAAAAAGGCCTCCTATGTTTTAAGTGGACTGTAGTAACCAAATATTCACTTAAAACGAAAGGAGGCTACAGATG
>Ga0265594_1003312_pt1 | contig 10797 bp, 6 predicted proteins | sample saktaG_11_FD_190147 | JGI IMG/M metagenome (GOLD analysis project Ga0265594, IMG submission 190147) | Saline water microbial communities from Sakinaw Lake, British Columbia, Canada - sak_2011_5_24_80m | ecosystem: Environmental > Aquatic > Non-marine Saline and Alkaline > Saline ... | reverse complement strand
TGCGGCAGCAGGCTTTTCCGCACCTGCGATGATCGACGGTAGCCAGGTGATTGTAATTGCCAGGATAAGTAACACACTCGATATTTTTAGTTTCAAATTATTCATCTCGAAATCTCCAAAAAGTAAATAAAGACTTCCCATTCAAATCTGCTCAGTAACACCGCTGAGCTTATCCTTTAACAGAACTTAGTATGTTATAACCTCGCGCATCCAATGTCAATTGTACGAACCTCAGAACTCAGAAAAGAAACAAAGAATTCTACGCAGACCAAATGAAATCACGGACTAACAGGATAGAAAAACGATGCAAAAAAACAGTGGATAGCAGAAGAAGGTGTTTTTACGGGGCTTTTATGGGACGATTTGCTGGTTACATCTATTAGTTGATAGAAATGTGCTATATACTCTTCAAATAATGATTTTTCGCCTAAATATTAATTCATATAAACCAAACAGCAAAAGCAGGCAAGACTGTTCTGGATATGGTACTTTAGCCCGATACGTTAATGAGCAAATGTTTGGATATAGATAACAACCTTTTCTTCTCCCGTCTTCTTTTGGAAGAGAAAATATGCCCGGGAGCCTTCACGAAAACCTTTACCATAGATACGAATCTGGCTTCTTTAGGCCAATCGTCAAAAGCCGTAAGCCCTGGTTGAACATAAGCAGCAGTGTTCGCTACAGGCTCAATAAAAGACTCTTGAATATTATCTACCTCTGGATTCCATACACCATTAAAAATCGCTGACACATCCTTGTGCAAACCTGCTTTATGCGTCGACATCATATATCCTTTCGGCCGAATATGTTCCTTTATAGTTTGCACTATGCAAAAACCGGTCTTTGTGGGGAGCGAGAACTTTAGGTGAATTCAAACACCCTCAATTATCTTACCACCCTGCTCACATATATAATATAATAGATTAACGCGGTAATGTCAAAAAAAAAATCCACGATTTTACGCAATTTTCAGGTATCGATTTCAATTTATATATCGGACCGCAGAGTCGAACGCTGAAACAGTGATTTTGAGCATGGAAACGCAGTTTTTGACTAACGACCGGCCAGAAAAAATGCGATCGATTTTACATGAACTTTCGGGCAAGATAATACCGCCCAAGACTGCTTTTAGCACATCCTCCAGATATTACTGATATTAATATTGATCCGTGGCTATTTTATATTCGACAAGATCAGATTCAGATTCAGGTTGACGCTCGAACAATTTTTGGGGAGCAGGCCAGTCCCATTCAACTACGGCATAGACGTAATCAATCGACGCCGTCTTCCTGGATGCGGTGTCATTATTCATAATCTGCAACTGAAGCGAGCTTACCTTCTCAGGTGTATTGACAAAACTTGTAATGTCCCATGAGTCAACCGCCTCATTCTTCTGTCCCGTGCGCACCGGGGCATCCGCCGAAATCCAGATCTTCGGATTATTTGGCCAGCCTGTCCCAATGTGCCACTGCATCTTGCCGGGGATAAACTTTTCGTCCTCGAAGTGTTCCACGTAAACAACAACCGACGACACTGTAGCACCACTCGGGATAGACACACCCGAAAAATCATAGGATATATATGAACCGGCTAAGATTGCCTGCCGCTTGTCATCGCTAACATTAACACTATCGGTTTTACCATCCGCAGATAATGCTTTTCTGCTTCTCTGATCATAGCCATCCTCGATCGTCAGGGTAGCGGTCTTGGGTGGTGTCGGATTTACACTTACGGTAAATTCCTGAGTAGCTGAAGCCGGAACACTGTTGCTGTCCACGACTTTAACTACTACATTATGAGTCTCTTGCTGAGTTTCAATAGGCATCCACTGTATTAAGCCGGTCAGCGAATCGATCTTCATGCCGGCAGGCTGGGCGATTAAGGAGTAAGTCAGCGTATCCTCTTTATCCGGCTCTTCAACCCGAACATTATAGCTGTACAATACTCCCACCATAGCTTTAGTAGCTGGATTTGAAGTAATCACAGGCGGATCGTTCGCCCCGCTGACTTCAACTGTCACCTTAGCGGTATCCTTTTCACCTGCCCGGTCCGTAACAGTATAAGTGAATACGTCAGTGCCGTAGAAGTTTTTCTTCGGCGTATAGGTGAGCGTGCCGTCCTTGTTTATCGTAACTGAGCCGCCCTTGCCCTGATTAATGTCGCTTATCGTTAGCAGTTCGTTGTCCACCTCGATATCATTCGCCAGCACATCAATTGTCGCCGGGGTATCTTCCTGTGTTACGATTTTGTCATCTTTTGCCGTCGGCGGGTCGTTGACCGCAGCTACCGAGACTAATATGGTCGCAGGAACGCTGTCCGTTTTACCGTCGCTGACCCTGAAGGTAAAGCTGTCCAGCCAGCTGAAATTCGGATCGGGCGTATAGATCAGATTCGGTGCTGTTCCGCTCAATTTCCCATGGGTAGTAGCCCTTAGCACGCTATAGGTCAGCGGGTCTCCATCCGGATCGCTGCCTGTGAGCAAAATGTGCGTTACCATGTCTTCCGGCACCGTCACATTACTGGCATTGGCTATGGGCGGGTCATCAACCGGAGTGACTACAAGCGATACGGTTGCCGGAATGCTGTTCATTTTGCCGTCACTCGCTTTAAAAGTAAAACCGTCCAACCCGTTAAAATTCGTATTGGGTACGTAGGTCATGTTCGGCTCTGTCCCGCTTAGGGTTCCGTTAGAAGGTTGCGTCACTATACTATAGGTCAACGAATCTCCGTCCGGGTCGATTCCCACCAATAAAACAGGTGCCGGCATGTCTTCCATCGCCGTAATATCGATGTTGTTGGCTGTCGGAGGATCATTTGCCGGGGAAATAGTAATCGCCACACTTGTAAGAGCGCTGTCCACCGTCCCGTCGTTGACCTTGAAGGTAAAGCTGTCCGGCCCGTTGAAATTTTTATTGGGCGAATAGGTCAGGTTCGGTGCCGTCCCGCTTAGACTTCCATGAGATGGAACCGATACGACGCTGTAGACCACAGTGTCTCCATCCGGATCGCTGCCCGTCAAATTAATGGCCGTTGGTGTGTCCTCTGCCGTAGCCACCGACTGAAGGTCCGCCATAGGTACATGATTCGGGGTCATATTGAGCGTTACCGTCGCCGCGGCGCTGTCCATATCGCCATCATTCAGCTTAAAAGTAAAACGGTCCTTGCCTGTAAAATTAGCATCGGGCGTGTAGGTGAGTTTTCCGCTCGTATCAAAGTCCGAGCCGAAGGTCAGCGAACCATGTCCGGGCTGCATGGCAATGGCATACTTTAATTTATCGTTTTCTACATCGCTACCCGTCAGGTTAATAAACACAGACCTGTCTAATCTTGTCATCACGGACTGGTGATTTGCTATCGGAGGATCGTTAACCGCCTCTATTGCAAGCGAAATAGTTACTGTGTTACTATCCACTGCGCCGTCGTTCACCATGAAAGTAAAACTGTCTTTGCCGCTATAATTCGACTCCGGCGTGTATGTCACGCTGGGTCCTGTGGTGCTTAATTTCCCGTGAGAAGGGCCTGTCACTATATGATAAGTCAGCCGGTCTCCGTTCAAATCACTGGCCATTAAAGTAATCGAAGCCGGCATGTCCTCCTGCACTGTTATATACTCGGGCTTTGCCACCGGCGGTTCGTTGGTCATGTCCATAATGATCATTAAAGCAACAACGATAATAACCAGAATAATTGCCGCGACAGACAGAAAGCTGAATTTCCTTTTGATGGTTTTTACAGGTTGGGCAGGCTGGGGACTTGCTTTATGAGGCCGTTTTGTGACCGAATGCTGCAGTACATCGGCCCCTTTCGTACTTTCGACCTCATCGACAATTGCTGAGACTTCCTTCGGCAGTCTCCTCTTCCTCTTATACTCCGGATCGGTCACCTCCTCAGCCAATGCCATATAATCGGAAGCTCCTTTGCTCTCCGGAGCATAAGTCGAAATCGACTCACCGGCGCTGGGCGCTTCGGCCAGGCTTATGGTATTGTGAATAACCGTGTCGAACACCAGATTACCGAAAAATTGTCTCATCTGCTGTTCCACTTGTTGGCTTAACGTGGCCTTGCCCTCTACGAAGGTCAGCAATATACCCAGGATTTTCACCGAACACGGGTAGAATCGTTTTCTGGTTGTCTTCACTGTCTCAAGCAACTGCTTTAGGCCTTCTAATGCGTAGTAATGTACCTGAACAGGCACTATGACATCAGTGCTGGCAACAAGGGCGTTGTAGGTTAAAAGACCCAGCGAAGGCGGGCAATCGATAACGCAGAAATCATATTTGCCGCTGACCGTTTTGAGCCGGTCGGACAAAATGAATTCTGTTCGGGATTCAGCATTCAGCTCGGTTTGAGCCTTTGCTAACAGGATATTACTCGGCACCAGATCAAGGCCTTTGACTTTCGTGCTCGTTATGACTTTGGAAAGTGCAAGTTGTTTATTGGCGAGAGAATGATAAATGGTCTTGTCTAAGGTATCAGGCTCATAACCCAGGCCAAGAGTTGCATGTGCCTGTGGATCAAGATCGACTAACAAGACTCTATGGCCTATCTGAGCAAGAGCGGCAGCGAGATTCACCGCTGTGGTTGTTTTGCCGCAACCACCCTTTTGATTCGTTATCACTATTGTTCTCATATTTCTCCCGTTAACTCGCTTCACGGATCGACTTAACAGACTCCTCTATATCCCGATAATTGACAAGCCCGTTAAGGAACAAATCAAACCAACAAGTAATGTATTATTGCTACAGTACGGAACACATAAGTATCGACTTTTTCGACTTACATCTCCTCCAAAAATACATTCTTGTCGCATTCTCTGCTCTGGTTCGCCTGTATCTAAAAACATCTCCCCTTATATTAGGTGACTTTTACCTGTAGAAAAAATCAATAAAACCATTGCTTTGCTTGCTTTAGCACGCCCTGATCCTCATAAAAAATGATTTACCGGCAAAACTATAACCGGCGTTCCCAGCCATTTTGCCTGATGTGTTATCGGAGAAGATCTCGATATGCCGCTATTGCGGCTTTTCATCACACCTGCGGCCGATAATAGGATACCATTTTCACAACTAAAAGTCAAGACTTTTTATGCCAAACCGGGCCGGTATTTCAGACTCATTAAAAATTTCACTGATTCGTCATCCTGTTGAGTCTTAAACAAGAGGGTTTTAGGACCAAAACAGGGCTTAATATTGTATTAAGGCCGAAATTTTTGTTGCTCGAAAGGAGGCAACACGAATCTATAGAATGCGGCCCACACTTATACTTGCCGTGTGCAAATAACCGCAACTGTTCTATGATATCCCAAGTCTGATTTTGCACGCATCGAGAATTTCCGTAGTCCGACTGGCGCCGACTCGTGTAACGCCAAGAGCTCGCACCTCAAGCAGGGCGTCCAGGTCGCGAATGCCGCCGGCGGCTTTCACCTGCACGTGCTTCGGCGAGTGCTTTCGCATCAGTTTGAGGTCCTCGATTGTCGCGCCGCCCGAGCCGTAACCGGTTGATGTTTTCACCCAGTCCGCCTTCAAATCACCGCATATCTCGCACAGTTTGATTTTATGCCGGTCATCCAGAAAGCAGTTCTCGAAAATAACCTTCACCTTCTGATTGCTCGCATGGGTCAAATCGACGACGGCCTTAATCTCGGCCCGGACATAATCCCAGTCGCCGCTCAGGACCTTGCTGATATTGGCCACCATGTCCAGCTCTTGACCGCCGTCATCGAGGGCCTGTTTAGCTTCGGCAAGCTTGACCGCCGTAGTATGGCCTCCATGCGGGAAACCGATGGTCGTGCTGGCCCTGACTGTGCTGCCCTTCAAAATCTCGGCGCAGCGCCGCAGGTAGTAGGGCATGATGCAGACGCTGGCCGCGTTATAGTCCACCGCGACCTGACATCCCTGTTCGAGCTGCCGGTCGGTCAATACCGGGCTGAGCAGCGAATGGTCAATCATCTTGGCGATATCTTCATACGTATAGTCCATAATACTCTCTCAAAATTAATTTTGCTTACGTTCTTATCATCCCGGGAGATACTGGCTCAGAAAACGCCCGCTCTGTCTCAGCGCCGCCTTGCGTCTCTGGAGTGTCCCCTCATAGGCGCGGTCTTCAACCTCGATACAGACCGGGCCGTCGTAGCCCGTATCGCCGAGCACAGACAAGAACCGTGCCCAGTCAACGTCACCGAGCCCCGGCAGCTTGGGACTGTGATACTCCAGCGGCGTAGCAAGAATCCCGACTCTGTCCAGCCGATCTGTGTCCAGGCGTGCATCCTTGGCGTGCACGTGGAAAATCCGGCTGCCGAACTCCCGGAGCGGCTTGATATAGTCGATATGCTGCCAGACCAAATGTGACGGGTCAAAGTTAAGGCCGAAATTCTCGCTGGGAATATCTTCAAACATGCGCTGCCACACTGCGGGACTGTGAGCCAGGTTCTTGCCGCCCGGCCATTCGTCCTTCGTGAAGAACATGGGGCAGTTCTCGATGGCGATTCGCACGCCCCGGTCCTCGGCATATTTAACCAACGGTTTCCAGATTTTTTTGAAGCGGGGCCAGTTATCATCCACCGATTTGGTCCAGTCCCGGCCTACGAATGTATTGACCAGATTTACGCCCAGCAAGTGGGCCGCGGCGATAACCTTCTTGAGATGGTCGGTGTATACCTTTGCTTCCTTCGCATCCGGCGTGAGCGGATTCGGATAGTACCCAAGACCGCTGATGCTAACACCTGCAGAATCCAGCAGTTCGTTCACCTTCGCGGCATCAGCCTTACCGAACTTGGCTACATCGACATGCGTGACACCTGCATACCGGCGTTCTGCCTTGCCTTTGGGCCAGCACATCAACTCCACGCACGAAAAGCCCTCCTCCGAGGCAAACCGGACAACCTCTTCAAGCGAAAGATCAGGTAAAATAGCACTTACAAATCCAAGTTTCATTTGGAACCTCCTTTCAATTCGACCCACCGGTTTTCACGGTGGCTGGTAAGAATCGCTTCACAAAGCACAATCTCACGGTGGCCGTCGGCAAACGTCGGGAAGGGCTGTGGTGCGGAGAAATCTCCGGCATCGATATAACCGTAAAATGCGCGGAAGCACTGCTTGAACGTGTCGCCAAATCCTTCGTTATGCCCGCCCGGATAGCTGATAAAGTTCCTCGCCGTATCCGAAACAAGCGCCGGGTCACGCATGAGATTTTCGTTTGCCTTTTCACGATGGCCGATCCACATGCTGTTGGGCTGTTCGCTACACCATGACAGTGCGCATTTCGAGCCGGCGATTTCGTAGCGAAGATGGTTCTTACGCCCGGCCGTCACCTGCGAGACCCAAAGGCATCCTTGTCCGCCGCCTTCGAAACGAATCATTACGCAGCCCTGGTCTTCGGTCGTTATTTTCACAGGTTCGGTCTCAACGACGTTTGACTGCTCCTTTGCTTTGAAGGTCTGGACTTCACCTGTCGGACGCCGGCGGATGGGATGAATCGTCTTGAGGTCTGCACAGACAGACTCAACTTCAAGCCCTGTAATATTGTGTACCAGGTCAAGCCAGTGGGTTCCTATATCCGCGATTGCTCGCAGCTCGCCGCCTTCTTCGGCCAGAACGCGCCAGTTATAGTCGGTAGGTCTGAAAAGCCAGTCCTGAACGTAACTGCCGCATACCGAGTAGATATCCCCCACCTTGCCTGCCCGCACCATCTCAGCCGCCTCCAGGCATAATGGATAGAACCGGATGTTATAATTGACACCCGCCGCCAGCCCGCTTTGACCGGCCAGACGGACCAGTTCAGCCGATTCGGCCGAATTCATCGCTAACGGCTTTTCGCATATTACGTGCTTTCCCGCCATAAGTACGCGTTTAGCAATTTCGTAATGCAGGCGGTTGGGTGTCGCCACGTGAACGGCACGAACATTCTTGTCTGATAGTATATCTTCGAGATTGCTGTAGGCCCTTGGCAGGCGAAGATTCTTCGCCGCCTGCTGCGACTCTTCGTTCGAGACGCCCAAAATTCCGGTTACTGTCACCCCAGCGCGCTGCAAAGCCTCTACATGAACCGGGCCGATAAAACCGGCGCCTATCACCGCTGTGCCTGCTTCTGACATCTTTTTCTCCTTCTAAAGTTCCGTTCAATACACCGGCACAGGCTACATTAAAAGGATGGACTAATCAAGATGTATTTGCCAAACACCGGTGAAAAAGCCGCCGCCCGGTACAAAGAAACTTGACGACGGCGAACAGCCGGTTAATAATTACATTGATTAGTAGGACGCAGGGAATCTGGACTATAGTCTGGGTTGAAATAAATAAGGATTCAAATATTAAGGAGATGCAGGATGACCCGCAAGTTTGTAAAGCAAAAGCTGTACGCAGTGGTACTGATTCTGGCAGGATTCACAATGGCCGGCTGTGTAAGCGTGCACACAACGGAAACGCACAGCGACCCATCAGAGCACAAAACGACACATCATGCCGATAGAATACGTCTCGAACACGTTGCGATTAACGTCGAGAATCCTGTCGGCATGGCAAAGTGGTACTGCAAAAATCTCGGAATGAAAATTATCAGGCAAGGCCCCGCTCCGGTCAATATGCGTTTCATTTCCGACGCTGGAGGCAATATGATGCTGGAGATATATCACAATCCGCCGGACGCCGTGCCGGATTACGCGTCGATGGATCCGCTGATGCTTCATATCGCATTCATGGTCAATGACGTGAAAGGGACATGCCGGAAGCTCGTCGCCGCCGGCGCTACAGTTGCCAGCGAGGTATCTGTAACAGACAGCGGCGATGAGATCGCCATGCTGCGCGACCCGTGGGGCGTTTCCATACAATTTGTAAAGCGAGCCAATCCCATGCTCTCACATTAGGTTAGGCACGATGCAGAAAACAACGAAAAACAAAGATACAGGCTGTCACGACTACACACGCCGTGACTTTATCAAAGCTATGGGGTTGGGGACGGCGAGTATTGCCCTCGGTACAAGCAACAGTCTGGCCGAAAGTGCGGCTGCCGACAAAGCCCGCCGGCCTAATCTTCTGTTTATACTTGCCGACCAGTTAGGCTATCAGCGATGCGGGTACTCGGGCGACAAAAAAGCCCGAACACCTAATATCGACAAGCTGGCTTCGCACGCGGCAAACTTCCAAAACGCGGTTTCCAATATGCCGGTATGTTCGGCATTCCGGGCGTCCCTTTTCACCGGCAAATATACCACTTCCACCGGCATGGTAATCAACGAGCTTCGAATGCGAACCGACCACGAAAGTTTCGGCAAGGTACTAACCCGAAACAACTACCGAACCGCCTACATCGGTAAATGGCATTTGTATGCGAATCAGTTGGGGCACCATTACGAATCTAAAAACAGCTTCGTGCCGCCGGGGCCCAACAGGCTGGGCTTTGACGGTTACTGGGCGGCGTATAACTTCCACCATAACTATTACGGCGCATATTATCACACCGACACACCCGAAAAAATATTCTACGGCGACAACGTTTACGAACCGGATGCTCAGACGAATATGATGATAGAATTCATCGGAAAGGCCTCGAAATCGAACGAACCCTTCAGTGCGTTTTTATCTTACGGCACGCCGCACGACCCCTGGGTGCAGGACAACGTGCCCGAGCGATATATGAAGGTGTTTAAGGATGTATCGCTGCCCAATCCACCGAATTACAAGGACACGAACGACAAATACGCCGACGACTGGGGCCGGCTAAATCCTCAGCAGCGAAAGATGCTGCAAACATGGCGCCGGCTCTACTATGCAATGACAGCCAACCTGGATTGGAACATCGGCCGGCTGCTTAACGCTCTCGAGCGGGCCGGGCTCAGCGATAATACTATCGTGGTATTCACTTCGGATCACGGCGAAATGTTCGGCGCTCACGGTCGACGCGCAAAGAACATATTTTATGATGAAGCCGCGCGCATCCCGTTTTTGATTCGCTGGCCGAAAAAGATTCGTGCCGGCACTGTCTCGGACGCGTGTATCTCGACCGTAGATATTATGCCGACCATCCTGTCGCTAATGGATTTGCAGGTGCCGGAAGACGTCGAAGGAACAGACCTCAGTCATTGCGCTATTGGCGGCGGGGGACCTGAGCCGCAGGCCGCCTTCCTGCAGAACACCGGCGCCTGCGCCGCCTGGGAGGATGGACATGAGTGGCGGGCCCTCCGGGACAAACAATATACTTATGCCGTCTATCGTGTAGATAAATCCGAACTTCTGTTCGACAACAAAAGCGACCCGTACCAGATGAAAAATCTGGCCGGTAATGCGAAATACCAAGAGACGCTCGAGCGCTTCCGCGGGATACTGGCCCGCAAGATGGAATCGCTTAACGATACTTTCGAGAAATGCACATGGTACAGGGACAACTGGACCGATGGTAACCGAAATATCATTCGGGCGGCCGGGGACTAATTATCCATCTCGCAATCGGGCTGATTTTCAGATCAGCATTTCTGGCCGGTTATCTCCAGCACGGTTTGCCACAAATGGCCTTCGGGATCGACTTTTTTCCTCTTCAAAACCGTCAGTGCCGTGGGGATATTGACGAAGTATTGATTCCAGTATCCGACGACCATATTTGTCCGCCCCGACATGCCGGCGTGCACGGCGTTTTGTCCGAGCATGACGCAGAACGCCGAATCGTTGGAATCGGCGGGCAAGCTGCGAATTATATAACTGGGATCGATGTATTTTAAGGACAGCGGCTTTTTCTTCCGCCTGAAATATTCTGCGATTTTTTCTTTCAATATCAGACCGATATCCTGTCGCATAATATTGCCGGACG
>Ga0265594_1003309_pt1 | contig 10799 bp, 10 predicted proteins | sample saktaG_11_FD_190147 | JGI IMG/M metagenome (GOLD analysis project Ga0265594, IMG submission 190147) | Saline water microbial communities from Sakinaw Lake, British Columbia, Canada - sak_2011_5_24_80m | ecosystem: Environmental > Aquatic > Non-marine Saline and Alkaline > Saline ... | reverse complement strand
CTTTTCCAAGATTTACACCCAGCTTTTCACATATTTTCCCCGCTAGGCTTAAATTGGAATTTCCTGAAAATATTCTTATTCTCTCAAGCATTTTAATTCTTCTTATATCGAAAATTGGCTGGGGCGGGAGGATTCGAACCTCCGAATGCAGGAACCAAAGTCCTGTGTCTTACCGCTTGACGACGCCCCAGCAGAAACCAGTACTCGTCAAGATACTGTTTTACTTATATGGAATGTGCCGTAAATACAGAGCCCATGTTTGCCTTTTTTAATTCTTCCGTAGCCTTCAGGGCAACTTTTTCATCAGCAAAAATCCCGAAAACTGTCGGCCCACTGCCTGACATCAAAGAACCAAGGGCCCCGTATGCCATGAGAAGCTCTTTAATTTCAAACAAAACAGGATAGTGTTCCAACGTTACTTTTTCGAGATCATTAGAAAGCTTTCCTGAAACTTGAGACACTTTTTTAAGTCGGGGGATGTTATATTTTATTACCCCCTTTGTCAATCCCAATTTTAAATTTTCATAAACCTTTTTTGTGGAAACTTCGAAGCCCGGATTAACAAGAACAAACCACATGAAGGGAATGTCTTCCGCGATCTGGAGACGATCACCTATACCAAAGGCCCACGCAGTTTCTCTAAAAATAAAAAAAGGAACATCAGCTCCAATTTTTGAACCTATCTTCACAAGATCCTCTTTACTGCACCCACATCCAAGCATCTCATTCAATGTTACAAGAGTTGTTGCTGCATTCGAACTTCCACCACCCAGACCCGCCGCTACGGGTATTTTCTTATTGATTGTAATTTCCACACCGGAAGAATACGAAACATAAGAAAGAAGGGCCTTTGCGGCCCTGTAAACTATATTATCCTCATCTTCGGGAAGTGAACTTCCCGGACACTTCACTACTATGTCATCATCTTTATGAGAAAATCTCATTTCGTCATAAAGACTTATCCCTTGCATCAGGGTGGCAATATCATGATAGCCGTCTTCCCTCTTCCTCAATACCTTAAGAATAAGGTTTATCTTTGCCGGAGACTGCTTTACAATCATTTTTCCTCGGTTTCTTTGATATATCTCATTCTCAATTCATAAAGGGATCCATCCAGCAACTTCTGCTCGTAGTCATCAAGATTTCCTGACGTTTTTTCTTTTAATATTCCTAGAATATCTATGGTCTGCTTCGCCATGGGAAGATTCTTGACCTTTTTTCCTGACGCGGGGTCCTGTAAGTCGCCAAAGTGAAAAAGTGCCGATGTATATAGCGAAAGCACAAAGCTCGGGAAATTGATTTCCGGCAGCGGCATTGTTTCTTCTCTTACCCCTCCTCCGGACTTTTCCTCTCTTTTTTCCTCTTCTTTCGCCTCTACTACCTTCTCTTCCGGTTTTTGCTTCTCATCTTCCTGCAGAGATTCCGGACGCACCTCTCCCTCCTCAGAAAAGATTCTTTTATCTTTTACAGAAAAACCCTTCTCTTCATTATTTTCAGCCATTTATATTCCTCCGGGTGATTGAGTTTCGAGTTTCGAGTTTCGGGTTTCGCCTAAAACTCCGAAACCTGAGTTTTGTTAGCATAAGCGACACAAAATGTCCAAATGATATAAAAAGTAAATCCACCGCCCTCTCGCTGCATTATACGAGACCTACAGTCGAACGATTAGATCTATTTCATGCTTCTCAATTTCTCTACCCTTTTTTCAATCGGCGGATGAGTACTGAAAAGATTAGCAAAGGATTTTGCCGTCAGAGGATTCACGATAAACATATGCGCCGTTGAGGGATTGGCTCGCATGGGAATTGTTTTCGAAGCATTCGAGAGTTTTTCAAGGGCACCCGCCAGACCATAAGGTTTACCTGATATCCGCGCCCCACCCTCGTCGGCAAGATACTCTCTTGATCTGGAAATACCCATCTGGATTAACATGGCCGCAATTGGTGCAAGGATAGCCATAAGGATCAAGCCGAAGATTCCTCCACCTTCATCATCATCACCGCCTACTCCGAATATGGCAGCCCATTTTGCCATACTGGCCAGCATCATAACGGCCCCGGCCAGCGTCGCTGCAATGGAACCGATAAGCATATCCTTGTTTTTAATGTGGGTCAGTTCATGGGCGAGAACACCCTCCAGCTCATCCCTGTTCAGTATCCGTAAAATGCCCTCGGTCACGGCAACTACGGCATGATTTTCATTCCTTCCCGTTGCAAACGCATTGGGAGTATCGCCGGGAACAATATATACTCTCGGCATGGGAAGACCGGCCCTTAATGCCAGATTCTTTACAATTGAATAAAGTTCGGGAGCTTCACCCTCAGAAACCTCACGCGCCCTGTACATGGACAAGACGATTTTATCGGAAAACCAGTAACTCCCTAAATTCATTACCATTGCAAAAATAAAGGCAATGACAATGCCCTGTTTTCCGCCAAAATACCCCCCTATCAACATCAAAAGGCCCGTCAGGGCACCGAGCAGAATACCCGTTCTTAACGTATTCATTCATCTATCCCCTTTAAAATAATTCTTAATGTTTTAATTAAAAATTTAAAATTAGTTGTTAAATGTTATTTTGCCATCATCCGTAACGTCAACCAAAAGCAGATCCCCTTCTACAAATTCGCCCTCCAGTATTTTCATGGCGAGCTCATCTTCAATATTTTTTTGAATAGCTCTCTTCAATGGCCGTGCCCCATAGGTAAGACTGTAACCCAGTCGGGCTATGTATTTTTTAGCCTTATCCGTCAGATCAATAGACAATTTCCTGTTCATCAGCCTTTTTTGAAGCAGTCCTGTCTGGATATCGATAATTTGATCAATATCGCTCATGGTCAGTGATCTGAAGTTAATAATATCATCGATCCTGTTCAAAAACTCCGGTTTAAATGTTGCCCCCAGGACTTCGATAGTCTTTTTTTGCCTCTCGTCTTCACCTATTGAGAAATCCTGTATCCATTGTCCTCCTATATTAGAGGTCATGATATTTATAGTATTTTTAAAGTCTACGGTGCGACCATGACCGTCAGTCAGCCTCCCGTCATCAAGAATCTGTAACAGAATATTAAACACATCTGGATGGGCCTTTTCTATTTCGTCAAACAACAGCACCGAATAGGGTCTTCTTCTCACGGCTTCTGTCAGGTATCCGCCTTCCTCGTATCCCACATAACCGGGAGGTGCACCTATAAGTCTGGAAACAGAATGCTTTTCCATAAACTCTGACATATCTATCCTGATCATAGCCTGCTCATCGTCAAACATGAATTCCGCAAGCGCTTTCGCTAATTCCGTTTTTCCAACACCTGTCGGCCCCATAAATATGAATGACCCGATCGGCCGGTTCGGATCCTGCAACCCCGACCTGGCTCTCCTCAATGCATTAGAAACGGCATGGATGGCATCATCCTGACCAATAACTCTTCGCCTTAACCGTTCTTCCATGTGCAATAGCTTTTCCACTTCCGTTTCCATCATTCGCGCAACAGGGATACCGGTCCAATTTGCGACCACTTCCGCGACATCCTCCGCATCGACCTCTTCTTTGAGCATTTTATTTTCTTCCTGGGTTTCCGATAGTTTCGCGGATTTTTCCTCTAGTTCTCTGTCCAGTTCTACCAGCTTCCCGTATCGAATCTCTGCTGCTTTTGCCAGATCCCCTTCTCTTTCGGCATTCTGTTCAACCGTTTTCAATTCTTCTATTTTTTCCTTAATCGTTTGTATTTCCTTAATGGCTTCCTTCTCATTAGACCACTGTATCTTCATAGTATCTCTGGACTCTTTCAACGATTCCAACTCTTTTTCGAGATTAGAAAGTCTCTCTTTGGAAGATTTGTCTTTCTCCTTTTTCAGGGATTCTTTTTCAATTTCAAGCTGGACGATCTTTCTTTCCAGGATATCTATTTCAACAGGAAGGCTGTCTAGTTCAATCCTCAAATGAGAAGCCGATTCATCGATCAAATCCACTGCCTTATCGGGAAGGAACCTGTCCGTTATATAACGATCTGAGAGGGTCGCAGCTGCGATTATGGCAGAATCCTTGATTCTTACACCATGATGAACTTCATAACGCTCTTTCAAACCCCTCAGGATAGCAACCGTATCTTCGACAGTCGGCTCCTTTACCATAATAGGCTGGAATCTCCTTTCGAGGGCAGCATCCTTCTCGATATATTTTCTATATTCATTCAGCGTCGTGGCGCCTATGCAGCGCAACTCTCCTCTGGCAAGGGCCGGCTTCATCATATTGGAGGCATCGACGGCACCTTCGGCCGCTCCCGCTCCAACCACAGTATGTAACTCATCTATGAATAAAATAATCTCTCCCTGAGCGGCTTCCACCTCCTTGAGTACAGCCTTTAGTCGATCTTCAAACTCTCCCCTGAATTTTGCCCCGGCCACGAGAGAACCCATGTCAAGACCCACGACTCGCTTGTTTTTCAAGCTTTCGGGAACATCACCGTTGACGATACGCTGTGCAAGACCTTCGGCAATCGCAGTTTTGCCCACGCCCGGCTCACCAATGAGAACGGGATTGTTTTTAGTCCTTCTCGATAACACCTGCATGATCCTTCGTATTTCCTCATCTCTGCCTATAACAGGGTCAAAGGTGTCCTTGCGTGCGAGCTCGTTGAAATCTCTAGCAAATCGTTTCAGGGCCTGGTACTTGTCTTCCGGATTTTGATCTGTAATCCGCTGATTTCCCCTGATATCCATAAGGATCTTAAAGATGTTATCCTTCGTTAACCCCGTACGCTGGAGTATTTTTGCCGCCTGGCCTTCTTTTTCTCCTGCAATGGCTATAAGGACATGCTCAACGCTTACGTATTCATCCTTCACTCTTTCTGCCTCGGCAAAGGCAGTGTCCATAATATTCTTTAACCGAGGGGTTATGTATCTTTGAGCGGCGCTCCCACCTGAGACCTTTGGAAGTTCTGTTAAAACCTTTTCCAGTTCACTTTCAACTCTTCCCGGGTCGGTGCCAAGTTTTTTCAGTATTTCGGATACAATACCCTCCGACTGTTGAATAAGGGCCATAAGGATATGTTCTGTATCAATACCCTGGTGACCATAACTTCTCGCCAGGTTTTCAGATTCCTGGAAGGCCTCTTGAAGTTTCAAGGTAAATTTATCAAATCTCATATTTACTCCAGTTTAACTTACGGCTTTATCTATATCTACGACTATCTTACCATTTTTGAATATCCTGACGGTACCTGTCGATTCTGATATGACTATTGCAATGGCATTCGTAACACTCGTAATCCCTGCGGCTGCTATGTGCCTGCTCCCAAGACCTTTGGGAAAATCCTTGCCTTCAAAAGCGGCACTGAGGTGTCTTCCTGCCGTCATCAGAACACCATTTTCTTTTATTATAAATGCACCGTCCAGGGCCGAAAATTCCTTAATCGTATCTCTCAAATTATGGTCGAGAATATTCCTTTTTTCCTCTTCATACCCCATAAAGGGATTAATGATCATCTGTCTGGAAAGTTGAAGTACCGTTTCATCGTCCCCGAGAATGAAAATGGTCCCTACGGAGCGACCCTCTCTGCCCTGAGCCGCCAACTCCAGGGCAATATTCAGGACGGTCTCGAAAACTTCGGGATATACCCCCTCAAATATATCAGAGACATCGTCCGATGTTAAAATCTCAAATTCTTTACCTACGTCAACAACAGAGATACTGTCCACATATCCAAACCTGGGAATACCGGTAAGGCAGACAACTTTATCACCCTTTTCAAAGTAACCTGCTGAAATGCCTTTAATTATGGCAATTTTTATCTGGCTCATACGTGTAAAGTTCACATCCGGAATTTTAATTACTTTTCCCGAATGCTTGATATCCTTTGGTAATTCGTCATCCCCGCGCGTGATTAAAATAACTTCGCAGTGAGGCTTATCACTTTTTCCCCAGGGTATATCATGAGCAACTTCACCATAGATCAATATAGCCTTTGCATTTATCTCCCCTGAAAACTTACACGCAAATTCCATGATCATTTCATTAACAGAACTCATACAACTCTCCTTTTCCGTTAGGATTTATAAACTATTTCCTTAAATCTATACCTATATCCCCTGTCTCTGCCGTACTTTAAATTTAAGCATAAACATCGGTAATGTCAAGGTATCCTCCATCATAATGAGCCCTTTGCAGAATGTTCAATTTTGTTCAAGTTCAAGGAAAGCTAAAATTTTAACCACAGGAATATATTGGATATTCCGAGGATTAAAATTTGAGCCTGACGCAGAAATTGGGCAAAAGGGGACGTTATGCAAAGGTCTCAGGATAATGTCATTATACATCAAGGCTAAAAATTCACACAGAAGGTCTTGACTATTTGAAAATAAATATTGTATTATGTTAAATTAAATAAATGAATATAAAAACAGGAAGGGACCTTTGCAGAATGTTCAATTTTGTTCAAGTTCAAGGAAAGCTAAAATTTTAACCACAGGAATATATTGGATATTTCGAGGATTAAAATTTGAGCCTGACGCAGAAATTGGGCAAAAGGGAACGTTATGCAAAGGTCTCAGGAGAGTACAATGAATCTGCCTGTAATAACTGATACATTAGATCTATACATAGTTGATATAAACCGCTTTTCAATCTTGCTTCCTGATGAAGAATTTAAATTAGCCGTAAAATTTAAGAAAAATAGTGACCTGGAAGCGGCTGAAAAACTGGTAACGTCAAACTTGAGATTCGTTGTCAAGATCGCATACGAATATAAAAATTACGGCGTCAAACTCATTGATCTGATTCAGGAGGGGAACATCGGCCTTATGCACGCCGTCAAAAAATTTGATCCTTACAAAGGATACCGGCTTATATCCTATGCTGTGTGGTGGATCAGGGCATATATGCAGAATTATGTTATCAAATCGTGGAGTCTTGTCAAGATTGGAACCACGCAGGCCCAGAGAAAACTGTTCTTCAAATTGAATCAGATGAAAAAAAAATTGCAGGGGATTTCGGAAAAAAGTCCTGAATTTAAAGACATTGCTGAAATGCTCAATGTAAAGGAAAGCGAAATAGAAGAAATGGACCTCCGGCTGGCCCATCGAGATGTGTCTCTCGATGCCTCTATAAATGAAGATGGTGAATCGATGTATATTGATCATCTGGTAAGTAAGGGTCAAAGCCAGGAAGAAGCCTTGATCAAATATGAGGAAACTGCATTAGTAAAAAGAAATATAGCAGGTGCACTTGCCAATCTGAATGAAAGGGAAAGTTATATTGTCAGACACCGGATTATGGCAGATAAACCTGAAACCCTGCAAGAAATCGGCAATAAATTCAACGTAACCAGAGAACGGACCAGACAGATTGAAAAAGAGGCCCTGAAAAAACTCCGTGCCATGATTCCATACTGGGGAAGTGAACCGAAACTTCTGGAGAATTAGTCCTTAATAATATTCCTTTGTCGTGGTAAGATTTTCAAAACGTGTGTATTCATTAAGAAAAGCGAGTTTGACCTTGCCGGTAGGACCGTTTCTCTGTTTTCCTATAATAATTTCAGCCAGACCTTTTTCCGGATTATCCTCTGATTTGTTGTAGAGCTCGTCTCTATAAATAAACAAGATAACATCCGCGTCCTGTTCAATAGCACCTGACTCCCTCAAGTCCGCCATGTAAGGACGTTTATCTGTTCTTGCCTCAACCTGTCTGTTCAGCTGTGAGAGAGCTACCACAGGAACATCCAGCTCTTTGGCCAGCGCCTTCAGTGAACGGCTTATTTCAGATATTTCCTGCTCTCTCGGCAGTGACGTATTTCTGCCTCTCATCAATTGAAGATAATCGAGAACAATCAGTCCAAGACCTTTTTCAGCCTTCAACCTTCTCGATTTCGCCTTCATTTCCAGAACAGAAATAGCCGGTGTATCATCGATATAAATTGATGCGTCGGAGAGTCTCCCGGCAGCAGTTGTAAGCTTTGGCCAATCCGTCTCACCCAAAAATCCTTTTCTCAAACGTTGAGAATCTACCCTCGCTTCCGACGAAAGCATTCGAATGGCAAGTTGTTCTTTGGACATCTCCAGTGAAAATAAGGCTATCGGGATTCCCATTTCGATGGCCGCATTCTGGGCCATATTGATTGCCAGGGCCGTTTTCCCCATACTCGGCCGTCCCGCTATAATTATAAGCTCGGATTTCTGAAAACCAGCGGTAAGCCTGTCCAGTTCTTCAAAACCTGTCGTGATCCCTGTTATAAGGGCCTTTTTCTCATAAAGTTTTTCTATGGCTTTGAAACTATCTTTAATTATGTCCTTTAAAGGGAAAAAAGAGGGCTTTATCTTGTTTTCAGATATTTCAAATATGGCATGCTCTGCATCATCAAGAACATTTTCCACGTCTTCAGTTGTATTATAACTTTTATTGAGTATCTCAGTAGAGGCTCCTATTAATCGACGTAGAATCGATTTTTCTTTAACAATCTTAGAATAGTATGCAATATTTGCGGCGGACGGAACATTGTCAACAAGGGAGGCCAGGTATGCCATTCCCCCGACATTGTCGATCTGTTTTTTGTCCCGCAAAATATTGCTCAGGGTAATCAGGTCACTTGGTTCGTTCTTTTCGGATAGATCAACAATAGACGAGAAAATTTTTCTATGTGCTTCGCTATAAAAATCACCTGCTTCCAATATCTCCAGAACGCTGTTTACAGCGTGGTTGTCCAGCAGGATTCCCCCAAGAATCGATTGCTCCGCCTCAATGTTCTGAGGTGGAACTTTATGCAATGAGTAATCTATATCCTTCATTGCGACTTTCCCTACTCCTCGCTAATAACAACAACCTTTATCTTTGCAGTAATCTCGGGATATATTTTTATCTCTACAGGAAACTCTCCGAGAGTTTTGATCGGCTCTTCGATTTTGATGTTTTTTCTTTCGATTTTAAATTCCTGATCGGCAAGAACCTTCTCTATGTCCTTGGCTGTAACAGAACCGAACAACTTCCCCTGTTCACCCTCCTTCCTGTAAATAGGACACGTTAATTCCTCAAGTTTTTTACGTAATAATTCCGCTTTTTTTCTCTGTTTTTGGGCTTTTTCCTCTATAGTTCTCTTCTCATGGGTCAGAACCTTTATATTTTTGGTGCTTGCCTCTATTACCAACCCTTTGGGAATGAGAAAATTTCTCGCATAGCCGTCAGAAACTTTTACCATATCTCCTATTTTTCCAAGAGACTCAACATTCTCTTTCAAAATTACCTTCATAAAAACCTCCTCTACAAAAGTTTCGAGTTCTAAGTTTTAGATTTCAGGTCTCAGGTTTCTGAAAACCACTTTAACCTTGAAACTTTAAACTTTATTTCACCTTTTCAAGCTTTCTGAAATCAGCCCACACATCGATCAACCCCAGACCAATTACAAGGAGAAGCAAAAACTGCTGAGCGAATATCAGAAAATAACCCAATATCCTGATGAATATGGGCATGTTCTTCTTGTTGAAGTAAAAATTTACTATAGAAAGACCCTGAAGCAGGTAGAAAAAAAACAAGATAACAAGTATATTCAGGCCTACTATTTTTATTCCTCCGACAGGAAGCAAGGTAAGTATACCCGATACGATAACAAGCCAGACGTACTTATCGGGAATCTTCCAGCGGGAAAGATCACCAAAGTCAGGATACCACATCCCGTTTTTTTGAAATAACAGCCTCCCGGCCAGGATATTCAACCACACAAAAAAAGATGTGCCTACTAAAACAATCGCAGGAAAAAGATTGATAAGAAATCGTGTTATATGACCTGCATTACGCCTTAACAGCTCTGTTTGTTCAGAAGAACCGCTCAGTTGAAAATATATATTTATATTCTCTTTAACCGTTTCAGCTATATAAGATTCGATCAGATATAAAGGCCCTTTCCACTGGATGACACTGAAATAGAGAAGGAACATCAAACCAAGCGCCAGTAGAGCCACGACGGAATAGAACACTGTTATTTCAATAGAATAATTTTTTCTTAACACCTCGGAAAGAATGAGACCTAAAGAACCCAAAAGGAAAAGGTTGAGGAACGTGGCTTGAGAATCCACAAATCTCAGGGCAATTACCACAAATGACAAAGACAGCAGGAATATTAAAACACCCTGCATTCTTCCGAGCTTAGAATAATAATACAGTATCGGCAACGGTGCCAACATTGCTCCAATGGAGCCGAAAATAGAGATTGTACCTGCAACAAGAAAAACAAGAGAGGATATGACAATACCCGAAATGAAATTTCTGCTAAATATACCACCCCCTATTTCTTTCAAGGTTTAGTCCCATCCTCAAAAAACAATCTCTTTCAAAAATTTCATCGACTTTCTGAAGCCACGAAAGGCAGCAGGGCCAGGTTTCTTGCCCTTTTAATGGCTTTTGTCACTTCTCTCTGATGCTTCGCACAGTTTCCGGAAATCCTTCTCGGTACAATTTTACCTCTTTCACTTAAATAATACCTTAATGTTTCCGGCTTCTTGTAATCTATTTTTATACTTGAATCCGCACAGAACCGGCAAACCTTCTTTCTCGTAAAGAATTTGCGTCTCGGTCTTGGTGCTGCAGGTCGGGCAGATCTGGTATTCTGGTTATTCGAGTAATTACGTGTATTCGCCATTTTCTATTCCTCTACCCTCTCTTCCTCTTCTTCTGTAATTTGTTCTGCAGGTTCTGCCAGGGACTCTTCCGCATGAGAGGTGTCGTCTTCCCCCGATTCTCCGCTTATTTCTTCTATCTTTTTGTCTTCGGAAGTAACATCGGCTATAACCTCTTCTTTCTTTCTATCGGCTATTTC
>Ga0265594_1003308_pt1 | contig 10800 bp, 11 predicted proteins | sample saktaG_11_FD_190147 | JGI IMG/M metagenome (GOLD analysis project Ga0265594, IMG submission 190147) | Saline water microbial communities from Sakinaw Lake, British Columbia, Canada - sak_2011_5_24_80m | ecosystem: Environmental > Aquatic > Non-marine Saline and Alkaline > Saline ... | reverse complement strand
TGTCGGCCTCGATGGTGAACTCCTCGTCGAGCAGAGGGCTGTAGACCCTCACCATTGGCCCCCTCTCCCCCCCTGTGACCTCTGGTAGCCTCTCCTTGTCGTACATTACAAGCTTGACTCCGCTCTTCTTGGCGTCATACTCCATCATGGAGAACTCTATGCCATAGGTCTGGAGGTCCCTGTACAGGATGTATACGTCACGCTTGGGGTTCTCCTTTACCAGCTTTATGGCGTTCTTTATGGCCTCGGTGCAGCAGACCCTTGAGCAGTAAGGCCTCTCCTCGTTGCGGGACCCTGCACACTGGATCATCACCAGGGTCTTAACGCCGTCCAGCCTACCTCCTTCTTTGAACAGCTGCTCAAGCTCCATTTGTGTGACGACGTTGTCGACCTGACCGTAGCCGTAGAGTCCCTCGGGGCTCAGGTAATCTGCCCCCGTCGCGACGATGATGGTCCCCACGCTGAGCATCTCGGGTTCTCCACGAGTCTCGATCCCCACATCGAAGCTACCTATGAACCCCTTGACATCCGCCACCCTGGAATCGAGATGAACAGTGACGTCGGTGGACGCCTTCACCCTCTCGACGAGGGGGTTGATTACCTCGCTTGCCTTGACGTTTGAGGAAAAGAGGGTGTCAAGCTTAAGCAGGGTTCCTCCAAGCCTATCCTCCTTCTCCACTAGATGAACCTTGAAGCCTTGGTCCGCCAGAGATAAAGCGGATGTGAGCCCCGACACTCCGCCCCCGATCACGAGGCCCGTGGGCCGTATATCGATCTCGGGCTCCTCCTCCGGGACGAGGAGCCTTGCCTTGGCGACGGCCATCCGCACGAGGCTCTTGGCCTTCTCCGTCGCTTTCTCGGGCTCATGCATGTGCACCCAGCTGCACTGGTCCCTGATGTTGGCCATCTCGAACACGTACTTGTTGAGCCCCGCCTCCTCGCAAGCCGACTGGAATAGCGGCTCATGGGTCCTGGGGGTACAGGAGGCCACGACAACCCTGTTCAGCTCGTACTTCTTGATGGCTTCCTGTATCTTCTGCAGCCCATCAGATGAACACATGTAGAGGTTGGGCTCGGCGTAGACCACGTTGGGGAGGCCTGTCGCGTACTCCACCACATCGGGGACGTCCACGTAGCCCCCGATGTTGATGCCGCAGTGGCAGACGAACACCCCTATCCTAGGCTCCTCGCTCATGAAGCGCACCTCCTCGATACCTCGGCGGCACACGCGGCGGTGGCGCTGGCCTCGGCCACGGACTCGGGGATGTCCCTGGGGCCGTGGCAGCAGCCGCAGACGAAGACGCCCGGAACGTCTGTCTCGATTGGGCTTCTCACCGGGTCTTTCGACTTGAAGAACCCCCACTCGTCGAGCTTGAGGCCTAGGACACCCGCGAGCTCCCTGTTCCCGGGACGCGCAATCATCGTGGTGCAGAGGACAACCAGGTCCATCTCCTTCTCGTAGACGTTTCCCGTCATCGTGTCCTCGTACCAGATGGCTAGGTCCTTGGTGAGAGGGTTCCGCCTTATCTCGCCAGGCTTGCCTCTGACGTACTCGACGCCCCAATGCTGTTTTGCCCTGTCCACGAACTGCTGGAACCCTTGGCCGAAGACCTTGAGGTCTATATAGAATATCGTTACCTCTGAGCCGGGGTCGTGCTCCTTGATCAGCACGGCCTCCTTCGTCGCGTACATGCAGCAGACGCTGCTGCAGTAGGGGTATCCCTTCTTATGGGTCCTGGAGCCCACGCACTGTACGAAGGCTATCCTGTCGGCGTGCTTTCCGTCTGAGGGCCTGTTAAGGTGGCCGCCAGTAGGCCCCGAGGCGCATACCAGCCTCTCGAACTCCATGGATGTGATGACATCCTTGTATCTCCCGTACCCGTACTCCCCGAGCTCGCTTGGGTTAAGCTCCTGGAACCCGGTCGCCACGATTATCGAGGAGACGTTGAGGCTAATCTCCTCCGGCTGCTGCTCGTAGTCGATGGCACCCGCGGGGCAGACCTTGCTGCAGACCTGGCATATCCCTTTCTGGAAGTAAAGGCAGTGTTCACGGTCGATGTTGGCGATGAGAGGCACAGCTTGGGGGAACAAGATGTATATCGCCTTCCTTTCGCTCAGCCCCTTCTGCCAATCGTCACTCACCTTGGTCGGGCACTTCTCCGAGCATAGGCCGCAGCCGGTGCACTTAGACGCGTCCACAGACCGGGGCTCCTTCAACACCTTCACGTCGAAGTTTCCCTCTTTGCCTGTCACCTCCTTCACCTGGCTCAGCGTGTGGATGGTGATGTTGGGGTGCCTGAAGCACTCGATCATCTTTGGGGCTAGGATGCAGATGCTGCAATCCATGGTGGGGAACGTCTTGTCCAGCTGGGCCATCACGCCGCCGATGGAGGGGGACTTCTCCACTAGGTGCACTTTGAGCCCCCTGTCGGCGAGGTCCAGGGAGGCTTGGATGCCCGCGACTCCCCCTCCTATCACGATAACAGGTTTATCCATCATTCATCCCTCCAGAATCCTTTCCACGAGGTCGCCGACGGGACTCTGGTTCATCTGTAAGCCGAGGCTTTTCGGGTCGGAGCCCAAGGCGAGCCCGAGCAACTGGGTGTAATAGAATACGGGTAGGTCGAGAGAGGCGTCCTTGAGGGCACCCTTGATGGCTCTCTGCCTTCCGTCATACATCTTGAAGCAGAAGGGGCACGTGGTGACTAGGCCATCGAAGCCATATGACTTGACTGCTTGGAGCTTCTCACCCGCGATCCTGAGGGTTACCCTGCCTGAGGTCACGGCGAGCTGAGACCCACAGCAGTCTATCTTCTCTGGGTAGTCAAAAGTCTCCGCGCCCAGCGCCCTGATCAGGTCGTCAAGCTTCTGAGGGTTCTCCGCGTCATCCACTTTCTGCAGGTCGCTGGGCCGTATCGCGTGGCAGCCTGGGTGAGAGGCGAGCTTTATCCCTCCCAGCGGCTTGACCACTTTTTTGCTGATTTTCTGTGTCCCTACTTCGTCGTGGAGGGCCTCCAGAAGATGCACAATCCGTATGTCTCCCCTGTAGTTTAGCCCTTCCTTTTCGAGGTTCATGTTGATTATGTTCTTGAGCTCAGGGTCCTTCTCTAGGAAGTGCTTGGTCTCGATAAATGAAAGGTGGCATCCATTACAGAGAGGCAGTACAGCCAACCCCATATCCTCGGCTATGGCTAGGTTACGGGCTGATAGGTAGTGCCACCCCACCTTGGACACGCTACTAAGGGCGGGGAAACCGCAGCAGCTTACGCCCTCCATATCTTCAAGCTCGATGCCCAGCCTCGGCAGAGTCTCCCTAACGGAGGCCTCGTAGCCAAACTGCTCCGACTGGATGGTACACCCAAGGTATAGAGCGTACCTCAAATTTCTCTACCTGCCTTGATGATCCCCTGGATGACCACTTTGAACAGCGCCAAGTCGCCGGGCCCAGAGACCTCAGGCAGCCCCAAGTCTCCACGGCTGATCTTCCCGTCGTCACGGATCCTGACTGCCTGGGGCTTGGAGATGAACCCGCTCTCTTTGACGCCCTTGATGAAGTCATCGTAACCCGCGGGGTAGCTGTACCCCGCGCGGTAAGCCAGGTTCCGAAGTATCAGTATGACGTCGTATGGGGAGATGTCCTCTGGGCATCTTTCCTTGCACTTTAGACACGCGGTGCATGTCCATATGGCGTCGCCCCTGAGTAACTCGTCGATTTTGCCTAGGGCGACCTTGGCTATCAACTGTCGAGGGTTGAAGCCCTCGATCTCCTTTGACACTGGACAGGCGGAGGAACACTTCCCACATTGTTCACAGACCGTGGCGTTCATCTCTCCGACGAGCCGTGTGAGCATCCTCGAGATGAATCGTACTTCAATTTCGTTGATGTCAGAGGACAAACGTTTCACCCTTAACTTGTGGCCCTCATAGCCGATAGATCAGCTCTACAGGGCTCATGTTAAACTGCAGTCCGAGTTTCGTTGTGTTGATCCCCATGGCTAAGCCCAGTAGCTGGGTGTAGTGGATAACAGGCACTCTCAGCCTCTCATCGCCTGAAGCGGCTCTCATGTCTCCCTGTGAGGCGTCTAGCATCCTGAAGCAATGAGGACAGATAGTGACAATACCATCGAGCCCACTCTCTTTCACCGATCTGAGCTTCCTGCCTGCTACTTTCAGCGCGGATCCCTCATCTGAGGCATAAATGGATGAGCCGCAGCAATCCAGCTTCCCGGGGTAATCTGGTGTCTCAGCCCCCAGAGCCTTGACAAGGTCGTCAAGCTTGTGTGGCTCCGCCTCATCAGGCATATGCAGCTCCTTTGGCCTGAACAGGTGGCATCCCGGATGCGTCGCGAACCTAAGGTTCTCCAAGGGCCTCACGACGGAATCGGAGATGCGTTCCACGCCGATCTTATCGTGTAGAACCTCGACAATGTGGTAAGTTTCGTTCTTAGCATGGTACTCCAGCCCCTCCACCCTGAGGGCTTCGTCCACATGTTTCCTTAGTTGAGGGTCATCGGACAGCGCCTTCTTCACCTGCTTGAAGGAGAGATTGCATTCGTTACAGATCGTTAGAATATCGAGGCCCAGCCTCTCGGCTAAGGCCATGTTCCTTGCAGTGAGGAACTTCCACGTGATGGGAGAGGATAACCTGAATGACTGGTAGCCACAGCAGCTAGATCCATCCATCGTTTCTAGTTTTAATCCTAGCCTCTGTAACGTCTCTCTGGCGGATAACAGGCAGCCGAACTGCTCTGTCTGGGATAGGCACCCGGGATAAAAAGCGTACTTCATTGTAGGCCCCTCATATCGGCTAGTTTTCGCATTGCCTCCTTGAACTTGGTGAGGTCAGGCTGTGCGGAAAGCTTTGGCAAGCCCACATCCTCCCTCGCCAGCCTTGTGAGTTCCGCCATCTTCAGGGTGACGGGCCTCTGGATGACGCCGCTCCTCAGGATGCTCTTATTGTACTCCTTGTACCTTCTAGGAAAGTGGTACCCGATGTGAGCCGACAGGTTCATGAGGGTCTCGATGACATCGAACGGGGGCATACCCGCTTTACAATTCTGTCCACACGCGTAACACGCTGTGCAGCCCCAGATTATGTCCGAGCTTAGTATCTCTTTGATCTGACCTTCCAGCAGTTTGAGCGAGACATCGAAAGGACGGAAACCCTCATGGATCACAGAGATTGGGCACGCTACGTCGCATCCACCGCATTCAAGGCAGGCTTCCTCAGTTAACATCCCTACTGACTTTCTCAGCATGAGTGAGATGAAGTCTACCTCGATCCATCGTCCCCCGAAATGCGTTTCCATGAACTCGTCTGTCTTCTCTTTATGGTCCCTACCTATGTGGACTCTAAGATCTCTGTGAGATGAAAAGAAATCATCGCAGTATGGGCATTTCAGTCTCAACGCGAAGTTATCTTTTTGCATCAGATTACGTCACTCATCAGCTTTATAAATCCTACTCTAAACTTATGGGAAACCTCATTTATTAGAGAAAATATGGAGCCTAGATAATAATTTCCCGGTTTCCACGAGCTAAGTGTGAACACTCAGGAACAGGCTTTATGTTTAATATAATTATATGGCATCGTTTGTGGAGGAAAAAGGTCAAAATCCAACCCATAATTTATGGATAATATAACTATGACTAGGGAATACATAGGTATGCTTTACGTTTTATTTAATTATAAGGGGTGGTTTGTGGGGGAGCGGGGATTTAACCATACTCGCGCGGAACCAGAAAGCCGGGGGCTCACACTTAAACTCATGATTATTGAAACCTGCGCGCCGCACATCGCCTAAGGCTTCGGTAGCTGAAGCATGGCTTTAGGTGGTTATCAGTAACGTATTATTTGCATCACGTTGCGTGGGCACGCTTCCACACACTTCATACACCTTGTGCATCTAGCATCGTCTATGGTGGGGGGTTTCGTGTCCTTTATGGCGTTCTCTGGGCACGCGTACAAGCAATAATAACATGCGGCACAGTTGCCAACTACTCCCACGTAGACAGACTTGTCGTACCTGTATTTCTCGACCTCCCCCGACCCCAACAGGTTCTTACCTTCCCTTGTAAAGCACACGTACGCAATATAAACTAGAATTTTGGAATCGGTCCGCACACGATACTTTATCCTCGCCTGGTTTCCCGGGTTTATCCTTCTCCCGCCTATACATGTAAACGAAGGTTCACGTCTTGAATGGTTTACCTCCCGTCTTTTCATCAAACAGCGCCTCTAACGACGCCCCCGTTCACACATACTCAGAGTAAAAAAACACGTTATTAGACTTCAAAACTACAACCAGCGTAACATCTAACCGATGTCCCTGGAAATCTCTCATGGATTTCTTTTTTCTTTCTCGTGCAATGACATGGGGCAATCAAACTAAGTCCTACCAATGATTGAAGTTTACTAAACCCGTGGAAGCCACCAACTACGCCATACAGTTTCCCAAGAGCAGAAGCATGATTCAGAATCTTTTCTAGACCTGGATGGGAGCAGCCTGTGACAACGGTTAAACCTTTTTCTGTTTCCACAATTAGAGATTGTTCTCTTATGAAGTAACCAAGCACTCCTGTGAGGTATAAGCCTTCAGAGATCTCAATAGGTTCATCGACCTCTACGGAAGTGACCTCTCCTAGCATGCTTATTTTCCTCTTAAAATGGTTCGAGAAAGAACAGGGAGTAAATACTTTCACGTTTTTAAGCATGCTTAAAACTTGTATTCCGCCCACATGATCATGGTGTTCATGTGATAAGACAACTTTATCGATTTCATCTAACTCAACTGAGGCTTTTTGCATGTTGAATAATAGCGTATTCAGGTCAGCTCCAACGTCGAAGAGAACATGTTCACCTATTAGACATGAGAACCCCCACCCACTTCTAAAACCCTCCTCCGCTATGTTATCGTAAAGAATCCTAATCTTCATAATACCACTATATTTTTTCCACAGGAATAAGTAAAAGTTTTCATCAAGTAGGATGCTTTAGAACTGCCCACCAGATAAATTATGATCGGATTCCCCATTCATTTACGTGTATCTATACTATATGAAGGCACAGTGGCGGAGGCTCTTTTTAACAGAGATGCATCTTGGCTAAAGGGTCTTATTTATCATTTAACTTGTTCTCGTGGACCTCTTTGGCTATCCGTTTAATGATCTCGTTAAACGTGACTTTACTTTTCCCGATGACAAGGTTAGCCGCCGTCGGCATGCCGAGGCCAAGGTTCGTCATTGGTTCAATAGACTCCCTGCCACGCTCCACTATACGCTCACATTTACCGCTCTCAGCCCCGCAGCTCAGGCAACGGTAGTTCCCGACCTCGACCGTGTCTCCTCCCTGAACCACGATGTAATTTGGGTTCCAGTTGACACTGCCACCGCACTCGGGGCATCTGCCGGAGGCACTCCACTCGTCTGCCAATTAGTTACACACACCATGAAGAGAGCCCTGATGGCTGCCCATGTTTAAGGTTCAGCTCTACATCTTACTGGACTCGTCTCTACTTCTCCGTGGATGTCGGCTGTTCACGATAAAACGGTGTGTCTGTGCCCGAGCCTCAAGACAAGTCCACGCGGCGGTCCTTTGCATCCTATAAAATAATAAGGGTGCTGCGTCGTTTAATTATTGATCGAATTGGATGTCGATGAGAGTAAAGGTAAACGGGTCACGATCTCGCTGGACGAGGTCATCATCCGGAGCGACGGCACCAAGGCCACGATGCGGGAGTTCGTGAAGGAGATGCTCCACTACAACCCCGACTTCGAGATAACCACGAGCCCAAAGGGCGAGTCATGGTACCTAAAAAAGAAGAAATAGTATCCTCCCTCTAGCTAAGGTTAATTTCTGCCATACACACCTCATATGGATAAGGCTTGGTCATAAACACCCGTTACTTGGCTCGTACTTTCCACGGCTTGGAGGAGGCAGCGGAGATCTGCCTCAAGTGCGGCGTCTGCTGCGTCGTCAAAGGCTACGGCTGCCCCGCACAGTACGACGGCCAGTTCACACCAAGGCATACATACGTCTACGACTGCTTGGGCCACGACGACCCAACGTCTAACCCCAACATCTGGCAGTGCGTTAGCTGCCACAAATGCGAGGAGATGTGCCCCTACGAGGTGAGCCCTGTTGCTTTCATAGAGGCTATGAAGATATGGGCTCTGGAGGAGGGACACGCCCCTGATTCAATAATCGGAGAGATTGAACAGGTTGTGAATACTGGTTATGCCTTCCCGTTGACAGCTAACACTGAGAGGCAGAGGCAACAACTGGGCTTAGAGCCAATAAGAGCTAACGAGAACCTTAAGGCGATAGCGAAGGAGACTGGGCTTCTGGAGCTACTTGGGAGGCATAGGAAGTGAGGTACAGCTTCTTCCGCGGCTGCTTCATACCCGTTAGGCTACCCCACATAGAGATGTTGGCCATGAAGCTACTCCCCGAGTTCGGCGTCGAGCTCGCCCCTGTGGAAGGCTTCACGTGCTGCCCTGAGCCCATTGGGTTTACTGTGAACCATCCGTTGACAGGGCTCGCTGTGAGCGCCAGGAACCTATCACTGGCTGAGGAGCAGGGCCATGATATAATCACGCTGTGCAACGGCTGCACGTACACCCTCAAGCTGGCCAACGAGACACTGAAATCGGACCTTGAGCTAAGGAACAAGGTGAACAAGCTCCTCTCTGAAACAGGCCACCAGTACAGGGGTACAGTAAAGGTCAGGCACTTCGCAGAGGTCCTCGTGGACACCGTAGGTCTAGACAAAGTAAATAAGAAGGCAGAGATGCCACTGGAGGGTCTCAAAGTGGCCAGCCACACGGGCTGCCATTTATTGAGCCCCCCGGAGGTCATGGGGTTCGATGACCCACAGGTGCCAGTTAAGCTGGACCTGATGATGGAGGCCATTGGAGCGACGGCGCTGGACTACAGCTATAAGACACAGTGCTGCGGCTGGACCCTGCGCAACTACGGTGACAGGAACGCGTCGTACACGCTTCTAGGAGACAAACTTAGAGCCATGAGATCTGCGGGAGCGGACTCTGTTAACGTAGTCTGCCCCCAGTGCCTGAACCAGTTCGACACAGGCCAGATGATGGCTGGTAGGGCCCTTAAGCTGGACTTCAAGCTTCCTGCTCTCTTCTACCTACAGTACTTGGCCCTCGCCATGGGGTATAGCCTCGACGAGGTCTGGTACAGGCGGCACAAGGTGAAGGACCCTGGATTCGAGGAGAAGCTCGGGAGGATACTGGCATGATCATCACGACCACTTGCATATACTGCGGCGTTGGGTGCCAACTAGACCTCCACGTTAGGGACGGCAAGGTTGTCTCCGTCACCCCGGGGAAGACTGGTCCAGGGGAGGGGAAGCTGTGTATTAAAGGTTGGAGCGCCCACGAGTTCATCCACCACCCGGACAGGCTCACCAAGCCTCTCATCAGGGAAGCTGGCGGCTTCAGGGAAGCCACCTGGGACGAGGCTTTAGACTTGGTTGCCTATCGTCTCACAGAGATCAGGAACACCCATGGCCCTGATGCCCTCGGCTTCTTCAGCTCGGCGAAGGCCACCAACGAGGAGAACTACCTGTTCCAGAAGATGGCGAGGGCGGCTGTGGGTACCAACAACGTGGACCACTGTGCCCGGCTCTGCCACGCCAGCACAGTCACAGGCCTCGTGGCCGCGTTCGGCAGCGGCGCCATGACCAACAGCCAGGAGGATGTGGAGCAGTCGGATGTCATCTTCGTCATAGGCAGCAACACCAGCGAACAGCATCCCCTCATAGCCCGGAGGATCATAAAGGCGGCGAATGCGGGGGCCAAGCTAATCGACGCTGACCCGAGGGAGATACCTCTATGCGAGTACGCCACTGTGTACCTTCAACATAGGCCCGGGACCGACGTTGCCCTGCTGAACGCGATGATGAACGTCATCATAACCGAGGGCCTCAACGACGAGAAGTTCATAAACGAGCGCACCGAAGGCTTTGAGTCTCTCAAAGAAACCGTTCTCATGTATACGCCGGAGAAGGCGTCGGTGATCACCGGCGTACCCGAGGAGAAGATCGTTGAAGCCGCCCGGCTCTTCGGAAAGGCGGCGAGTGCATCCATATTCTTCAGCATGGGCATAACCCAGCACACCACCGGCGTCGACAACGTGAAGAGCTGCGCCAACCTCGCCATGCTCACGGGGAACATGGGGAGGCCGGGTACGGGCGTCAACCCGTTGAGAGGACAGAACAACGTTCAGGGCGCCTGCGACATGGCCGCCCTCCCCGATTACCTCCCCGGCTACCAGAGCCCCCAAAACGGTGATGTACGTGAGAGGTTTAGAGAGGTATGGGGCGTCGAGCCTCCCATGGAGACCGGCCTGACCCTTACAGAGATGGTTAACCATTGCGGCGAAAGGATCAAGACGATCTTTGTGATGGGAGAGAACCCCCTGCTCAGCGACCCTGATCTGAACCACGCAGAGGAGCAGCTTCGCAGCCTCGACTTCCTCTCGGTGAGCGATATCTTCATGAGCGAGACCGCCGAGCTGGCGGACGTGGTTCTGCCGGCGTGTAGCTTCGCCGAGAAGGACGGCACATACACGGCCACGGATAGGCGGGTCCAGAGGGTGAGGAAGGCCGTGGAGCCCATCGGCGACTCGAAGCCGGACTGGTGGATAATACAGGAGCTGAGCCGCCGCATGGGTTACGACATGAGCTACGGTAGCCCCTCGGAGATAATGGACGAGGTGGCCCTCGTCGCGCCCATCTACGGCGGAGTGAGCTTCTCCAGACTAGAGTCAGAGGACCT
>Ga0265594_1003305_pt1 | contig 10809 bp, 8 predicted proteins | sample saktaG_11_FD_190147 | JGI IMG/M metagenome (GOLD analysis project Ga0265594, IMG submission 190147) | Saline water microbial communities from Sakinaw Lake, British Columbia, Canada - sak_2011_5_24_80m | ecosystem: Environmental > Aquatic > Non-marine Saline and Alkaline > Saline ... | reverse complement strand
CGTTATTGTAGAAATTTTTAGCTTGCCACATTATAGTATAAGTCGTTGTATCGCCAACCCGAGGAGGAACAGAACCAGAATTGCCAAAAATCTCATCTTCAAAATAGCCCTTTTGAACAATATCCATTTTTGAATTCACTTTGGTTTCAAATTCTTCTCTGGCTTGACTTAAATAAATATTAGTTTTAATCACTTCTTTTCCTTCAGAAGAAGTAATTTCCCAATCCTTTTTTAATTTAACCCAAAACTCCACTTCTCCCTGCTCTCTAACATTTAAGAATTGGAGTTCTCCCAATCTTTTCCAATCCCACAAAATTGAATTATCTCCCTGTTCAAAATCTCCACGAGGAGCATTAAGACTGGTTAAATCAAGGCCGTCTCCAATCAAAGTAATTAAAAGAGATAAATCAGTCAAAGGAGTTTCACCTATGTTTTTAAAAGAAACCTTATAGTGAAGCAAATCGCCTGGGCTGGCAACATATTCTGGGCTGCCGTTTATCTCTTGACTAATATAAAGAGCTGGCTTAATAATTTTTACTCCTTTAGAGATTTCTTTCAGTAAAACGAATTCACCGTCTTGCCATGTGCCAAATTCAGCTTTGAAAATCTCCTGGTCTCCAACACTACCACTGACCTTACCAGTGATTTCAATTCTTCCCCCCTCAGCCTTGTTCATAGGAGGAATTTCCCACTCAATTTCTTCTAAAGATTGGGGAACAGACTCAACAAATTCAAAATCTGAAGGATATTCTGCTTTTATTCTTAAGCCAGAAAGAGGATAATCAATGTTTGAAAAATAATTTAAAGAAAAGGTTAAGTCTTTTCCCGATTCAACCTCAGAAGGTAAATCAAATCTAAAAGTTAACGGAATGCTTTTAATCACAGTGGTAAGGGTGCTTTTTGATTCGTAGCGCGCTTTAAGGTTTTTAGGACGATAGCTTAAAGAAACTTTAGCCGTTTTAGCCTCTCCCTCTCTTCCTATAAGTCGAGCTTTAAAAGAATATGTTTTTTCTTCTCCTGGATAAATATCTTCTAATTCTATTTCCTTTCTCAAAAGATTTTCTTCAACAATTGAATAATCGGGATATTCAAAAATTATTCTTGGTTCTTCTAATCTAACTTTTCCATTGTTTTTGTACTTAACAAGATATTCAAAATTCTCAGCAATTTCTATTGTTTCTGGCCCTAAAATTTCTAATTTTAAGGTTTCTCTTGAATAATAATTAGAGTTCCAATAGTAAATAGCTACTACCGCCAAAAGAGTTATTAAAAAAATAATAAAATTTTTTTTCATTTGAATTAATTAATTTGACTAAGAATAAAATTAAGGAAATTATCAGAAATATTTTCTAAATTATTTAAATTAGACTCATCAATCCTTTTTAATTTTCTGATAATCAACCAATCTTTGTTCAAAATTAATCTTAACACCTTAATTGTTTCTGGGCTAATGTCTATAGCTTCTTTTTTGTCTTTTAAACAATTAGAACAAATTATTCCTCCTTGTTCTGGGATAAAACTTAATTTTTGGGGCTCTAGTTTTTTCCCACACAAAACACAATTATTTAGTTGAGGATGATAGCCAAGGACAGAAACAAGATTCCAGAAAAAGTAATAATATATTAACGGTAAATGGTAAATAATAAATGGTAAATCGTTTAATCTATCAAACGTCTCGCTTAATAATTTCCAAATCTTTTCATCTGCTTCCTCTCCCTTAATCAAATTGTCTAAAACTTCGCCAATCTGATAGGTAATTTTTAATTTTTCTAAATTCTTGTGGATCTCAGAAAATTTATCAATAACAATAGCGTCGGTAAGTGTTTTATAGCTTTTGCCCTGAATAAATTCTAATTCCAACAAAGAAAACAATTGGCTATTTCCTCTTAATTTTGCTTTTATCTTTCTTATGGCCCGACCCAAAATCTTTAATTTACCAAAGTCTTTGGTATAAATTATGAATAACTGATCTGCTTCTTTAAGATTGTCCTGCTTGAGAATAAATCCTTGAGTGCGGTAATGAACAGTCATTTCACTTAACTTTTTTAATTCCTATCCATAAATCATCTTGACCAATTTTCAATTCTTTCTCTTTATCAACATCAGAAGAGCTACCATACTTAATCTGATCTGCTTTAGTTTCATTAAGAATTTGAGTGCAACATTCTTGACGAGTTAAAATCTTTTTTACCCTACCACTGGCATCGTAACTAATAGATATCCTGTGTGCGGGTTTCAAACCTAATTCTTTTCTCATATTTTGAATTTGGCGCAATATCTCTCTTAGCTTTCCCTCATCTTCAAGCTCAAGAGTAAGTTTTGTATCAAGTTCTATTTCTTCTTTCATTTTAGAATCGTAAATTATCTTCTTCACATTTATTTCTTGTTTAATCAAATTTAATAATTGATCATTTTTAAGCTTTAAATTCTGATCTTTGATTTTGAGCGAAGCAAGAGGCTGTCTTACTTTAATGTTTAATTCCTTTCTTTTCGCTAAAGCTAAAGAAACAATTTCTCTTACCAAATCCATTTTCTTTTCTAAGTCTGGTTTAATCTTTCTTTTATCTGCCTTGGGCCAATCACATAGGTGCACAGACTCTGGCATATCTTTCTTTTTCAAAGAAAAATAGATCTCTTCAGCTAAGAATGGAATTATTGGTGCTATCAATTTTGTTAAATTCAAAAGAGTATAATATAGAACTTCTATTGCTTCCCTTTTTTCTGTTTCATCTTTTGGTTTTTGTAATCGTGCCCTAGATCTACGAATATACCAAAGAGACAAATCATTAATAAAAAAGTTTTCAATAGCTAAAACAGCTTGGCTAGCTTTAAATTGATCTAAGTTTTGGGTTGCTTTTTCAATTAGATTATTAATCCTAGAAATAATCCATTGATCCAAAATATTTTTAGAATTTGGGATTGAGGATTTGAAACTTGGGATTTCTTTAACATATGTTTTAAAAAAATAAAAGCTATTCCAAAGAGTTAGTAACTTCTTCTTGGCCTCATCAACCGTATTGTAACCAAATCTCAAATCATAAATAATATTTTGCCTGGAATATAACCACCTCATGGGATCAGCTCCCATCTTTTCTACCCCATCATCAAACCATATGGTATTACCCTTAGATTTATGCATTTCTTCTCCTTTTTCGTCTTTAACAGTAGCATAGCCAAAAATTGTTTTAACCGGTGTAGTATTCTTCATCGCTTGACTCATAACAATAAGAGAGTAAAACCAATTTTTAAATTGGCCAGGAAAAGATTCACAAATAAAATCAGCTGGAAACCATTTTTTCCAATATTTTTTGTCTGAAGAATAATTAAGAGTAGAAAAAGAAACAATTCCTGCGTCCAGCCAAGGATTACCAACATCTGATATTCTGGAAATTTCTTTACCGCATTTGGAACATTTAATTTTAACTTCATCTATCCAGGGACGATGAGGAGAATGACCTTCAAATTTTTCCCAGCCAGACACTGCTTTTTCTTTTAATTCTTGTTTTGAACCAATAACTTCAAAGTGGCCACACTCACACTCAAAAATTGGAAGAGCTAAACCCCAATATCTTTTTTTAGAAATCATCCAATCGTGCATATTATTAAGCCAATCTATTTCTCTTTCTTTGCCAAAACTAGGAATCCACTCTATTTTTTCTACTGTTTTCTTTAATGGTTCCCTTAAATCATCCATTGAAATATACCATTCATCCACTAAACGAAAGATTAATTCTGACTTACATCGCCAGCAAATAGGATATCTGTGTGTATAATTTTCTATCTTAAAAACCTTTCCTTTTTCTTTCAGATTATCAAAGATTAAATCTCTGGTTTCGTTTTCAGCTACTAATTTGTTGGTTAGAAAATCAAATCCTTGCAGATACCTACTTTCATCATTTGTTGGGTCAATAACCGGAAGGCTAAAGTCTTTACTCAACTGAAAATCCTCTTGTCCACAACCAGGAGCTATATGAACTATTCCTGTTCCCTCTTCAAAAGAAACCTCATCCCATAAAATAACCCTATGCCCGTTATTTTCTAGGGCCTGCTGAACGATAGGAAGCTCATCAAATATGCCTTCATATTTTACACCATCTAATTCTTTGCCCTTAAAAGTTTTAACCACCTTACCATCTGGAATTAAGTCAGCTTTTTCTTTAACAAGAATAAATGTTTCTTGTCCTTTCTTAACCTCAACATAATCTAATTCTGGATTAACAGCTAAGGCAACATTGCTCGGCAGTGTCCACGGAGTAGTTGTCCAAACCAAAAAGTAAGTGTTTTGTTTATTTAGAACCTTAAATTTTAGGAAAATTGATTTGTGAACAACCTCTTTATACTCTTCAGCTAAAATCTCGTGTTGAGAAATAGCCGTACCGCAACGCGGACACCAGGGCACAACATCTTTGCCTTTATATAACCAGCCTTTTTCATGACATTTTTTTAAAAAACTCCAAATGGTGTAATTGTTCTCATCTGACATTGTAAAATAGGAATTGTCCCAATCCATCCATTGACCCAAACGAATTGATTGCTCGGTTTGAATCTTAGAATATTTCATTACTCTGGCCTTACAGGCCTTAACAAATTTTTCAATGCCAAATTTTTCAATGTCTTTTTTAGAAGTAAACCCTTTTTCTTTTTCTACCTCTACTTCAACCCAAAGTCCCTGGCAATCAAAACCATTTTGAAATCTCTGATCATAACCCCTCATTACTTTATATCTCTGGAAAAGATCTTTATAGGTTCTACCCCAGGCATGATGAACACCCATTGGATTATTAGCAGTAATAGGACCATCTAAAAAAGACCATCTTTTTTTTCCATGGTTTTTCTTCTGGTATTTCTCAAAAATATTATTATCTTTCCAAAACTTTAGAATTTTATGTTCGTTTTCAACAAAATCCATATCAATTTATTTCTTTTAAATCTCCCATTTTCATGGGAGCACCGTTTTTTCTTCGTTCTAAAGATTGTCCTTGATTTAGTTCGTTTATCCAATCTTCCAAAAGCCACAAGGGATCACCATGACTAACAATTAAAATGTTTTTTTGACTATATTTTTCCTCTATTTCTTTTAATAGGTCAAGCACTCTTGTTTTAACATCATGCCAGCTTTCACCTTCAGGAGGAGCAATGGTAAACTTTTTTTCCATATTATGATTGTAAAAAGCCCAGGCTTGTTTCATTGATTTTCCCTGAAAAACTCCCAAATTAATATCTCTTAGTCTTTGGTCAAACTTTATGTCTAAATCTAATTCTTGAGCAACAATTTGAGCTGTTTGTTTTGTTCTTAAAATATCTGAGGAAAAGATTAAATCAATATTTTTGTCTTTTAGTTGAAGGGCTTTTTCTTGAATTTGGCTTCTACCCAATTCGGTCAATTCATAAGGAGGATTCCCATCGGGCCAATGATATACTGTTTCTGGACTTTCAATCTGATGAGTAGTTTGACCATGTCTTAACAAAAAATACTTGTTTTTAAGTTCTTTCATAAGTTCAAATTACCATTTTCGCTTCCTTTTTTCAATAAAAAATAATCAGGGAATAAAAAAAGCCCACCAATTTATATAAAAAGTGGGGTTGGAGGAGGTTTTGGGTTTGATTTACCTTCCTCTTTTTCTGAGATAAACCCGCATGGCTCCAAAAGCTGCAAGAAGAAGATTCATTTCAGAAGGATCTTTTGTGGCAATGCTCATATTTTTCTTTAGATTTTTCAAAAGCTCTTCTACCGAAGTATCGTAACTAGAATCATCTATAATGTTTAAAATAATGAGACCATCAAGGAAGTTGTTTGCTTCTACGTCAATTAATTTACCTTCAAAGGCTGAAGGAAATTCCTGTTTTATTGAGCGTGATCTATGGTCAGCAGTGGACTTGCTTGAAATTGATACCTCTCTTAGTTTGGGTAAAATTTCATTGAAAAAGGTTTTTAAGTATCCTTCCATCAACTCGTCTAGCGGCGGCAATGAAGAAACGTCTGTGTTTTTATCAAAAATATGCGGGAATATCTGTTCTTTTGTCAATTGATCAAAGTTAATATCTTTTCTGTCTCTCTGCGCTAACTTAATTTTTTTAACAATTCCTATCGTTGTAGCAACAGACCAATACTTTTCAAGAATTCCCATTGCTACCAATTCTTGATATTTCTTAGAAAGTCCTTTTATGGCACCCAGGTGAGAAGTCGTAAGGGTTCCAGGCCATCTGTCTTTGTCGTCAAATGATTCACGGAATAGACGTATCACTTTGTCAGAAATTTCTTCAAGAAGCTGTATTCTAAGGGTCACATATTGTGTATTAGATAAACAATAAGCTTCTACTATTTCCTCATCTGAAAGACCGTTTTCTTTCTTCTCACTCTTAAACATTTTTCCTTCCTTAAAAGGATCGTTTTCACCATGTATGGTTTGTCTTGGATGAAAATATCTCATTGCTTGTGTTTCTGTTATTCTCCAGACGTGGGCTTTGATTTTTTCTATGCTTAGTTTAATAGCTTTCTCATGTCTATGTTCACCGTCGCAGATAATAAACACATTTGAGGGATTCACGCTATGTCCTATAGTTTCTTGAAGAGCTCCACTATTGATAACACGCTGGCTATAAAAGATATTCATTGGAGATATTGTAATCGGGTCGTTTTTCCCTGATTTGACTACTTCTTCTAAAAGATCGGCTTTGTCTTTACTCATACGATTAGGATTAAAACGGTTAGGAAATATATCGTCTACGTCAACCCAAAACCAGTTTTCGTCCCCTATTTCACCGGGAACTATGTTCTGATTAGTTTGCATCTGCACCATATCCATCACTTCAATAACAATGTAAAGGTACTTTAATGATTTACTATCAATAATTTCAAAACAAGTCAAGACGTAATGTGTTCTGTAAATTATTCTTGACAAATAGAAAATTAATCTTAAGATAAAATATCAAAAGCACATTCAAATAAGTGATTAAAAATGGCCTTGAAGAGTCGTTCAGCCAAAAGACGAACTGAAGGAGAAATACTTTTAACTATCCTAAGAATAGTTTGTAAAGAGCCCTTGGGTCCAACAAATCTTATGTATAAGGTTAATATGAGCTGGGAAGGATTAAAAAGAAAATATCTGCCACCGTTATTAGTATTAAAATTAATTACGTCCAAAGAAACCGAAAGAGACAATAGAACGAAAAACATTTATCTATTAACTAAAAGAGGTGAGACGATTGTAAATGCTTGCAGAAAATACGAAGTAATAACGTTTGCGCTAGAAAAAGTGATAATGAATACTGCTAAGACGCGGCGGAACAAAATGGATTTAATTATAGATATTCTGTCAGCAACAAAGGAAAGACAACAGATTACGTTACTAATGGGATTAACGGGAACATCATATAAACAGTTATCAAGGTGCCTGGAAATATTGCGTCGGAGCGAGCTTGTCATGATGTTCGGTAAAAAAGGTGAACACCCCGAATACGTGACCACAAAAAAGGGTCTTGAGCTGATTCAACTTTACGAAAATGCCATTTTATACGTCACTCAAATTATGAGACAAGAATCTCTTGATCAACCAACTGCACGACACATAGATTTTTACAAACAATCATAAAAAGATAAAGTAATCTCCTTAACTTTACTCTTTTTTTATTTTTAAAAAACAAAAAAACCACTTGAATAAATGTTGACAAATAAAAAATTCGTGATAAGAAGAAGGCTACAGAAGAAATAAGGAAGGTTAATTGTGGGAAAGAAAGACAATAAAAAAAGGGGTAAGCGCGACAAAAGAAGAAGTAAACAAAAGAAAGAAGAACGAAAACAAAGGGATAAAGAGGGCTTAGAAAAAATAAGCATTCTTATCCCTCCTTTTTTTACATTTTCTCTGGAACAGAAATTCCCAAAAGAGAAAGAGAGTTTTCTAATACTTGAGCCACAGCCGCTGTTAAACTCAATCTAAACATTTTTAAATTATCTGTTTTAGCCCCAATGATTGAATGTTTTTGATAAAAAAGATTATATTTTTGAGCCAAATCAAAAGCAAAATTACAAATTAAATTAGGAGAAAATTTGTCAGCAGCCTCCTGAACTATTTCTGGAAACTTATAAATCGTTCTTAAAATGTCTTTTTCTTCTGAATTTACACTGTCTATCTGTTTAAAATTAATTTTAGTCTTAGACTTTCTCAATACACCCTTACATCGAGCAATAGTATATTGTAAATAAGGTCCTGAATTTCCTTTTAGACTGAGAATTTTATCCCAACTAAACACAATATTTTTACTGTAATGTTGAGATAAATCATTATATTTAACAGCTCCGACGCCAACAACTTGAGCTATTTTTTCTTTTTCTTTGTCTGATAAATCCTTGACTGTTTCTGATGTATTAATAATCTTTTTTGCCCTATCAATTGCTTCTTGCAAAACACTTTCCAAATGAATTGTTTTGCCCTTTCTTGTTGAAAATCTTCCTTCTTTGTTTAAGTACAGTCCATGAGCCATATGAAAAAACTTGTTTCTTTTTGCCCAACCCAATAGCTCTACTGCCCAGAACAATTGCTTGAAATGAAGAAATTGTTCAACTCCAACTTCATAAATTATTAAGTCTGGCTTCCAGGTTTTCAAACGATACTGAACAGCTGCCAAATCTCTTGTAAAATAACTGGTCGCGCCATCAGACTTAAGAATAATTACTGGAGGCAGTTTGTCTTCTGGATATTGGATAATCAGAGCACCTTGACTTTTGTTACCAATTTTTTTCTTATTTGCTTCTTTAATAATCGGTTTCGTTTTGTTCTGGTAGAAACTTTCACCTAAAGAATAATCAATTTTTATTCCCAATAAATCATAAACTTTATTAAATTCTTTTAAGCTAATATCCACACATGTTTGCCAAATCTCTTTTGCCTCTTTATTGTTATCTTCCAATTTTTTAAACCAAACTCTTGCCTCTTCTTCTAATTCAGGATTAGCTTCCATTTCATTATGAAATCTAATGTAAAGCTTTTCTAAATCAGCAATTGATAAATCTTTTAATTTTTCTTTATTAGCCCACTTTTTAATAGCTACTATCATTTTGCCAAACTGAGTTCCCCAATCTCCCAAATAATTATCACCAATACACTTCCAGCCCAAAAACTGGTAAATATTGTAGATAGATTGACCAATAATAGTTGACCTTAAATGGCCAATTCCAAATGGTTTAGCAATATTGGGAGCAGAATAATCAATAACAACTGTCTTGTTTATTTTAGCTGAACCATATTTTTCTTTTTCTTTTAAAATATTGTTTAAGGAGTTAATAAGAGATTGCTGAGAAAGAAAAAAATTGACAAATCCTGGTTTTACAACTTCAACTTTTTCAAAAAAATCAGGTTCTAAGTCTAAAATCTGATGCTTAATAGTCTCAGCTATTTCCATTGGATTCTTTTTCAGAATCTTACCAATCACCAAAGCAGTGCTTGTAGCATAATCACCGTGAAACATTTCTTTGGGATGTTCAACAATAATGTCAGGAAAAGCTCCATTTTTTTGAGCAACTTTTATTGACTTTTGGATTAATTTTGTTATTTTTTCTTGTATCATCACTTTTAGTATATCGTAATTTAAAGTATAGTGAAACATAGGCGAAGAGGACTTCGTCCTCTTTTTAACTTTCGCCTCCTTCGGAGGCTTGGTACATGGAAACTAAAACTGGGATAAAAAATGCTTTTACAGTTCAAGCATTAAATGCCTTTATCGGCGGTGTAACCTATATTCTTTTACCATTATTAATGCTTGAAAGAAAAATCTCAATTGAATCAATGGGATTGATTTTTGCTATTCTTCCACTGGTAAGTCAAACAAGCAGGGTTATTTTTGCAACAATCTCAGATTATATAGGTAGAAAAAAATTCTATTGGCTTTGTGGAATTATGAATTTGGTCCATCTAATAGTGTATTATTTTTCAAAATCTCCTTTTGGTTTTTTACTTGGAAAAATAAGTGAGGGAGTTAGAGATGCTTCTCTTTGGTCTGTTAACCGCGCCTATTTTCTTGACCACAGTCAGGAACGCGAAAAAACATTAGTAAAAATGAGGGGCATGGGTTCTATTTTTAGTGCCATAGGTACACTCTTGGCCGGATTTTTATTAACAAAGCTTTTTTATGATAAAACTTTATGTTTATTAATGGGTTTATCTTTTTTAATTTTTCCAAATGTTAAAAAATTAATAGATAAAGAAAAAAGAAAAATAAGCATTTCGGCAATTTTAGAGACTCTCAGTTTTAGCAATAAAACCAAAAAATTCAAAACATTTTTTATCCTTTTCTTTGTATCAGGACTTTATTTCGGACTGGTTGGAAATTATGTCTTTCCCTTATTTCTAAAAGAAGCAGGTATTGTCACACAAAACATTGGATTAATTTTAGGCATGAGAGTCCTTTTGGGTGGCATTTGTATTTATGCTCTTCGTTCTATTGGCAAAGGTAAGTATAAAATATTAATAGGCGGTCTTTTCTGTTCCTTGTTTTTAATTTTATTACCCTTTACCAATCAGGTCTCTCTGCCAATATTAATGATTTTATTGGGTATTGCTGGTGGTATTTCTGATGCAGGACACGAAACAATCTTTATTCAAGTCATCAATCATAACTCCATGGCCGGAGACATAGGTATCTTAATGATAGGAACGCATGTGGGAGTGGCCATAACCCAAGCCATTGCTGGTTTTGCTATTACTTCTTTTGGTTTTCTAGCACTCTTTTTCAGTGCCTCGGCATTAAATCTTTTCTTTTGTTTAGCAGCCTTTAAGAATATGAGCTAATGGCCGCTTTAGTCTTAGCTGTGTT
>Ga0265594_1003304_pt1 | contig 10809 bp, 4 predicted proteins | sample saktaG_11_FD_190147 | JGI IMG/M metagenome (GOLD analysis project Ga0265594, IMG submission 190147) | Saline water microbial communities from Sakinaw Lake, British Columbia, Canada - sak_2011_5_24_80m | ecosystem: Environmental > Aquatic > Non-marine Saline and Alkaline > Saline ... | reverse complement strand
TCATCAGTTCGGTAGCACCTAGGGATAAAGAAGAATCGCTCCTCCAGATATAACCAGGGGCAGAAGAGGTTATTCCTACTACCGCTATACGGGGTAATTCTTGAGAAAAACCTAGATTAGAAAGAAGCAAAATTAAACTAACTGTTATAATAACTAAAACTAATTTTTTGTTTATCATTCTATCACCTCATTTTTTCTATTATTTTAACTCATTCAATATATTTTCCTTCTTTAGATACAGGTTATTCGTCGGAAGGAGTAATCCCTATATTTACATTAAGATCAGAACTATCAGCGGGGAGAACAGTTTTATTCAGTTTAGCGTTTATTTTTAAAGCAGAACTTACTAATATTTTCTTTATCCAGGGTTCATAACCACCCAAGCTTATCATCACTTCTAATACCTTTCCCTCTTCCAGAGACAACTCACAGGGAGTATTGCCATAAAATATCCCGCTGATTTCTACATCTGCAGCTATTGGTTCTGAATTTACTGTTACTAATATCATTTTAGGGGCTTTACTAACCTCTGGAGTTGTAGCTATTACCCTTTGCCTTAGACTATTAATCGATTTTAATATTGCCTGCTTCATTAAATTTTGATAGATGCTATAGGTCTGTCCTGAGATATTGGCATTTTGAGTACTGATAGAAAGTTCTTGAGCTGCTACATCTTGATCGATAAAAAATATAGTACCCCTTTCGGCATCTACTATCCTTAACCCGATAGTTACTGAAACTGCCGTTCTTTTGGTGGTAATACCATATCCTTTAAATTCAGTAACCTTATGAGTAATATCAACTACGTTACCGGTAGCCAGATATCTTGCTCCTAACATCTTTCCCAATTGGATAGCATAAGAAGGGTCCACCAAACCAGAGGCAGTATTAAAACCTAACTCTTCCACCGATTTTTGCACAGTAAGCCGGTCTAATAAGGTGAACATCCCTGATTTAGATAAGGTACTTTCCAAAAATTGTAAGCCCATATTCTCCAGGTCAGTTACTCTTACATTGGAGTGATTCTCAAAAGATACTACTGCTAAAGTGGGCAAATAATATTCTGCAGCAAAAACAACAATAGGGATAAAAAGAATTGCCATTACTATTAATAAAATTAGATACTTTTTCATTTTAATTTCCTCCTTGAAATTTAATCAAATATTACAGACTTCTATAAAAATTTAATATGCTTTAAATTATATATAACCACCTCTCAATATATTTTTTATTTACATTTGCAATATTTTTTAATTATTCATAATAAGCGGAGATATAATTGTAGTCTTTATAGGTTTCGTAAAGACTATCCGAGCCACATGTAATCTGCTAATCCAGAGAAACACTTATCACTCTAGTAGTTCCCACTTAGCTACAAATTCATTCCATTTAGGTGAGTTCATTAATCTTCTTAATCCCTCGTTTAACATCTCCTTTAATTCTTGATCTTCTTTTCTCACCGCATATCCGTAAGGTTTCTCTTGGTCTATCTGCCAATATGGAATTGTAAAATCTACTAATTTTTTTCTCTCCTCTGTTATTGTCATTCCCGAAGCAATAAGGTCAATTTTTTCTGCTAATAATTCTGCGATTATCGAATCCCAGGGTATGGGAATATGATTCACTTCAAAACCCATCTCTTTAGCAATCCAGTTAACACAGTCTATATCGAATCCTACGGGATTATCATTGTTATCAATATAAGTAAAAGGAGGATAATCCGCATCGATACCATTAATAAGATTATATACTGGACTAGAAACCTCACTTATGAATGTAGTAGATATGGTATGGTCTTCGGTTACATTAGTAAAGGTGTATGAACCTACTGCTCCTAATGAACTTCCATCTATTAAGACATCATCTATACTATAACCGGCATCAGGGGTAATGGTAAATGATTTATTTGAACCTTGATTTACTATTACAGCTCCGGAAGGGCTAATAGAACCATTTAGACTAGCAGAAGAAGTGATGGTATGGGTATTTGGGGTTATACCTCCATCACATCCTGCAAAAAATGCAACTGTTGCAATAAATAAAACTAAGACAACTAATTTTAATGACTTATAGATATACATAAGACACCTCCTTAAATTATTTTTTATTTTTTTTAAACTGAATATTTTTAAATCATATAATTATATCTCTACAAATTTTAATATTTAACAATAACAATATTTACATAAAAGACATTATTATTTTATCTTTTTTGCAATAAATATTTGTACCACATTACTACATTACTCATGCAAAAAAGCTGGCATCAAAGTAATCATGGGATTATAATATTTTAGACCCATGACTTTGCGCCCTATCCTTTCGGATAGTTTGCTTTTATCAGCTTTTGATAAATTTTGCATATTTTCTACAAAAACAAAAAAGGACAGAATAAAAATAGTTATATTACTATTCTTACTCTGTCCTTTTACCTGAAAGATTCTTCCTAAGAAATTAGGAGATAGTTCTTTAGAGTAAACTCTGTATGGGTTTTCCTAAAGATTAGGAGTTGCCCCTTCGGTGCTTTTTATATAAAGCTTTCCAGAGTTCTGTCCGGTAACAGTCCTTTTGCCTGAAAGTTTTGATACTTTTGGTATCTTGCCTCTTCGGCTCCTTTTCTTTTATGATGAAAAGAAAAAGTCTCTCCTGTTACCTTCATACAGGTTACGATATTAAATTTATTCAAATTTCTATGAATATAAAATACTTATTTACGTGAAGTGTTTCACGCATTATATTAACTATACTACATAACTTTTAAAAATCCTTCTTTTTCTTAAAAATAATTTATAAAAAACAAAAAAGCTCTTCAGCAAAAGGCCAAAGGGCTGGAAATTATCAAACTCCCCCTATTGGACACGTTCAGAACTTTTAAGGGAAATATTGCAATAGAAAATATCAGATTAATAAGTTGATTCTTCATTATTAGAGGTAATCTTCAAAAACTATAATCTATAAAATGTATACAAGTAAAAACTTTACAATTTTATTAGTAAAGAGTTAAGGGTTCTAAGGTGTTAAACTTGGTCGGCCAGACAGAACGATTTTCGAACTTTTTGCATGAGTGATGAAACTGAAAAGATGTATCATAAGTTAGAAGAAATAATTGGTGTCTGTTAGGATTTAAAAAATAATAAAAAAGGTAGACGCTTCAATTAAAAAGCTCTGCCTTTTGATTTTTTTGGCTCCCATTTTACATTGATTGAAGACTGGTAGCAATGCAAAGAGCCATAAAAAATTCCCTGGCAGAGGACATCTAAAACCCCCTTAACCCCCAATTGTTAAATAGATAAATAGTTAAAAAGCCCGGACAGCCCGAACCCATGTGCTGAGGTTCTTAAAGTGGCCGTGCTGGGCGCCATCGGTGAAAGAATGGGTCCACGCGAAATCAGCAGAGTATTCAGACGAACTCCAATAGGAGTAAACAGCGAAATCGCCAACACCAAAGGATTTCAGGTTTGCATACATTAGATATAATTCGTTTTTCGAGGGTAAAAACCAGTCACTATATCCCCCCTCAATCAGAGCATCGCATACCTGTGCTGCACGGTCTGTTTCAGAATGACTATTCAGCCATGTCACGATAATAGTCGTATTGCTCTGCCCGCTTCCAATACCTGTTTCTGTTCCTCCAATAAAAGTTCTATCGCTACCCCACTCTTTGTACGTCCATTCAGTAGATACGGGGGCGGCTTCTAAATATCGCCAGCCAGAAGAGTAAGTTCCTTTGTCGTAGAAGATGTATCCGCCCGCAGGTCCAATGTCGCGTAGGGCGTAGGTACCAGCCTCTTCTACAGTTGACATCCATCTATAATAATATTTAAAATAATATTCCTCATTGGGATTGGTTGAGTAATAAAGATCAGTTGCTTTTCCTTTCCATGTCCTTGGGACATAATTGTAAACTTCACCTGGTGGTATGAAATTGAACTGGGTGATATATGCCAGATCGTCCTCTACTTTTTCTACGAAGCCATAATGACCGGGTTGCCCTCCTGGGATATAATCGATAAGAATATCAAATGTTTTAGGCTGGTAATCAGATTCAGATTCAATCTTTTTTACATTAACCGCTTCCGGGGAAGAAGGATAAAAGGGAAACAGATTCTGTGAATCTACCTCTTCTACCCATCTTTTGGCTGCCCACCAGACACATTGACCATAATTGGCCACCCCGCCACTCCATGCATAAGCCCTGGGGAAGATCCCTTCCTCAAACTGGTAAGTAAAGACCTTGTTGGTCTCTTGGTTCTTTATCTCGACGGAGAGATTCTGCCAGGGTACTGCTTTGAAAGCCTCTGCTATATTTCTGGAAAGATATAACCGGAATTCCCTGCCCTCATCGGCAAAATCGTACTGGTAATGATCACCTGGAAAGTTCATGGTTCTCTCAACAAATTCATTAGTAGGTATAAATTCAAAGTTTTCCCTATTTATTTCTTCAGCTAATACTGTTCCTGATTTATCTTCCAATCCTAACCACTTTTCTCCTTTGATGGTTACCTCACAATCTTTCTGATTCCCTATATAGTCTCCATTGTTGTAAGTTAATTTCACATAGCAGTCTTGCTGAGTAGTCAGGATGTTATAACCTTTAAAATGATTGTCATAGCCCAGGGCATCGGTGCAGCTAGGACAGGCATAACCGACTTTATCGGAACAGTGTAAGCTGCCTTGTAAGGGGTGGGTGGTTGTTGGAGTTTGAGATACTTCTGTTTCAAGGTCTTCTGAATTAGGCAAAGCAGGATTAACTTGTTCATCTAGCTTGTCAGAATATCTGCTGGGACTAAGAAGTACAATTAGATGGTGACTAAGTGAGAGATCAAAGGATTCTTCCCCTTCTCTTGCTAGGAAGGGTATATTTAAATATCCATATAATATCTCATAATTTTCCCCTGCTACCACAAGCACTGTCTCTCCCCGAATCATTTGTTTCACAATACCGTAATCAACATCTTTATCGAGCCTTATCTCACAAGCAGTATTTATTCCATTAATTAGTGCTGTAATAGTTTCCAGTAAAGAACCGTATTTATCTCTAATATCCCAATATAATTGTAGCCTCAAAGCAATTAATAATACTCTCCGAGTTTCCTTTTCTTTAAATATCTGAAATAAGAAATCATCAGGTTCGCTTGTATGATAAATTGTCATCCCATCTTCTATACCAAGAATTATTTGCTCTGCTTTATATGACCCTCTGAAATCGTGGTCAATTCCTGCCGTAATCATAGCTTGATTGAATTCCCCGAATCTGTTAACGTTTTGGTATGGATTTGTATCAAGCTGGAGACCAGCCAGTCCTTTGATTTTTCCATCATACTTTATTAATGTCTCTCCATATATTGTTGCTATTCCGCCAAATAATCCTTCAAAGGCTGACTGCTTCCTATTCTCATTCTCATCCATCTTTAAAAATTCCTGGACTTTATCGGTGGCTGATGTTTCAAACCACAAGATCTTTAACTGCACTGGAAGAGCACCGGTTTTTAAAAGTATAGTTAAATTATTTGCACTCTCTATTGTAAATTTTCCGGTAATTTGGGCTTTTCCGTCGAGAATTGGTTCCTGGACTACAGGAGTAGATATTTCCTCCCCATCCAAAGTAATAGCTAAAACTTTCCCCACATTATTTTTAGTCGCTTCTCCAAATTCTTTAGCGCCAATTTTATCAAATTCAATTAAAACAACAGATCGACTAAATTGGTCAAAAGATGATTTAGCATTTATTAAATGGGCTCCGGTTAGCTGAGTGTCCCCTTCATCATTTTTAAATTCTAAAAATCCGGGCACTATAACCAGATTCATTACTCTTTCAGGATTTAAATTATTTGGTAATTCCATTAAAACATGTCCAAATCCGCTTCTTCTAATTATTGATTCCGAAAAACCCAACAAATCAAGACGATTTTTTATAATCTTTATAGTTTCGTTTACTTCATCATTAGTAGGAGTATCTAAGCATTCTAAAGCAATAAAATATTCTCCTTCTGAGGTTGGTTGAACTCCCTTATCACTCTCTTCTCCGCTGGTTACCTGAGCTAACAAATTATAATTTTTCGTTCCTTTTTGGGCATAGTCAATAGCTCTCTTACCCTTGTTGTCAGTGATAAAAGGATCTGCACCGACTTGAAGAAGAGCGTTAATCACTTCTGGGTTTGGGTTATTTGCTGCAGCACACATAAGAGGAGTTATACCTTCTTCGGCTATAGCATTGATGTTTGCACCAGCTTGAAGAAGAATTTTTATCACTTCTGGGTTTGGGTTACTCAATGCTGCAACCATAAGGGGAGTTGCTTCATATTCAGTCCTGGCATTGATGTTTGCACCAGCTTGAAGCGCTTTTTGAATCTCTTCTGGTGTTCCAGACTCACAGAGCTCAAAGAAATCAATTGCCCAAACTGAGAGATTTATTACTAATAACAAGAACAAAATAATTAAGAACACACGATAGTTTATTTTCTTCATAAATATCATCCTCCTTCTATAATTAAAATTTATCGGTATATTTTCATTTTTACAAAAATAAAAAAGGACAGAGTAAAAAAATAACTACATTATTCTCTTACTCTGTCCTTTTACCTGAAAGATTCTTCCTAGAAAATTAGGAGATAACTCTTTTAGTAAACTCTGTATGGGTTTTCCTAAAGATTAGGAATTGCCCCGTCGGTGCTTCTTGGTATAAAGCTCTCCAGAGTTCTGTCCGGTAACAGTCCTTTTACCTGAAAGTTTTGATACTTTTGGCATCTTGCCTCTTCGGCTCTTTTTCTTTTATAATGGAAAGAAAAAGTCTCTCCTGTTACCTTCATACAGAATACAGTATTTAATTTTAGGTTACGTCATGATAGAAAATCGATAGTTAAATGGTTAGGGTGTTTTACTTGGTGCGTCTCTTGGAATAGAGAAACGAGTGTTAATCTTAAGATTGACCTTAGATAATATAGCTTTTTATTTTAGGATAATGTTATTATAAATATTCTGCTTAGATGAAAAATAGGCTTATTTAATTTTTTTTAATACACTATTTTATATATACTATACAACTTATTAAATATCCTTCTTTTTTTTGAAAATAATTTATGAAAATAAAAAAGCCCTTCAGCAAAAGGCCAAAGGGCTAATATTCATCTATCTATAACTGGTCGGCCAGACAGAACGATTTTCGAACTTTTTGCATGAGTTATGAAACTGAAAAAGTGTATCAAAAGTTAGAAGAAGCAATTGGGGTTTGTTAAGAATTTAAAAGGGCAGAACCTCAATAAAAAAGTTTTGCCTGTATTATTGTATGGCTCCCCCTATTGAACACATTTAGAACTTTTAGTTGGATTGAGATTATTGAAGAACTGCGAAACATCTATAAAATAAAAAAATTAATTAAGTTTCTCGTAAGAGCATAAAAAGTGCTAAATTACTTATTTTACCTTATTTATCAATAAAGTATATTCCCTGCTCTTATTCTAACTTAAAATAGTCTATTTGTTAAATGGGAGCAGTATAAATTTCCACTAAGTTTGCAAGATTCCAAAGAGCTAAACATTTCTTTATAGTTTTATATTGGCCTTCTCGAGTAAAAATACTCTTTTCGGGAATTATTTTTATAATTTGTTCTGCTTCCTCATATTGCTTTGGGTATGATTTTTGAAATATCTTTAAAAACTTATAAATAATTTTTTTATCAATTTCTCTCGGATTAAAATATTTTAAAGTCCCCCAGGATAGCATATATCTATACACTATAAACCTATCTTTAAGTGCGAGGGGATATTTATTATAATTTTCATAACAATCCTTTCCCTTGCGTAAATCTTTAATTTCTCCTTTAATCCTGTTTATATAACGTTTGGGAAGTAGTTGAAAATTGTTTTCATGCAAAATGTTATCCACTTCAAGATCTTCTATTATTGAACAAATTAATCTAATGCTGTTGTCCTCTAATTTATTGCATTTAGGAGCAATATAAAACTGATAGTACTTTTTATTATATGCAAGAAATCCATGTGTTACCTCGTGAGCTATTACGTGCTCAAATCCCCCTTGATCGATCTCGCCCTTTGAATTATAAAATAGTTTTTCAACAATCTCCACGCGTATATATTTAGGATCTAATCTAAACACTGCACTCATGCCATCTAATCCTACGTCTTGGACATTTTTTATTAGAACGGGACGACCTGTTTCTTTTTCTGCATCTTTTATGTATTCTTTTAATTTTTCAGATAATTTTGATTTATTTAATTCCAATAAATTTATATTAGCTCCTTTTTTTTATCTTTGTATATTCTTTGTTTTGCTATGTGTTACTTATAACCTTACATTTAAGAAAGTGGGATGTGTTTATTTATTAAAAGAGGAAAGGATAGTTTTTCTCCACAATATTTACAATATTTTGCTATGTAATTTTTATTAGTGCAGAATATTTTTCGCACTGTAAAGATATCGGTTATCTTTCATGTTTGAAAAATTTTTATCTTGCGTGCCATTATTTATTTCCTGGCTAATTTGAAATAGAATATAATTTTAGGTCTGAAAATTGAACATGAACATCATGCCCTACTATAAATCCTATCTCTCCTCCGTACGAAGGATAGTTTTTCACTCTGATACTTTTTAACAATTTATTATTACAATAAACCATTACTTTATCTTCATTGCAGACAACTTTAAGAAAATTTGTAGTAGTTATGGTATCATTATATCCAGAAGTCAGATTTTTTACCCTCATAGCCCATAGATGTTGCTTTCCATCATTACTCATAATTACACGTTCTTCCCCTTGAGTCATCACTTCGGCAACTTTATAGTAACCATTTGCATTTACCATAAAGACATGCGCTTTAGGGACGTCCCCCCCAAAAAATTCAAGGCCAAAATAAGCATTGCTATCACCTCTTACTTTTGTTACTTTTGCCTCCATAATAAAACTTGAAAAATCTTTTTTTCCGTCATACCGGAGACCAATTCCAAAAAATTCATCTGGTTTAATTTCTTTTATAGGTTCCCATCTCTCTAAAGATTTCAATACCTCACCACGAAAACCTAATTTCTTTATTGGTTGATTTAGATAAATAGAATACACACCATTTTTTATTCCAATATTAAAATTGTCACTTACAGGCCAATTATTTTTGTTATTGTTAAAATCATCTGCAAACAGAAGCTGACCCATTCTTTCTTCCTGTGCCATAAATCTATTTTCCTCTTGTATACTTCTATTTACCTCTCTAATCACAATTAAAGCACAATAAGATAAAAGAGATACTGCTACAATAATAGCAAAATATTTAAAATATTTTTTCCTTAAGGCAATTTTATATTCTTTTAACAATTTATAGGAATGGTCAATACTTTTAATCTTGTTAAGTATATTAATATATTTTTTATGGTCAGAAGTTGTACTTATTGCTTCTTCATATTTTTTCAGCAGGTAGTTTTTTTCTATTTCTTTTACCTGAATAGAAATTAACCCTTTTTTATCTCCAAAAGCAGTAAGCGGTTTAACTTCACTTAAATAATAATCCAAATCTACATTTTTTTTTGTATATTGAACCACAATATATTCAATGTGTTTTTTATAAGTTGCATCCGAAACAATCTTATTTTTATAGCCTTTCTCTACAGACGGTTTAATATCATTCCAATAGTACTCTATATCTGGTTCTGCTTCTATGATATATTCAATTAAATTTCTAGAAATTTCCTTATCTGCTTTGGGATTTGAAACATATTTTTCAAAAAAATCCCCAACAACTTCTTTACAATTTGTAGATTGATAATTCTCTAACCAGAAGTCTGCTTCCACAACAAAGACCGAATTGGATGTAGTCATTTCGCTTATTAAATCTTTATCGGTGATATGTTTGGCAAAAAAGGTTTTGAATTCATCTAAGTTATATACCTTTTCGTCAAGGGCAGTAAAAGGGCTCTTTTCATCAAGAGCATAAGCCAATGTTATGATATTGGGCCTTCCCGAATTTCGCCATTTATCAATATTACTTTTTAAGTGAGGAAATTGCTCAAGCCATACGGATAATTTACTATCAGGACCGAGGAGTAAATTGACAAGTTTATCCTTAATATTATCATCAGCAGAAAGTAAGTCCTCGGGTTTATAAAAAACTAAATTATCTATCTTGAATTTATCTTTCCCTTGTAATTCTAAAACCATTGTATTGAATGCCCGCTCAGGATTGGTAGAGAAGGCTTGTGCATATTTTCTGAATGTATCTGCCACACTCTTTGAACCCCGCGCTTCAAGGAATAGAAATAGATCAGCATTTTTCTTTTGGGTAAGGAGAGATTTATAATAAGATGATTCTCGTTCAAGAGCATCCCCTATCTCCTCAGCAGTCCTGCACTCAACTCCGGCAAATGTCTTATAATTCTTCATCGGGTCTAATATATATACTGCTTTAACCAAACCTGCATTATGGTCCTGCGGATAGTCATCTTCTACGATTCCTCTTATCTCCACATAAAGTGATTGATCAACGTTTTCTACCCATCTTTGAATAGTCCCTTTATACAGGTGTTTTTTACCCTGTTCAGGATATTTCTCTAATAACTTTGCCAATTCTTCAGGGTTGTTGATAACAATATCTTCACCACCAATAACGCCAAAATGAAAATCAGGGTATTTTGTCTCAACTACTTTGTAATAAACAGGTACATGCTCACCTTTTAGCCACTTCTGGACTTCTTCATACCCCCATCTTTTTGATGGCTCTACGGTCAGCAAGCCTTTGATTAGATTCTTCAATTCCTCGGGTATGTCCTCAGGGATATAGACCTTGCCTTCCAACTTTATTCTCA
>Ga0265594_1003303_pt1 | contig 10811 bp, 10 predicted proteins | sample saktaG_11_FD_190147 | JGI IMG/M metagenome (GOLD analysis project Ga0265594, IMG submission 190147) | Saline water microbial communities from Sakinaw Lake, British Columbia, Canada - sak_2011_5_24_80m | ecosystem: Environmental > Aquatic > Non-marine Saline and Alkaline > Saline ... | reverse complement strand
GAGGAACTTGACGACAAGGTCGGCGGAGCTAATGAGTTCCTCTGCAGCGACTTCGAATCCCATCGCATTCAGGCGGGTGGCAAGTGAGGCGCCTGTTCGCTCGCCGTTATTGGACAAGAAGCGACAAGTGAAATGCTCCTGAAGGACCGCAATGGCTTCAGGGGCACCAGGAATAACCTTATCCCCAACAAACAGCGTACCATCGAGATCGAAGATGATAGTCTCATAGCGTGGCGGCTTTTGTGGCATACTCGTCACATCCGTTTCACCACATCGGGATTCAACACGTTCGGCGGGCAGCTCCCTGCGAAGACCTGGCAGACTGTCTCGGCACATGTCTCATCCATACATTTCATCGCTTCTAGCGTGTAGGCACCGACATGTGGCGTAGCCAGAACGTTGGGGATTGAAATGAGTGGGCTCTCCTGAGGCGGCTCTGTTGAGAATACGTCGATCCCTGCACCCGCGATCCCATTGGATTTCAGGTGTTCAGCTAGGGCTGCCTCGTCCACAAGCTCGCCACGCGCAATGTTTATCAGGAGTGCGGTCTCTTTCATTCGACCTAACTCGGTGCGTCCTATGAGGCCACGAGTGTCATTCAATAGTGGCACATGTAGCGTTACGATGTCGGCTGTCGTGAGAAGTTCGTCCAAGGGCACGTAGAGAAAACCATTCTCCTTGGCAAACGCCGCATCTTGATACACATCATAGGCAAGGATCTTGCTGCCGAATGCAGTCAGTCGTTTGATGACCTCTCTACCAATCCTTCCTGTTCCGACGACCCCCACGGTTTGATGTCCCAGTTCCCGCCCAATGAAACGGCTCCATTCCCCTTTTCTAGTAGAAGTAGCGGCTTGGACAATGTGCCGAAGAAGCGAGAGCATGAGACCAATCGTAAGCTCAGCCACGGCCTCGCTGTTTGTGTTTGGCGCATTTGCCACCACAATTCCGCGTTCTGATGCAGCGCCGAGGTCGATGTTGTCGACCCCGACGCCATGTTTTTGAACCATCTTCAAGCGATCGCTTGCGAACAGAACCGCGCGTGGTATCGGTTCAGCTCCTGTTATCAGTACGTCCGGATTCACCTGGGATACAATCTGGGCCAGCTTCGACTCATTAAGAGGTCGCGCCTCTTCCGCCACGCGGATGACTTCGAACCCATGATCCTCTAGAATGGCTCTGCCTACGGGCAGGACCATCGCGAATGTCCGAGAACTGACAAGTGCTTTGTGTCGCAAGAAGTCCTCCTTCCCTACAGGGAGACGCCCAAAGCCCTGAAGTCTCCCATCGCCTTGGCAACGAGCGCCTTGTCGGGGAAGACGAATGGGAGCCGTGGGTATCCGGCGTTGACGCCCTGCTCGCGCAGGACAGCCTGAATCATCGGCAGCGTGGGGGCATAGTGCATGATGTCTCGCATCCTGAACACTTTGGCCTGAAGGGCGGGCGCCTTAGCAAGATCACCAGCCTTCACTGCATTGAAGAGATCAACTACCGGTTCAGGGATAGCGTTTGATACTCCAGAGATAGCCGCATGGGCGCCTGCCAGCACGGCGGGGAGTATCAGGGCTTCCGTACCAATAATCGGGATGAATCCTTCCTTCTTCACGCTTTGCAGGAAGCCGTAGAAGGTAACGATATCGAAGCTCGAGTCCTTTACCCCGCTAACACCCATTTCCGCAAGACGAGCAAGAAGGCTTCCCGATACGGATACCCCGGTCGCCTTCGGATTGTTGTAGATAAAGACCGGGATCGAGACCGCGTCGAGCATTGCCTCAAACTGTCGCTCAACGGCTTCATCATCGAAGCCGTAGTAGATCGGTGGTACAGCGGCGACGGCATATGCGCCGGCGCTCTGCGCGTGCTTCGCCAGATCTACGACGGACCGCGTCGAGCAGCTTCCCACATGGATGATCACGGGAATGCGGCCGTTCACTTCGTCGATAACGACCTCGGCTACCTGCTTCCTCTCTTCGACCGACATCATCGGCCCGGATCCATAGGTTCCACACGGATAGAATCCCTGAACCTTATCAACTAAGAAGCTAACGATCTCCTTTTGCGCTACGGGGTCGAATGTCCCTTTCTTGTCGAACGCCGTAAGTAGAGGGGGGATGACCCCCGTAATCTTCCTTTCCATTATGTACCTCCTTATGGTACTGTGTCTAGTTTTGGTTTAAGTTTCTGCGTATGCTTTCAGGCCGAGTGCGGCCAGTTTCTCGTGCGTCGGCTGCCCAGTTGGTATGTCCCACCCGCGCTCTTCGTAGTAGTCGTCGAGCATGCGAGCGAGATCATCCCTATTCAGGACCTTTGTTTGGAAGTAGTCTTCGATTTCGATACGTCCCTCGGGGGCATCCATCGGACGGAACCACGCATCTGGAGGTTGATCATCGGCGCGCGAGAATCCTTCACGCACGTTGATCATCTTGGCCACGTTGCTAACTCTCTCACCGCGCAAGACGAGGTCACGAGCCGTTACCTCCTCGCCGACGGCTGCGCTGTAGAGTTGTGCCATATCATCTGCGAAGATAAGTCCTTGGTATGTGTACATGGAACAGAGTCCCAGTGCGTTCTTCACGCGCATGAGGTCTTCCATGTAAGCTGTGTATCGGCCGACATTGAACTTCCCAGAGTAATCGGTCTCCGTAAAGATTCGGTTCATTGTTGCTTCGTCCAGTTGCCAGTGTTCCACTTGCTCTCGTATTTCTTCCCAAGTCTTATTCCGAGAGTTGGTCCGTGTGTGAGAACCACCATGATGGGGCCGTGGTCTGGTAAGGAAGCTCATCATCAGGGGATGGAACCGAGACGGCCGCGCATCGTAGATAAAGTCAATCCCCTTGCAGACACCTGCATACCAATATTCTCGCGGATCGAGTCCTAGGTCTTCCTGCACGCGGAACCAACCATCGGCCAGGATGTCGCCAATGCCTTCTCGGTCCGCTGTCATACGATACAACTTGGCGTACGTTTTGTAGTCACGATGCAGCTCGAAGCCGACCTGTTCCGTGGAGATGCGTCCACGCTCATACATCTGGGTTACGAAGTCGATGAGACGAGTGGTTGTGTAGAAGTCAATTCCAGTGATGGAGTTTGCCTCTGTAACAAGATGGATCATTAGGCGATCATCTTTAATTCCCAGGAGCTGGCCAGAAGTCGCACTCTTGCTGTATGGAGAACCCAGTCCTTGCTCACCAGAAAACTCCCCTCCGGGAAGCTTCCACCTGAGTCGGCAGCTCAGCGGGCAACTGACACAGGCGATGACTGATTGCAGAGACTGTAGGCGTTTTTCTTCGCCATAGAGTTTGTCCCAGTCGGCCTTCGGCCAGATTCCCGGGTTCTGCGTATGCCTGAACGTTGACCATCCGGCGGCCAGGCCAAGCTTGATCCAGTGTGACCGACGCGGCCAGTCCAGGACGCGGGATGTGAGAGCTTTCGAAATCTCAACGTACTTATCGGGGTCAGCTACTCTGATACTTCCAGTTCCATGCGCGATCACTGCCTTCACATTCTTGGAGCCAAACACTGCACCTAAGCCCCCGCGTCCCAGCGAGTTCGTGCGATCGATGAAGCTAAGCGCGCTTCGAACAAGCTTCTCGCCTCCCGTGCCAATTACAAGAACGCCAGTATCGGGTCCCTCGCGCTGAATAAGCTCCTTGGAGACGTCCTCAATGCCATGTCCCCACAGATCATCAGCGGGCTCGACGGTTACACCACCATCCCTAATCGCTATTATCACGGGCGTTTCAGCCTTCCCCTCGATCACGAGCCGATCACACCCGGCCTGGCGCATACCGATAGCAAAATACCGCCCCCCACCGGTACAAGAACCTACGAAGTGCTTGTGATCAGCGGATGCATGCGTAGGAAACTTGGTGATGGCAGTAAGCTTTGGTGAGCCAATGGCCGCAGTGCCTACAAACACGCCTGGGTTAAGGATAATCACGTTCTTGGGAGAGAGCGGGTCAATACCTGCTGGTAGGCGCTCCGCCATGAGTGCCCAGCCTTGGCCCGAGCCACCAATTACCTGGGCGACTTCATCGTATTTGCGATCCTCATACCACGTCCGCCCCGCACTAAGATCGACATACCAGGTCCGTTCCGTCCATCTACTCACCGAACCCTCCTTCGTGACGGATCTCAATCATGGGGACGGGCTCGTAGGTTATCGCGCTGTAGGTGCATGCCGCGGCGCAGGCCGGTGATCCCCCGCATAAGTTGCAGCAGAGAGTCTGAATCATGGGAGCCGTCCTCTCCGTGGCAACATCGCGCTCAAGGGTGATACAGGACTCAGAAGGGTTAAACTCTTTTGTCCGCGCAAAGGAACATGCAAGTTGGCAACTGCGACAACCGCGGCAGCGATCAGGCCAGATAACTAGCTTTCCGAGCATTTCTCCCTCCGTTCTAGTGCTGAATAATCTCGAGGATGTTGCCTTCTGGGTCGTTGAAGTATCCGATTGTCCACCCGTTGCTTGTTGAGCGGACACCCCAGACTTTGACACCCATGGCAGTGAGTCGAGTGATCTCGGCATCGATGTCCGACACAGGGAAACCAAGATGCGTGAAACCCGGAACCTTCAGTGCATGTTCGACTTGTGCAACATCCGTGGGAAGGATTTCCACCACTGCGCCATGTTCCCCCTGTAAGAATACAACCGGGGCGCGTCCGTCCTTGCCAATCCGCTTGATCTCCCTCAGTCCGAGGACGTTGGCGTACCAGGCTGCAAGAGCTTCCGAATCCTCGGCGCACAAACCAATGTGTTCAACGTTCATATAGGCCTTCCACCCCCCTAATTCACTTCAGCGAATGCGGTCACCATCATCGCCTCTGCTTCTGGAAAAAGGAGTGGCACGATGAAAGCTCTCCCCAGGGTCTTACCTAGCAAGGGGCGTATGTTCGGATCCTCTATGATTAGGAAACGTTTCTCCTGAAGAAGAAATGCGAGATGTGTAGGAAATGGAGGTTCGGCTTTCCTTCCCTCTGGAATGTTCTCGATGCCCATGATGTCCGCCCCCGCGCACCTCATCCTAGGCAGATTCACGAGATACTCTGCGGCTTCGGGTGAAAAACCAGGCTGTTTCGTCATGTATCGCTCCGGGTCGGTATTACGGTATTGAGAGAATCCCGTGTAGACTAAGAGAAGATCGCTTCTCATTAGCTGATCAGTATACGGTTCGAAATCGGCAACTTCGATGTGCTCGAAGTTGTCTTTTGGAATGCTCAGAACAAGGGGCTTCTCAAAAACGAAGTCCTCAATCTTGAAGCTTCCTAACTTGGGTCCATTCTTTGAAACATGAAATGCGGTGTCAACGTGAGTACCTGTATGAACGAATGCATCAATGAAACTTGTGTTGTTATAGGAATCCCAGCGAACACCCTCGATGTCTTCTCCGGCCGGCGGAGGCGTCATGCGTGACCGTGGTCGCAGAACAGGCCCTGCGATGCCGCCTGGCATCAAGATGCTATCCTTATCGAGCGGATAAGAGAACTGTACGTACATCAGCCATCTCCTTCTGATCTCCGTTTCCTAGAACAATAACACGTCCTTATTGGATTGTCAAGTTGTGAGCATGAGCTGACATCTTGACAAAGGCACTCCCCTTCGCTATACTGCTTCGGTAATTGCAAGGTACTGATGACAAGACTTCGGACTGGAGGAGATCCGCCGGAATGGATGCAGAACAAGTCGAAAGCGCGCTTGTGCCTTATGCCGTAGAAGAAGCAGTGCTGCTGTCTTCTGCGTCTTCGATTCCCGTTTACTACCGATTATATCGGCTCCTGAAGAGATTCATCGAGACACGAGCGTTGCGTGAAGGCGACCGGTTCCCAGCCGAGGAGACCATATCTTCGCTGTTCGGAGTCAGTCGCCCAACCACCAACCGCGCAATACAGGAGCTTGTCGCACAAGGCTGGCTCGCGAGGGAGAGAGGACGGGGAGCTTTCGTCCGGAATCAAGGGTTACTCGGTCTCTCGCTGCTCACGGAGAACCTTAGCCTCACAGACCAGTTTCCCGCTGACGCGGTTCTCACAACCCGTTTCTTGGATCGCCAGATTATTGAAGCCGGACACCCGTACGCCGAGATTCTTGGCCTGACAGAGGATTCGCCGCTGCTGTTCTTGAGGCGCCTGCGTCTGGTGGATGGCAAACCCGTTATGATCTGCGATTCATATCTCTCGGCAAGCCAATTTGCCGACTTGAGAGAAACGGCCTTTGTTCGTGGAAGTCTCTACGCGACATTCGAGGAACGCTACGGACTTACGGTCTCTCGTTCGGACCGGAAAGTTATCGCTCAAGAGCTTATCGACGAGTCAATTGCCGAGAGCCTAGAGGTTCCCCTGTTCAGTCCCATCCTCCTTCTTACTGGGCTCACCTACGTAGGGGGCGCGGAGAACCCGATCGAATACATGGTAGCGCATGTCAGGGAGTGTGTTGCCTTCACTAACACGATTCTTCGCAGGCAATCTCATCCGAGAAAGGAAGGGGTGTAGGTGGTGATTACTCGCACAGTGCAGGCGGACATGGAGCTTGGCACGGAAGACAGTGCGAAGGATGATCGAGTCCAAGTCGCTGACTCCCTTATCTCCATGACCGGGATCGTCAAGCAGTTCCCGGGAGTCTTGGCATTGGACAATGTAGACTTCGACTTGCGAACGGGAGAGGTGCACGCTCTCGTGGGTGCTAATGGGGCAGGCAAATCAACTCTGATAAAGATTCTTTCCGGAGTGTACCACAAGGATTCGGGAGAAGTCTTGCTGCGTGGTGAGCCGGTCGAGATACGCGATCCCAGGCACTCTCAGCAATTAGGGATTGCTACCATCTATCAGGAGTATAACCTTGTACCTGACCTCTCGGTGGCGGAGAACATCCTCCTGGGGCATCTGCCAAGAGTCGGGAATCGGTTCATGGAGCTGTTCATTGACCGCCGAAGGATGATCAGTGAGACAGCTAAGCTACTGGAGGAACTCGATGTTGACATCGCCCCCTCCACTCCGCTCAGACGACTTGGGGTAGCAAAGCAACAAATGGTGGAAATCGCCAAGGCGCTCTCTCGGGACTCCGAAATCTACATTATGGATGAGCCAACTGCCGCGCTCAGTTCCAAGGAAATTAGAGAACTCTTCCGCGTCGTAAGACAGATGAAGGACCGCGGATGTTCGGTTATCTATATCTCACACCGGCTGGAGGAGGTTGGCGAGATCGCAGATCGCGTCACCGTCATGAGAGATGGTCGGAAAGAAGAGACTTTGAATGTCGAAGATGCTTCCATGGACCGTCTGGTTCAACTGATGGTTGGCCGATCCGTCACGCATGGCAACCCGCGGCCGGTCTGCGAGGCGGGGGAGAATAGACTTCGCGTCGAGAATCTGACCCGCAACGGGGTATTTGAAGACGTTAGCCTGGACATATGTGCGGGAGAAATTGTCGGTCTCGCCGGAGTCATGGGTTCGGGACGGACGGAAGTCGCACGGGCGATTTTCGGCGCAGATAGAGTTGACAGTGGCCAGGTATATGTTTCAGGTAAACCAGTGCGGATTAAGTCGCCCGCGCAGGCCGTGCAGCAGGGAATCTGCTACCTCCCCGAAGACAGAAAAGGCCTAGGATTGGTCCTCTCTTCCAGTGTGCGCGACAACATTATTCTGGCTTCTCTCTCTAGATTCAGCCGTCTCCGCTTGCGCGGCAAAGGGATCTTCCTTGACCGCAAACGGATACGGAAGGAGGTGATGGAGCAAATTAAGTCGCTGGACATCAAGGCTTCGACGATTCAACAGCTCGTTGAGACCCTGAGCGGGGGAAATCAGCAGAAGGTCGTTATTGCGCGATGGTTATGCTCAAGCGCGAGGATCTTCCTGTTTGACGAACCAACGAGGGGCATTGATGTTGGAGCGAAATCGGAGATCTACGGTCTGGTGAGAGCACTTGCCGACGAAGGAGCGGGAGTCCTCATCATTTCGTCCGAGGTCGGGGAACTGGTTGACGTATGTGACCGGGTCTATGTCTTGCGACAAGGGCGCATCGTCAGTGAGCTAGATCGGGACGACATCTCGAAAGAGGCCATTCTTGCATTGGCTCTTACCGGCACTGCGGACGGAAATGGCGGTCGTCATCAGACCCAGAAGTAGAACGCATAACTAGTTACAAAAAAGGAGGAACACCTTATGAAACGTGCATTATTGCTTGTGCTTCTCGCAGGATTGATTGCAGTACCTGTGTTCAATGTAGCTGCATCAACGTACAAAGTAGGTTTTGCCTGCATGACCCTCAGCTACACTTGGATGACCTACGCATATCAGGCCATCGTCGATGAAGCGGCGAAGTACCCGCAGATCGAGCTTGTCGTTCAGAACGCTAACGGAGATGCGGGTCGGCAGGTCGACATCATGGAGAACTTCATTGCTCAAGGTTTTGATGCAATTCTAGTTAACCCTCTTAATGTCGATGTTCTTGTGCCGGTCCTCGAGGAGGCTAAGGCAGCTGGTATCCCCGTAGCGACATTCGACCGCAAGGCCTTCAACACGGATGCTACCATCTTCCACGTTGGCGCCGATGACGTATTCGGTGGACGGCTGGCTCTCGAGTACGTAGCTGCAAAGCTGGATGGCGTCGGGACGATAGTCAGCATACTCGGTGAGCTTGGCTCATCGCCAGCGATCAACCGTGAGATAGGCATAAAGGAACAGTTGGTCCACTATCCTGGACTGAAAATCGTCTTCGAGCAGAGTGGTCACTTCTCGCCGGATGAAGGGCTTCGCGTGATGGAAGACGCAATCACCGCCACCGGCGGCGATTTCGATGCTGTTATCTGCGCGAACGACGACTCGTCGCTTGGCGCAATTCAGGCGATGATCGATGCCGGTATTAGCTTCGACAACGTTATCGTCGTTGGATATGACGGCGTTCCGGGCGGTCTTCGCGCTCTTAAAGCTGGAGAGCTAGATGCCACCATCCAGTATCCGGTTGAGATGGCGCGTCTCGCTATGCAGCAGTTGGCAGAGTACGTGATCAACGGTACCCTACCCGAGAAACTCGACACCGAGATCAACCCTTGGATGCTCGTGCTTTCAAACTACGAGACCGAGGCCGAGATGAACTACGAACTGAAGCAGTGAACCAAGATCTCTAGACTGTTTGCAGGACGGCGGGGGAGATTCTTACTCTCCCTCGCCGTTATCCAAATGTGGAGCTGAGAGACGCCAAGTGGACGTAGAATTGGAGGAGAAGGGGACAGCAGTATGGACCAAACTCTAACTAAACGAATTGGAAGACTAGCGAAGCAGTCGGCCCAGAAAATCTACAGAGAGTACAGTATCTTATTAGTCTTTCTTCTGGTGTGCGCTATCATCACGAGCATACGCCCCGTCTTCCTGAGCGTAAACAACATTTTCAACGTCATCCGTCAGGTCTCGATGATTGGCATAATGGCTGTGGGGATGACATTTGTGATTCTCTCCGCTGATATTGACCTCTCCGTGGGATCTGTTGCCGGGTTTTGCGGTGCACTGACCGCCGGCCTCATGTCTCGCCAGGGCTTGTCTCCGCTGGCGGCCATTCTCGTTCCGATCCCGCTCGCTGCGTTGATGGGATGGATGATAGGGATAGTCGTTACCAAGGCGAAAGTCCACTCCTTCGTCGTTACCCTTGGCATGATGTCCATCGCGCGAGGCTTGGCGCTCGTCTATACGAGGGGACTCTCGATTGGAAACCTACCGAAATCTTTTGGTGCTCTGGGCGGAGGAATGGTGGGGCCGATTCCCGCCCCCGTCATCATCTTTGTAGTGTTCATGATTCTAGGATACTTGGTGTTGACGAGAACCCCCTACGGTCGGGCTGTCTACGCTATCGGTGGCAACCAAGAGGCGGCACGACTCTCCGGGATCAAAGTCGATCGATACCGGATCGCGAATTTCATTCTTTGCAGTACGCTGGCGGGTTTTGCTGGGATCATCCTTGCATCGCGTACTCGTTCGGCCTGGCCAGCAGCAGCTACTGGATGGGAGCTGGACGTCATCTCGGCTGTCGTCATCGGCGGAACTAGTTTCTTCGGTGGACGTGGAGGCATGGCCGGCACACTCATCGGTGCGCTGTTCCTGGGCGTTCTCCGCAATGGGGCTAATCTGATGGGCATCTCGCCTTTCTACCAGCAGATCATCATTGGGATGCTCGTCGTAACGGCCGTCGTCATTGACCGACTGAGGCAGAAGAAGAACACATGAGAACAACGCGATCCCGAGAGACTACAGAAGGAGGAACTGTGAACAAACTGAAGATTGGACTACTTGGAGTATGGTACGAGTCATTTAACGAAGATCTTGCCAAGCGTATCTATCGAGATTCGGTCGCTTCAATGACCAAACTCGCTGCCAAATGGGATTTCGATCTCATTGCCGCAGACGAAGCGACAAACGATGTTGCTGCCTGCGGAGACATTCGCGCAAGATTCGAGACGTCCGATGTTGACATGGTGCTGCTGCAGTCCAGTTCTTTTGCTGCTGGCGAGATCGTCGCGATTTTCGCCGATCTGGGCGTTCCCATTGGCCTGTGGGCGGTGCCGGAGCCTGAGACGACAGGACCGCTTTTGCTTAACTCGCTGTGTGGCGTCAACCTGTATGCGGGTATACTCGGGACGTATCTTGCAGAGCGGAACGTCAAGTACAAGTGGTACTACGGGCTTCCTGACAGCGAGATGTTCCAGGATCGATTCGGCCCAACGATTCGTGCGCTCAAAGGGATCAAGGCGCTTGATGGAGCGAAGTTTGCCAACATCGGCGGGACGCCGGAGGGCTATTATGACGTCTATTGGAACGACGGTCGATTACG
>Ga0265594_1003301_pt1 | contig 10812 bp, 8 predicted proteins | sample saktaG_11_FD_190147 | JGI IMG/M metagenome (GOLD analysis project Ga0265594, IMG submission 190147) | Saline water microbial communities from Sakinaw Lake, British Columbia, Canada - sak_2011_5_24_80m | ecosystem: Environmental > Aquatic > Non-marine Saline and Alkaline > Saline ... | reverse complement strand
ACTTGGCAGGTCACCCCTTCAGTCTAAGCGGGCGTGTAACCAGTGGTGCCGGTCGGGGCTTGAAGTTGGGTTTCCCCACGGCTAACCTGGCGGTAGCCCCGGAGCAGGCTCTCCCCGCTGATGGTGTTTATGCTACTCTGGCTTATGTTGACGGCAAAACCTATCAATCAATGACTAATATTGGCAGGCAGCCTACTTTCGGTGGCAACCAGCGCACAGTGGAGGTTTATGTTCTTGATTACCACGGCGACCTGTACGGACATGAGCTAAAGATTGATATTATGGAGCGTCTTCGTGGTGAGAAAAAGTTTGATACAATAGATAAGCTAAAGAAACAAATAGCCGAGGATGTAAAGCAAGGCAGAGCTATGTTAAACTCCCGAGGTGGAAACTAAGTATGAATGACGGAGAGAAAGTTATAATCAGCCGAGATATTGACCGCTTGCTGAAGCGAGGGGTAGCCGAAATTATAGTTGAAGGCGATATGATGAAGCTACTACGTTCCGGCAGAAAATTGCGGCTAAAAGAGGGCTTTGACCCCAGTTTCCCCGATATCCACCTGGGTCATATGGTAGCCCTGAGGAAGCTACGCCAGTTTCAGGAATTAGGGCATCAGGTCATTCTCATTGTTGGTGATTGGACAGCTCAAATTGGCGACCCGAGTGGTGTTTCGGTTACCCGGCCTATGCTGTCCAGGGAAGAGGTTAAGGCTAATGCTGAAACCTATATGAAGCAGTTCTTCAAGGTGGTTGATAAGGCAAGGACGGAGGTAAGGTGGCAGAGCGAGTGGTTTGGCCAGTTTACCCTCGGTGATGTTATCCAGCTCACCAGCAAGTTTACTATTGCTCAGATGCTGGCTAGAGAAGATTTCAGTAACCGGTATGGTTCTGGACAACCCATCACCATAACTGAATTACTCTACCCCTTGCTCCAGGCCTATGACTCGGTGGCTATCCGGGCTGATGTTGAGTTCGGCGGCACCGACCAGAAGTTTAATTTACTGGTGGGCAGGGAACTTCAATCAACGGCGGGCCAGCCTTCTCAGCAGATATTCTTGACACCCCTGCTCGTGGGGACTGATGGCAGCCAGAAGATGAGCAAAAGCCTGGGTAACTATATCGGTATAGCTGAGCCGCCTGACGAGATATATGGTAAGGTAATGTCTATCCCTGATAGCCTGATTATACAGTACTTTGAATTAGTAACCGATGTTACTGATGAGGAACTGGAGGAATCCAGACAGGAACTCGAGGGCGGGACAACTAACCCGATGACGCTTAAGAAGCGGCTGGCTGGGGAGCTTGTTACCCAGCTTTATAACCCAAACGCAGCCAGCGAAGCCGAGGAGCATTTTGAGAAGGTAGTTCAGAAAAAGGAAATACCAGAGGAAATACCTGAATCTAGATTGTCATTTCAGCAATTTGAAAATACTGGTGGTGAGCTTGCATACCAAAATTTAGGAATTAAGCTTCCAAAATATGTTAAGGGCAATTCAGTATTCCTTGATATCAGCGCGGTACTTTTGAGTCTGGGTATGGTTAAAAGCAGAAGCGAGGCAAGCAGATTAGTTGAACAAGGTGCTATAAGTATTGACGGGGACAGAATCCCAATGAATATTGCTCCTGTTAGGAGTGGTAGCATAATCAAAGTGGGCAAACGCCGCTTTGCTAGGGTAATAAATACCGATAAATAAAAAAGGTGAAGGAGACCGATGACAGAGTTACGTATCCCCGGACCGACCCCCCTCCCCAGTGAAGTTCTTCAAACGATGAGCCGGCAGATGATAAATCATCGCGGCCCTGAGTTTGGGCAGATGCTGGTTGGGGTGACAGACAAGCTGAAACAGTTGTTTCAGACAAAGAACGATGTTTTTGTGCTTACTGGCTCAGGGACAGGTGGATTAGAAGCGGCTATCGTTAATACCCTGTCTCCGGGTGATAAGGTGTTATCGGTATCTGTGGGTGCTTTTGGGGAACGATTTGCCATCATTGCCGGGCAGTTTGGGGCTGAGGTAATTCCCCTTCGCTTCGAGTGGGGCAAAGCGGCTGATGTGGATGCGCTTCGCCAGGCTCTTCAGGCTGAAGCAGGAATCAAGGCAGTATTGGTTACTCATAATGAGACCTCTACCGGCGTTACCAATGACCTGGCTTCAATAAGTTCGGTGGTAAAGGAGTTTGATAAATTACTGCTGGTTGATGCTATCAGCAGCCTGGGCTCGCTTAAACTGCCGGTAGATGAGTGGCACTTAGATGTGGCGGTTACCGGTTCCCAAAAGGGGTGGATGGCACCGCCGGGTCTGGCTATGGTTAGTGTCAGCCAGGAGGCATGGCAGGCGAATGCCCGGGCTAAGATGCCCCGTTTTTACTGGGACTTTGCCTCGGCTAAGAAATACCTGGAAATAAAGCAAACGCCGTGGACGCCGACGGTTACCACGATATTTGCTCTATCGGTATCGCTGGAGATGATGTTAAGGGAAGGTTTAGCCAACATCGTTGCCCGGCACGCCCGAGTGGCTAAGGCTGCCCGGGATGGTATAGAATCGCTGGGGCTATCCCTTTTCGCTGAAGAAGGTTATGCCTCCAATACGATTACGGCTGTAGCTGCTTCGGATGGCCTTGATACCAAAAAGATGCTCCAGATTCTTAGAGACGAGTTCCAGATAATTCTCAGTGGCGGACAGCAAAAACTAAGCGGCAAAATATTCCGTATCGGTCACCTGGGCTGGGTAAATGAGGATAATATTAAAAATGTCATATCGGCATTGAAAATAGTATTGCCACAGGCTGGATTCGTAAAGGCGAAGTAGTATTTCCGCGTGAGGCAGGAGGTAGAAAAATGGAAAGAGAGAAAATCGGCGTCTGGGGTAGGGTTAGAATGAGAGGGCTGAAAAATAAAGGCCTTATAGAAATTTCGCAAGACCCGAGGAGCGGAGAATATGTGCTCATTGTGGGTAAGGGTATCCAGAGGAAATGGCTGGTGTTTAACCTTCCCCAAGAGATGTGGAGGGTGAGGTGCTCAAAGGAGGAGGTCTTGGAGGTAGTTAATGACCTCCTGACCAAGAAGATTCTAGCAAGTTAACTTATGTGAAGAGCGAACGGGAATACATCAATGAAAGTCCTGATTACTGAGTCTATTGCTGATGAAGGTATAAATATCCTGCGCAACTGTGCCCGGGTGGATGTTAAGCTGGGGCTAAAGCCGGGGGAAATCATATCCATAATCGGCGACTATGAAGCCCTGGTAGTGCGTAGCCGGACTAAGGTTTCGGCGGAGGTCATCGAAGCCGGGGAAAAGCTACAGGTCATTGCTCGAGCCGGTGTTGGCGTAGACAATATTGATGTGGAAGCGGCCACCCGGCACGGCATTATGGTAGTTAATGCTCCCAATAGCAACACTATCTCAGCCGCCGAGCATGCCATTGCCCTTATGCTCTCCCTGGCCCGCCATATCCCCCAGGCAAATGCTATGCTCAAATCTGGAGTGTGGCAACGAAGCGATTTTATGGGCACCGAAGCCAGAGATAAAACGCTGGGTATTATTGGCTTGGGTAATGTGGGTTCAGAGGTGGCTAGGCGCGCCCGTGGGCTGGAAATGAAACTTATCGCTTGTGACCCTTTTATCTCCGTTGACTACGCCCGTAATCTGCAGGTGGAGCTTGTTTCGCTGGAGCAGCTACTTAAAGAGTCGGACTTTATTACCCTTCATCTGCCGCTAACGGCATCAACCAAGACTCTAATCGGTGCTAAAGAGCTGGCTTTAGTCAAGCCAACAGTTCGTATTATCAATACTGCCCGGGGTGGGCTAATTGATGAGGAGGCACTGGTCAAAGCAGTGAAGGAGGAAAGGGTGGCTGGCGCTGCCATCGATGTCTTCTCCAGCGAACCGACGACAAAGAGCATCCTCTTTGGAGAGGATAACATCATTACTACCCCTCATCTAGGAGCTTCCACTACTGAGGCTCAAGCTATGGTAGCTAAAGACATAGCCAAGCAGATTGTGGACGTGTTTAAGGGACAGCCAGCCGCGTATGCCGTCAATGCGCCCTTTATCTCGGTTGAAGCTCTATTCGTACTGAGACCCTTCATAAAGGTGGCTTCTACAGCTGGCAAATTAGCCAGCCAGCTAACTGAGGGGCAGATGAATGCCATTCAGATTAAATATGATGGTGACATTTCTAATTATGCTACTAATGCTCTTAAGGCAGCCGTTCTGGGGGGGCTACTTGAGGAGATAAGCGAGGAACGGGTTAACCTGGTCAATGCTAACATGGTAGCTGCCCGGCGTGGTCTGGCGGTAGTGGAACAGAAAGAAGCTAACTGTGAAAACTACGCCAGCCTTGTTACTGTAGAGGTTGCCACCAGCGCCGGGGTGACTACCGTCGCCGCCACGGTGATACGTGGGGAAACTCACATTGTCCGGGTTAATAGCTACTGGATTAGTATTGTGCCTATGGGAGATTACTTCCTGTTTATTGACCACATCGACCGTCCCGGTCTCATCAGTGCTGTCAGCAAGGTAACCGGTGATGCCGATGTCAATATCAGTGCCATGCACGTTGGCCGCCTGAAGCCCAGGGGAGAAGCATTGATGGTCTTAGCCCTGGACGAATCCCTGTCTGAAGAACACCTGCAAAAAATACTGTCCATTCCCGATGTCCATACCGCCAAACTGGTAAAGCTTTAATCAGGCTGGTCTAATTAGGACTCCTGGGAAGTCCAGCGGGGGAGTATCTATACCAGCCGATAGAAAACTAATCCGGCCGGTAGCTTGGGATAAAAGTAGGTTGATTTTCTGGGTAGCCTGTCACCGGCATCGGCAATGGCTTTGACTACCTCTACCGTGACCGGCCTCAGGAGAATAGCCAGTTGATATTCCTGGTCTAACACCCTGTTTACCGCATCCCGTCTGTCATAGCTGTAGGTAATCTTTGCCTCATCCTGGCCATTATCCAGACCCAGTAACTTCTCTAGTATGATATGGTCGGCAATACTAACATCTAACCTTTTGTATAGCTCGGAATGAAAGTAGGGCATCATTTGACTGGCCATAGTAAAGTCGCGCAATCTCAGTGCTAGAAGGTGCCCGGCTAAACCGAAGAGGAAGAGCTTGGTCTCGTTCGTCTCCATTGGTGAATCATCAACCTGCTGCCAGACACCGGGCGTACTCAATGGTAACTCCTCTATCTCAAAGAGCGCCTCAAGTTTAGCCATCAGCCCGTTCAGGGTTGATTTGGATATGCCACGAACCAACCGATGAGGGGGTAGAACAATAAGCCCGGGGTCGGAGAAGTCTACCAGTGTCATCATCACGAAATTAGAGGCCTCATCCTCCGAAGTTGATGGGGAATAGGCTCTTCTCTCGTGCTGATAAGCCAGGGCACTCTCGTAGCGGTGATGCCCGTCAGCAATATAAAGCGGTTGCCCAGCTAAGCTGTTACATATCTGCTTAACCGCCTGAGAATCAGTAATCGCCCAGACATAATGCCTCTCTTCAGTGGTATTGGTTGAACTGATTAGAGGCTTATCCAGTTCTTGTTCGGCTAGTAACGAGGAAACCCGTTTTCCCGGGTCAGAAAATAAAGCCAAGATTGAGCTGGTATCAGCCTGGAGTTCTCGTAACAGGCCTACCCGGTCGCTTTTTGGCTTGGCCAGTGTGCCCTCATGGGGACGGACAACCATGCTGTCCCACTCCTCCAGCCGGACACGAACGATTATACCGCGGCGTCTATACTCCTTTCCCTGATAGCTAAAGTAATGGTCGTGTAGGTAGATAGCCGGCACCTTGTCAACCTTGAGAGTACCTTGCTTCAGCCACTGTGTCAGGGTAGCTGCCGAGCGGGTATACTTATTGTCCCTGGCTGTATCCTGAGGCAGCTCCCGACTATGCTCCAGCCGGACAAAGTTATACGGGCTGCGGTGATAAAATTCCTCCTGTAACGGGGGAGTAATAATATCATAGGGGGAGCAGATAACTTGGGAAAGGTCCTTAATCAGCTGTTGATTGTAGTGTACACCGTGAAAGGGGTGAATTTCAGCCACGCTTGCCTATTCCTTTTCTAGCTCAACATATGGCATACGGTTTTTGCCGTTCTAGTTTACCTGATGTCAGGGCCAGGACGCAAGTCATACGCTATTAAGATGTAATGGGTCAATTTGAAATCAATCAAACTTGAAAGCTCTCCTCGCTACGGCATGATAGACTTATAGTATACAAAAGCGGTCAAGCGAGAAGCGGTTGGGGATAGCAAGAAAAGTAGCTAGGGCAAGGTAGGGTAAGTAATCTTGTTTAGGTAATTATGGGTGGGGGGTAATTGCGAAAATAGTTATTTTCCCCTTGGATGGGCCGTAATACCAAAAGACTCTATATGCTGCTGGTGTCCTTTGTTGTGCGTATGCCTCAAATATCTTTTCCCCATGTGGACCACTTAAACTCATAAAGGGGTGAGTTTCTAAGCCGGGATACCGAGGGTCTCTTGCTAGAAATTTTATAGTTTTCTTAACGGCTTTGTAGCGGGCTTTATCCGATGGGTTACCCTGAAGTGATTTATAAGTTGCCTTTGCCCCGTCTGTCCATTCCAATTCAAACAAAGCTAAAGACCTTATAAAGCGCCAAGGTCAACCTTAGACACTTTGCCTTGTGCAGCCTCGTCAAGACCCTGCCGAACTGCTGCAATAGCGTCAGGATTCTTAAACAGCCAAGCTTCTGAGGCGGGGATTGTTACTTGGGGGTCAAGGATGATTTGCCCAACGCTATTAGTATATACATGATATGTAATGCCCTCCCGAACTAAGGTCTTAGGCAAAAGCACTCTTCTTTTGGAGTCTGGCTTTACGCTCTCTGCTATTATTGTTAAATCCTCATCTCTTACTATAGTTGCCATTTTACCCCCTTTTGTAAGTGGGATTATTTGCCAAGTGGGTTTATCCCACTTTCTCCCGTTTCCCACCATTTACGATTACGTTATACCATATAGATTAATCATGTCAAGTCCCTGTCAAGAGTGGGGCGAGAGATATTTTTTCAAAACAACGCACTACCCATTAATATAAACCTTTGTCTGGCTACAGGCTATGCTGTATAATTTATAAAAGTGACCTCGCGGTAAGGGCCAGATGAAAGATTTAGCTAGCGTAAAAGAAAAGATAGACCAGCTGAGGGTGGAGATTAACCACCATAACTATCGCTACTATGTGCTGGATAATCCTGAGGTTAGCGATGCCGAGTATGATGGGTTGATGAGGGAGCTGAAGCAACTGGAGGAGAAGCACCCTCAATTGCTGACTCCGGACTCACCAACACAGCGGGTGGGCGCTGCCCCGGTGGAAGCCTTTGGTGTGGTAGAACACCCCTTACCTTTATTATCCCTGGGCAATGTCTTCTCTGAAGAGGAGCTTCTCGCCTGGTATACCCGGACCTCAAAGCTGGTAGAAGGAAGGGAGTTTGACTTTGTCGGCGAGCATAAGGTTGACGGACTGGCGGTGGCGCTGACCTACGTTAATGGTCAGATGACTACCAGTGCTACCCGGGGCGATGGCTTGCGTGGTGAAAACATCACCCAGAACCTGAGAACTATCAGGAGTGTCCCACTGTCAGTGTCTAAAGAAGCACCGGCTAGGTTTGAGGTGCGGGGTGAGGTTTTTCTACCCAAAGCAGGCTTTAACAAGTTAAATCAGGAGCGGGCTGGGGAAGGGCTGCCCTTGTTTGCCAACCCCAGAAATGCCGCAGCCGGCTCGGTGCGCCAGCTTGACCCCCGTATTACTGCCAGCCGCCCGCTGGATATCTATATTTACATGCTGGGGTACGCCGAGGGCAGGGCAATGCCATCAACCCACTGGGAGACTATGGAATATCTCAGGTCTCTCGGCTTTAAGGTAAATCCCAATAACGCCCGACTGGCCAGTATTGACGAGGTTGAGGAATTCCACCATGCCTGGGTGGAGAAAAGGGAAAGCCTGCCCTATGAAGCTGATGGCGTCGTGGTTAAGCTAAACTCGCTTGACCTGCACCAACGGCTGGGAGATGTTGGTCGGGAGCCGCGATGGGCGATAGCCTATAAGTTTCCGGCCGTTCAGGGCAACACGCGCCTGCTTGATATTGGTATCAGTGTGGGTAGGACGGGCACCCTTAATCCCTATGCCATCCTGGAGCCGGTCTCGGTGGGAGGGGTGACTATCAGGCAGGCAGCTTTACATAATGAAGATGATATCAGGCGTAAGGACATCCGCATCGGCGACACGGTTATCGTCCAGCGGGCCGGTGAGGTGATACCCCAGGTGGTAGGCCCGGTGGTAAGCAAGCGCAGCGGACAGGAAAAGGAATTCACCATGCCGGCACACTGCCCGGTATGCGGGGCCAAGGTAACCAGACCGGAGGGTGAGGTTATGTCCTACTGTACCAATGCCGCCTGCCCCGCTCAAGTCCAGCAGCGGATAGAGCACTTTGTCTCACGCGCTGGTATGGATATCAGGGGGATAGGTGAAAGTCTAAGTGCTACACTGTATGATACGGGGCTGGTCAAGAATGTTGCTGACCTGTATGACCTCACCAGTGAGCAACTACTCACTATGGAGAGAATGGCGGAAAAGAGTGCTGATAACATCATAAGTTCTATCAGTAACAGCAAAAACAGACCGCTATCTAGGGTTATTTTTGCCCTGGGCATACTCCATGTCGGCGAGGAGACAGCCGAACTGCTGGCCAGTCACTTTGGCAGCATTGATAAGCTGGCCGGTGCCTCGCGGGAGGAACTCCTGTCCATCCCATCGGTGGGGTCCAAGCTGGCTGACAGTATTACCGCCTTCTTCGGACAGGCAGAGAATAAAAAAATTATCCAGAGATTAAAAAAGACAGGAGTCAGGCTGGAAGAAGAAGCGCCTGAGCTTAACAGGTTACCATTAGCCGGTATGGAGTTTGTTTTCACCGGCCGGCTGGAAACCTTAAGCCGGCCGGAGGCTGAGGCAAAGGTAAAAACCCTGGGCGGCTCAGCGGGAAGCAGTGTTACCCGAAAGACCGCCTACCTGGTGGTTGGTGCTGACCCCGGCTCGAAGCTGGCCCGCGCTCAGGCTCTGGGTACCAGGCAACTTACCGAGGAGGATTTCATCCGTCTTCTGGGGAAGGTATCTCAAAAATGGACTTAATTGTGGGACTGGGTAATCCGGGGCGGGGTTACGCCCATAACCGTCATAATATCGGCTTTATGTGTCTGAGCCACTTTGCTAAGACACAGGGCATCCGATTTGATAAAAAACAGGCTAAAGCCCGAACCGGCCTGGGTGAAGTGGCGGGCAGTGAGGTGGTATTAGCCAGACCCCAGACCTATATGAACCGCAGTGGTCAGTCAGTTGGCCTGCTGGTAAAAAAATTCAATGTTTGCTTTGATAAGCTCATCGTCATTCATGATGATCTTGACCTTCCCCTGGGTAAGATTCGCATCCGCCGGGGCAGCAGCTCTGGTGGTCATAAGGGGGTTGGCTCCATCATTAGAGAACTAGGCAGTCAAGATTTCATCCGCATTCGGGTGGGCATTGGGCGACCGGTTAAGGATGAGGGTTTGACTGAATTCAGTGAGGATGAGACTATTTCTTATGTGCTCAGTGATTTTACCCCCGATGAGGAGCAAACTATTACCCAGGTCATGCCTAAAGTAAGCGAGGCTGTTCTCTGTCTCCTCACTGAAGGCCTGGCAGCAGTTATGAACAGGTATAACTGATTCTTTGCTAATGTTCAGGCTTGGGTGATATACTTCATATGCCTATTGTATTGGTTGATTCCCAGAAAAGGTCAGCCGGATAACTCAGTTATTTTGGCGTAAAAGGCAGTAAATAAAGCGCTTAATTTAGCTACAGGCTAATACATAAACCAGGTTGAGGTTAGGGGTAAAATTGTCAACTATTGAGAGTATTAAAGCCAGAGAAATCCTGGACTCCAGGGGTAACCCAACGCTTGAGGTTGAGGTAAAGCTATCTGACGGCATAATCGGTCGGGCGGCTGTACCCTCTGGGGCCAGCACCGGCAGGTACGAGGCGGTAGAACTCCGGGACGGGGATAACTCCCGTTTTAATGGACGGGGTGTCCTCAGGGCAGTGGCCAACATTAATGAAACCATCGCTGCGGATATAACCGGGATGCAGGCTGATGAGCAGGCGGCCATTGACCGTAGGCTGATAGAGCTTGATGGCACTACCAACAAATCACACCTGGGGGCTAATGCTATTCTGGGGACTTCACTGGCAGTGGCTCAGGCTGCAGCCGGTCAGCGCGGCAGGCCTCTATATCGTTATTTGAATGAGTCGGCAACCTATGCATTACCGGTGCCAATGATGAATATCCTGAATGGTGGCAGGCATGCCGCTAACTCAACTGATTTCCAGGAGTTTATGGTGATGCCGGCGGGAGCCGGTAGCTTCAGTCAGGCTCTGCAGATAGGTGCCGAGGTCTACCACTGCCTGAAAGAGGTGCTTAAGAGTGAAGGACGGAACACCAATGTTGGCGATGAAGGGGGATTTGCCCCCTCGTTACCATCAAATAAACAGGCGGTAGAGGCCATACTGATGGCTATTGAAAAGGCAGGGTATAAAGCGGGCGAGGACTGTTTTATTGCCCTGGACCCGGCCGCCAGCGAATTCTACAAGGATGGTCAATATGTTCTGGCCAGGGAGGGTGTTTCACTCAGTAGCCGTGAAATGGTTGACTATTATGTTGAATGGGCGGCGAGCTACCCCATAATCAGTATTGAGGACGGGATGGCAGAGGATGACTGGGAGGGCTGGCAACTCCTGACCCGGAAATTGGGGGATAGGGTTCAGCTCGTCG
>Ga0265594_1003300_pt1 | contig 10816 bp, 7 predicted proteins | sample saktaG_11_FD_190147 | JGI IMG/M metagenome (GOLD analysis project Ga0265594, IMG submission 190147) | Saline water microbial communities from Sakinaw Lake, British Columbia, Canada - sak_2011_5_24_80m | ecosystem: Environmental > Aquatic > Non-marine Saline and Alkaline > Saline ... | reverse complement strand
CCATCAATTTAATGTTCCCCACACACGTGGGGATGAACCGTGAGGGGAATAGATTTAAAACTGTACGACGGAATGTTCCCCACACACGTGGGGATGAACCGCCTATAACCCTCGGCATAATTTTTAAAATCCGCATGTTCCCCACACACGTGGGGATGAACCGTAATAAAATACTGCAACCGGCAATTAATCCATATGTTCCCCACACACGTGGGGATGAACCGGAAAAACATCAGTTATATATGACGGTGGTGATATGTTCCCCACACACGTGGGGATGAACCGAAAGCAATTGAACGTTTTTTTATTAAAAGATAATGTTCCCCACACACGTGGGGATGAACCGCTGTCAACACCCGCCATATTATTCTCACCATCATGTTCCCCACACACGTGGGGATGAACCGGCAAAATCTCATCAACCTTATGTTTCCATTTCATGTTCCCCACACACGTGGGGATGAACCGAGAAAATAGAGAAAATATCCCTACATTGGACGATGTTCCCCACACACGTGGGGATGAACCGGATTTAAAGAATGAAAGGCGGAAAAATGTTAAATGTTCCCCACACACGTGGGGATGAACCGACGTACCGCATAAGTATCAAGAGAGGCTTTTAATGTTCCCCACACACGTGGGGATGAACCGGATCACCCGCACGGGTGGCTAAAGATTTTCGAATGTTCCCCACACACGTGGGGATGAACCGGAAGAAAAAACCTTGTCCCTGTTTTGATGCACATGTTCCCCACACACGTGGGGATGAACCGTTTTTTGACGTTATTATGTGCTGGACAAAAAAATGTTCCCCACACACGTGGGGATGAACCGCACATACATGAAATGTATGTAAAAAAGGCTGAATGTTCCCCACACACGTGGGGATGAACCGGGGGCGCCTGATCGTAGATAGTCAATATCCAGATGTTCCCCACACACGTGGGGATGAACCGCTATGGAAGAAAGGTTTTGCGATAAGAAGTCCATGTTCCCCACACACGTGGGGATGAACCGTTCTGGCCAGTTCTTCCTTCCCTGATTACGAGATGTTCCCCACACACGTGGGGATGAACCGCTAAGCCCAATAACACTAACCGTTGTTTTTGTATGTTCCCCACACACGTGGGGATGAACCGCCGAGGCGGTTGTTGCTCCGGTGATCGCTAAGATGTTCCCCACACACGTGGGGATGAACCGTTGGATACAATCAGGCTTATAACGATTGGGAAATGTTCCCCACACACGTGGGGATGAACCGCAGACCGGTCATGCTGGACGAGCTTGAAGAGGATGTTCCCCACACACGTGGGGATGAACCGGGTATAAAAAATACAGTCGAATGTTTTGTAAAATGTTCCCCACACACGTGGGGATGAACCGCATTATCGCAACGCGGGGGCGGGAAGGTTATAATGTTCCCCACACACGTGGGGATGAACCGCTGGGAAAAGAATGCCTACAAAGGATGAATGGATGTTCCCCACACACGTGGGGATGAACCGGTTGAAAATGACACTTTTGCGGGTGTTTTTGAATGTTCCCCACACACGTGGGGATGAACCGTGAGCGCGTCCGCGTACGGTTCTTTCACGTCTATGTTCCCCACACACGTGGGGATGAACCGAAGAAAAGAGGAGGAACCAATGAAACTTGAACATGTTCCCCACACACGTGGGGATGAACCGCACTCCACCTATATGAGGCTGATTAACCCGGAGATGTTCCCCACACACGTGGGGATGAACCGTCGCCCTTTTGTCCATCCGCGATATGTCAGAAAATGTTCCCCACACACGTGGGGATGAACCGTGTCCGCAAACATAAACAAGAGTTTCTTTAGTATGTTCCCCACACACGTGGGGATGAACCGTTGGCATTCGCCGACTCTCCTATTATAGCGTTATGTTCCCCACACACGTGGGGATGAACCGGAGGCGGGAGATGACACAAAACAAAAAGAATGATGTTCCCCACACACGTGGGGATGAACCGCACCACCAGAAAAAGCGGTGGCGGACACAGGTATGTTCCTCACACACGTGGGGATGAACCGCAAGATTGGGTAAGTTTATTCGCGGGTAACAAATGTTCCCCACACACGTGGGGATGAACCGTATCTTGTCTGTGGTCTTTATAATCGGTATATATGTTCCCCACACACGTGGGGATGAACCGGAAACGGCTTGAATCAAAGAGGATAGAAGAGAATGTTCCCCACACACGTGGGGATGAACCGGCTGTTATTCGGCGTATGATGTCGGGGAGTTGATGTTCCCCACACACGTGGGGATGAACCGCAATTGCTGGAGCAGGGGTCGGCTAATGACTGATGTTCCCCACACACGTGGGGATGAACCGAGGAATATGTTGACCGTCCGGGGGACATAGACATGTTCCCCACACACGTGGGGATGAACCGAACACGGAGAGATCCAATCCCGTGTGTTTTTGATGTTCCCCACACACGTGGGGATGAACCGTAGAACCCATGGACATGTTTTTTCTTGACGGGCGGCTCTAAATATAGATAATGTCTATTGGTGCCAATGAAAAAATCGGGGATGAACAAAGACGTTCTTGCTGTCAGCGGAGCGTCTTTTTTTTTAAATAGCAAAGGGCGCGTGTACGGATCCACTTCTACGAATGACCAATAAACTCTGCTAACATCCTCCGCTCCATTTTGTAGGGGCATGGCATGCCGTGCCTCTACGAGGTTGGTGGCGGAAGATTCATCATTAATGTCCAGGGCGGACACATGAGAACTCCCTTACGGACATGTTTAGGAGAAAGATATGCATAGAGTGATACGAAAAAAACAGCTTAATTCTGAAATTTGTCTGCTTGAACTTGAAGCTCGGGATATCGCGCTGTCCGCTCAGGCGGGACAGTTTGTGGTGCTTCGCGTGGATGAAACGGGGGAAAGGTTTCCGCTTACATTGTATGATTGGGACAAAACAAAAGGAACGATACAAGTTGTCTGTCAGGCTATTGGCGTGAGTACAAAAAAACTTTGCTCTCTTTCCGAAGGAGGAAATGTTCTTGATGTTGCCGGACCGCTTGGGCACGCGGCGAATACTAAAACAAACGGAAAAGTGATATGCATAGGTGGCGGGGTCGGAACCGCCGAAGCGTATCCGATCGCGAAAGCAATGTCGTCCGCCGGAGGCGATGTTACGGTGATAATCGGAGCCCGGACAAAAGATTTGATTATCTGTGAAAAAGAAATAAAAGAATTTTGCGGTAAAGTTTATGTGACAACGGATGATGGTTCTTCCGGACAAAAAGGATTTGTTACGGATGTTTTAAAAGATCTTTTGAACGGCAAAGAAAAATATGAACTGGTTTTCGCGATAGGGCCCGTGATCATGATGAAAATGGTTTCGGAGATGACTCGCCGGGAAAAAATACATACTTTGGTTTCTTTGAATTCCATAATGATAGACGGTACGGGAATGTGCGGCGGGTGCAGGATACTTTATGGAGGGAAAACAAAGTTTGCGTGCGTCGATGGTCCTGAATTTGACGGACATTTTGTGGATTTTGAAGATCTTACGCGGAGACAGGGAAGATATAAGGGCAAGGAAAAAAACGCGTTGGATCATTATGAGGGAAGATGTAAGATTGGATTGCATGATCGTTCGTAGGGGCACATTGTATGTGCCCGCTTTGAATATCCGTCCGCTGCTAGGCTCTGCCTCATCGTAGGGGCATGGCATGCTCCTACAAAATGGGGCGGTCCTCGGCGTGCGCCCGTATGAATCGTAAATGGTGAATCGTCCGCCAACAACCTCGTAGGTTGGTGGTAAAGAGCACCACCAACCTACGAGGATATTGGCTGGGTTTGTTGGTTCTTCATAGGGGCGGACCCATGTGTCCGCCCGTATGAACTAATTAAGGAAGCAGAATGAGAGAACAAGATCCTAAAGAACGAATAAAAAACTTTAACGAAGTTCCTTATGGGTATAGTGAAGAAGAGGCCGTTCGTGAGGCTTCCAGGTGTCTTGGCTGTAAATCCGCTCCGTGCGTGAAAGGGTGTCCCGCGGAAATCGATATACCGGTGTTTATCAACGCGATCAAAGAAAAACGGTTTAAGGACGCGATTGACGTCATTAAAAAAACTAATAATTTGCCGGCTGTTTGCGGGAGAGTTTGTCCGCAGGAAGATCAATGTGAAAAAACGTGTGTTCTATCTAAAACGGGTAATCCCATAAATATAGGAAGTCTCGAGCGGTTTACCGCTGATCTCGAATATCGGAACAGTGTTTCGAAGGGCAAGTCTAAAGTTGACGAGAAAATAACCGGAAAAAAAGTCGCGGTTATTGGAGCCGGTCCGGCGGGCTTGACGGCGGCCGCGGATCTTGCGAAAATGGGGCACGTCGTTACGATTTTTGAAGCGCTTCATAAACCCGGCGGGGTGTTGATCTATGGTATTCCGGAATTTCGGCTGCCGAAAGAAATCGTGCGAAAAGAAATTGACGCGATACGCGCGCTGGGAATCGAGATAAAACTGAATTATGTTATCGGCAAGATCAAAACAATTGAAGATTTAAGAAACGATGGTTTTAAAGCTTTTTTTATTGCTACCGGCGCGGGGCTTCCCTATTTTCTTGGGATAGAAGGAGAGAATCTTAATGGAGTATATTCCGCGAATGAGTTTTTAACGCGCGTAAACCTTATGAAGGCGTATAAATTTCCGGAATATGATACGCCGATCAATACGGGCAAAAAAGTTGTTGTAATCGGAGCCGGGAATGTCGCGATGGATTCAGCCAGGTGCGCGCTTAGACTGGGAGCCGAAAAAGTATGTATCGTTTACCGGCGTACGGAAGCCGAAATGCCCGCGCGGATAGACGAAATACATCACGCGAAAGAAGAAGGGATAGAGTTTCATCTTTTAACGAGCCCGATAAAAATAATTGGTACCCGCGAGGGACAAGTTGAAAAAATGCTGTGTCTTAAAAATAGGCTCGGCGAGCCGGATGAGAGCGGAAGACGCCGTCCTGTTTCGATAGAAGCTTCAGATTTTGAGATGGAGGCAGATACGATAGTTGTAGCCGTAGGGAACGGGTCAAATCCTTTGCTTCTCGATACTATTAAAGGATTAGACCTCAGCCCGAAAGGAAACATTGTTGCTGACGGAGACGGTCGGACCAGTATCGAAGACATATTTTCAGGCGGGGACATTGTTACCGGTTCCGCCACTGTTATAGCCGCGATGGGCGCGGGAAAACAGTCTGCCAGAGCGATCGATAAATATTTGAAAACGTAAGGTTTCGGGCAGATGAGGTGTAAAGGGCGGACACATGGGTCCGCCCCTACGAATTTTTTTTCTTCCTTGACGAGCGGAGAAAAATGTAGATAATGGACAGGAGTGTTAGTGGTAGAAATATTGGGAATGAACAAAGACGTTCTTGCCTTTTCATCGGGGGAGCGTTTTTTTTTTGTGTAAATGCTGAAGGGGGTTTTGTATGCCGAAACGAAATGATATCTGCAAAGTATTGATCATCGGATCCGGTCCTATAATCATAGGACAGGCTTGTGAATTTGACTATTCCGGAACTCAAGCTTGTAAAGCGCTCAAAAAAGAAGGGTACGAAATAGTGTTGGTTAATTCCAATCCGGCTACAATTATGACGGATCCGGGAATGGCTGATAAGACCTATATAGAACCTTTGACGGTAGACAGTTTGGAACAAATTATTGAAATTGAAAAACCTGACGCGCTTCTTTCAAATTTGGGAGGTCAAACAGGACTTAATCTTACCTCAGCTCTCCATAAGGCGGGAATATTAAAAAAGCACAATGTTGAAGTTATTGGTGTAAAGATCGACGCGATCGAGAGAGGAGAAGACAGGATAATTTTTAAAGAAACAATGAAAAAGCTTGGTGTCGAAGTTGCTTTATCCGAGCCTTGTCATTCAGTAGAAGAAGCCGAGGAAATAGCGGAAAAACTCAAATATCCGGTAGTTTTAAGACCGGCGTATACTATGGGCGGAACAGGAGGCGGAATAGCTTATAATGTTGAAGAGTTAAGGACAATTGTAAGTCGCGGTCTATCGGTGAGTCCCATACATCAGGTTTTGGTTGAAGAATCGGTTCTCGGATGGGAAGAATTGGAGCTTGAGGTTGTAAGGGATGAAAAGAATCAGAAAATAACGGTATGTTTTATTGAAAATATTGACCCGATGGGAATACATACAGGTGACAGTTTTTGCGCGGCGCCTATGCTTACGGTGCCGGCTCCGCTTCAGAAACGTATGCAGGATATCTCTTATAAAATTGTTGAAGCGATCGGTGTCGTGGGCGGGACCAATGTTCAGTTCGCTCATAATGTTGAGGATGACCGCCTTGTTGTAATTGAAATTAATCCGAGAACTTCAAGGTCTTCGGCTCTGGCATCGAAAGCGACGGGGTTTCCTATCGCGCTTATTTCCACTAAATTGGCGGTAGGGCTGACTATGGATGAAATTCCCTATTGGAAAGAAGGTACGCTTGAAAAATATGAACCCAGCGGAGATTATGTAGTTATAAAATTCGCGCGATGGGCGTTTGAAAAGTTTGCCCAGGCAAAAGATGTTCTTGGAACGCAGATGCGGGCTGTGGGCGAAGTTATGAGCATAGGAAAAACTTTTAAAGAAGCTTTTCAAAAAGCTATACGTTCTTTGGAAATCAAAAGGTATGGATTAGGCAACATAAAAAAGTTTAAGGAGATCTCAGGCGACAGATTGAAAGAAAAAATAGCAATTCCCTCAAGTGAACGCATATTTTTGATTTACGAAGCGCTGGCAAAAGGCGTAACAGTAGATGAAATTTACGCTCTGACAAATATCGGCAGATGGTTTATCAATGAAATGAAAGATCTGGTAGAGCTTGAGAAAGAATTAAGTTCTTTTTCATGGAATGACCTGCCTAATGATAAGTTGGCTCAAGCGAAAGAATGGGGATTTTCCGATAAATATTTGTCGGATATTTTTAATGTTCGAGAATCGGAAGTAAGGCAAAAAAGGATAGCTATCGGAAAATATGGAAAGTTTGAACCTGTTCCGGTGAGCGGTGTGGAAAATACCGCGTATTACTATTCAACATACGTTGGTAAAGATTTGGTTCCGGTAACGCCGGGAGGGAAAAAGATAATGATTCTTGGCGGCGGTCCGAATAGGATCGGGCAGGGGATAGAGTTTGATTACACATGTGTACACGCGGCTTTTACTTTGCGGGAAGAAGGGTATGAATCTATTATGGTCAATTGTAATCCGGAAACGGTTTCAACGGATTATGATACTTCCAATAAACTTTATTTTGAGCCTTTAACCGTTGAGGATGTACTTGCCATTCATGAAAAAGAAAGACCGGATGGTGTTATTGTCCAGTTCGGAGGACAAACCCCGCTCAATATCGCGCGGGAGCTGAAAGATAATGGAGTAAATATTTTAGGAACTTCTCCTGAAAACATACATTTGGCGGAAGACCGGGAAAACTTCAGAGAAAGAATGATCAAGCTTCAAATCCCTCAGCCGGAAAGCGGTATCGCGCGTTCCTTGGATGAAGCTCTCAAAATAGCGGAAAAGATAGGTTATCCGCTTATGGTAAGACCTTCTTATGTGCTGGGAGGCCGAGGCATGGAAATCATATACGAAGAAGACATGCTCAGAAAATACGCGATTGAAGCAATTGGTGTCAGTCCCGAACATCCCATGCTTATTGATAGGTTTCTTGAGAACGCGGTAGAGGCGGAAGTTGATGCCGTTTCAGACGGAGAAAATACGTTTGTCGCGGCGGTTATGGAACATATTGAACCGGCGGGAGTACATTCGGGAGATTCGGCATGTGTGATACCTTCCAGGACGATCAGAAAAGAGCATTTGGACAAGATAGAAAAGTATACGAAGACGATCGCGAAAGAACTGAAGGTTATAGGACTTATGAATATTCAATACGCGATATGCGAGGATAAAGTATACATACTTGAAGCAAATCCGCGCGCTTCGCGAACAGTTCCGATAGTTTCAAAAATTATGGGTCTTCCGATCGCGCGTATCGCGACACTTTTAATGTTAGGTAAAAAACTAAAAGATTTCCCTGAATTAAAAGTGCCGAAAATCCCTTATGTCGGAGTAAAAGAAGCGGTATTTCCTTTCAATATGTTTCCGGAAGTTGATCCTCTTTTGGGCCCTGAAATGAGGGCGACCGGTGAAGTTATGGGTATAGCCGATTCTTTCGGGTCAGCGTTTTACAAGGCGCAGGAAGCGGCGGGCGTAAAACTTCCCATGGAAGGAAATGTTCTCTTGACGGTTACAGACAAAGATAAAAAAAGTTTGCTTCCGATCGCGAAACAAATTAAGGAACTTGGATTCAGGATTTACGCGACGGAAGGAACCGGAAAGTTTCTTGAAGAAAACGGGATAAAAAACGATGTTTTAAAAAAACTGCATGAAGGCAGACCAAATCTTTCCGATGTTATCAAAAATCAAGATATTCAGCTGATAATAAACACGCCGATAGGCAGAAGCAGTAAATATGACGATAGTTATATTCGCTTAATGGCAATTCAATATAAAATTCCATACATAACTTCCATGGCGGCGGCTTGGGCTAGCGTGGAGGGTATTAAAACCGTGAAATCGGAAAAAGTTTCAGCAAAATCACTTCAAGACTATCATAAAGAGATTGGGTGACCGGTGAATCGTCCGCCACCAACCTCGTAGGATGGTAGTAAAGAGCACTACCAACCTACGAGGTTGGTGGCGGAGTGAATGGTCATTCGTAGGGGCGGACCCATGTGTCCGCCCGTAAAGTTTTTTTTGCTTAAAGTTTGCGGGGACAAGATTGTTATTAAATAAAGTGAATCGTCCGCCGCCAACCGGTAGGGGCACATTGCATGTGCCCGCGTTGCTTTTGGTTCTTCGTAGTGGCACGGCATGCCGTGCCCTTACAATGGTGTGGAGGGGGTAACGGTTTTTTTACTGTTTCATAAACGGCATGCATATTCATTCGTAAGGGAGGGAAGATGATGGGAAAGAAAGGGTTTGATAACGAAAAATACCTTAGAGAACAAACTGACGCGATATTGGAACGGGTAAATACATTTAAAGATAAGCTGTATCTTGAGTTTGGCGGAAAGATTATTTTTGATTATCATGCTTCACGTGTTTTGCCGGGTTTTGATCCCAATGTTAAGATGCGGCTTCTTCAAAAACTTAAGGATAAAGCGGATATTGTACTTTGCATATATGCCGGCGACATAGAACGAAGAAAAGTAAGGGCTGATTTCGGCATTACGTACGATGTTGACGCGATGAAACTGATAGATGATTTGAGAGATTGGGAGATAGAAGTGTCCGCGGTTGTCATTACGCGATTTGATGATCAGCCTGCCGCGAAGATATTTAAAAACAAGTTGGAACTTAGAGGTCTGAAAGTGTATACTCATTCTTACACCAAAGGATATCCTACCGATATAGATGTTATCGTGAGCGATGAGGGGTATGGCGCGAATGCTTACATCAAAACGAAAAAACCTTTGGTCATAGTAACAGGACCGGGTCCGGGAAGCGGAAAACTCGCTACTTGCTTGTCACAGTTATATCATGAGAATAAACGAGGTAGAAAATCAGGTTATTCCAAGTTTGAAACTTTTCCGATTTGGAGCATTCCGTTAAAGCATCCCGTAAATATTGCTTATGAAGCGGCTACAGCCGACCTTCGGGATTATAATCTCATAGACTCTTTTCATTTGGAAGCGTATAACAAAACAGCCGTAAATTATAATCGTGATATGGAAGTTTTTCCGGTTTTAAAAAGAATACTTGAAAAAATAACCGGTGCCGAGTCTATCTATAAATCTCCGACAGATATGGGAGTTAATAGAGCCGGTTTTGGTATTATTGATGACAGCGTTGTGAAAGAGGCTTCACGGCAGGAAGTAATTAGAAGATATTTCAGAGCTTCGTGTGAACATATGATGGGGTTCACAGGCAAAGAGACAGTTGAACGGATAGAACTTTTGATGGAAGATCTTAAGATCAAAGACATTGATAGAAAAGTGGTTGAACCGGCAAGGAAAGCCCGAGAGGAAGCAAAAGAAAAAGGTAAAGGGAATGAAGGCATTTTTTGCGGCGCGGCGATCGAATTAAAGGATGGTTCCGTTATTACCGGGAAAAATTCAAATCTTATGCACGCTTCTTCAAGCCTGATCTTAAACGCGATAAAAAAATTAGCGGATATTCCGGATAATATCCATCTTTTATCGCCTCAAACGATAGAATCGATCGCTAATTTGAAAAAGAACATTTTAAATACCAAAACCCTAAGCTTAGACTTGGAAGAAGCTTTGACAGCGTTAAGTATAAGCGCGGCCGCTAATCCCACCTCGCAGGTTGCGATGGAAAGGCTGAAAGAACTCAGGGGTACTGAGGTTCATATAACGCATATGCCTACTTCCGGAGATGAAGCGGGCTTAAGAAATCTTGGTGTTAATCTTACGAGTGAGCCGAATTTTTCGACCAAGAGCCTTTTTTCCTGTTAGTGTCCTTTTTTTGAAGAGGAAGGTTTTATGGCACTTGAATGGTATGAATATTATTCTCTAATCAACAATATGGAAGAACTCAGAGATAATATTCAGAGGCTTAAACAAGAAGTAGACAGCCTGAAAAAAGAAATTGTTAGTCTAAAAAAAGAGAAACAGTTCTAAAAACTGTTTCTCTTTTTTTAGCTAAAGACCGATCTTCGGGTTAATCCCGCCACCCCATTGTCTATCCATTATCCATAAGTCTGGGAGAGGATAATTGTTTGTTGAATTAAAGTTGCTTTTTAT
>Ga0265594_1003298_pt1 | contig 10822 bp, 12 predicted proteins | sample saktaG_11_FD_190147 | JGI IMG/M metagenome (GOLD analysis project Ga0265594, IMG submission 190147) | Saline water microbial communities from Sakinaw Lake, British Columbia, Canada - sak_2011_5_24_80m | ecosystem: Environmental > Aquatic > Non-marine Saline and Alkaline > Saline ... | reverse complement strand
CGGATAGGTGTTGAACCTTGTCTCATATTAAGCCTATTCTACTAGAATTCGGGGTAAAAAGAAAAGATAGTAAAAAGGGGGGCTTTGCCCTGGCGCGGGCAATACCAATCTACCTGAAGAGCCCCCAGTCTCTATAGCCCTGCTGAATAACCGCCAGATACTCCTTTGACGGCTTTGTCTCCTCCAATCGCCCCGCCCTAATATAGGTAACCGCTTCTACGGCGTTGCCATCCTCATCAAATACGGTAACATTTATTCGGCTGTAGCTGCGGGGGCAATCTTCATAGCTGTCCAGATGCCTCAGGTCGCTTTCCGAGACTTCATAGATAGCACCCAGGACCTTATCGCCCCGTGACAGCACAATAGTCGCGTAGCCACCCCGCCACTGCCGGGACCAGCCGGCGAATGCCAGCCTGTAGTTAGGCAGGGTAGCGATAAACATAGGCTTACTCTTCGCTGCCCGCTCCCGCATCTGCTTTTTATTCAAATTAGAGGCATAGGCAAAGTAATACACCGCTTTCCCTCCGATAGTTTATCTAAAGTCTATTCTACCGGATTTGATGGTGAGAAGGGAAGGGGATTTTATCTACCTCACCCCCTGACCCCCTCTCCTTCAAAGGAGAGGGGGAATAATTTTTATTAGAGGGGCTTCGCCCCTCTTACACCCCCGATAAATCAACTGCATAGCGTGGTTTTCACGCTGTGGTATAATAAGATAATAGTAAAGAAAATTTATGGGAGGAAACTGATGAGTGAAGAGCCGGAAAAGGAAGAAAACGAAAAGGGGAAACAGTTTAAGATATTTAAAGAGGTTGAGTATCATAAACCACCTAATGAAGATGATAACCCTCCACCCCCTATGCCACGTTCTGACCAAGAACCAGACAAAGAATCAAATGAAGATTAGGGGCTGGAGTGAGCTAGAATGGGCTTAGAATCACTGCCCTCAGTGGTATTTCTACTGTTACCAGGATTTTTGAGTTGGGGTATTTTCTGCTGGGGGACTGTAACTCGTAAAATAAGTCAGCTTCAGCATCTATTTATATGTCTTATTCTTAGCGTATTAGTTTTCAGCATAGCTTATCCGCTCACTAGTATTTTTACGCCATTACCAGGATACATGCGAATACTTAGCAATCCTGAAATGTTATCCTTTGAATTACTCATAGCCCTGTATGTTCTCGCAGTTCTTTTGGGATTCTTGTTGACAAGAATTTATAAAAGCGAAAATGCCAGAAGGCTGTTGAATCGGGTGGGCCTAGACTTATATGGACATGAAGATACTTGGTATAGATTATTTCATAAAGCTGGCTATGTTACTGTTTATCTTAAAGACGGAAACATTGTATCCGGTTGGCCAACATATTTTTCACAAACTGGAGATAAGGAAACTGCCGAGTTATATCTTGCCAAAATGCATTACTATCAAAAAGAAAAAGAGCGCTGGGTTAAGCCCAGTAAGTCTGTAGGTGGACTACTAATTAATACAGATTCAATTTCCCATATAGAATTCAGAAAACCAGAAACAGTTAGAGGGCTGGAAACAGTCAGGGAACCAGAAACAGGAGGAAATAAAGTCACGCGACCTACAAGGCAGCAATGGCTTGAGTATTGTGCTAGATTTATTGTATGGGTTGGTGGACTGCTCTTTACAGTAATGACTGTTCTAGGATGGATACCTATATTACCTGAAAACACGTCTATTCAATTAATGCTCTTTTTGTACCTGTTTCTTATTGCAGCACTCATAGTATGGGTCTTCGATATGTATAGAACGTACCCACCAAAAAGAAGGTGATCTAAATAAGGACACTATCCCCTCAGGTACTTATCTATAATGGCAGCGGCACGTTTGCCAGCTTCCAGATTGTCCTGCCCCCCATCATGGTGCTAAAATCAGTCCAGAAACATGGCACATAAGAAGAAGGAACCGACTGGCACACCACCCAATGAAGTACATCTGCGCCGTTTGACGGTAGAGGAAGCCCTGTTAAAGCTGGATAAATATCTGGATGATGCCCTTATGGCCGGATTATGGCAGGTCAGGGTAGTTCACGGTAAGGGGACAGGTACGCTGCGCCAGGTAGTCCATCGGGTACTGGCCAAGCATCCTCTGGTGAAATCATACCGCCTGGGGGGTTATGGCGAGGGTGGAGCCGGAGTTACTATAGTTGAGCTAATCTGAAGGGAAACTACTATCCCTTAAGATACTTATCAATATCGGCGGCAGCGCGTTTGCCGGCGCCCATGGCGCTGATGACGGTAGCGGCACCGGTAGCCATATCGCCGCCGCACCACACCCCGGACTTGCTGGTGCGGCCGGTGACCTCATCGGTAACAACCGTGCCCCACTTCGTCGTTTCCAGACCCCCGGTCGTTGACGGAATAATCGGATTAGGCCTGGTGCCTAAAGCCACGATGACAACATCAACATCAATAGTATGTTCAGTGCCCGGTTTGGTAACAGGACGGCGCCGCCCGCTTTCATCAGGCTCACCCAACTCCATTTCGTATAATTCCATTGCTTTGACCCGACCATCCTCACCACCGATAAAGCGCTTGGGATTAGTCAGCAGCTTAAACTGGATTCCCTCATCCCGGGCGTTCTCTACCTCCTCACGGCGGGCGGGCATCTCTACTTCAGAGCGCCGGTAGATAATAAAGACCTCATCAGCACCGAGTCTGAGGGCACACCGGGCTGAATCCATGGCCACATTACCACCGCCAATAACCGCCACCCTCTTACCCACCTTCACCGGGGTATCATATTCAGGAAACCGATACGCCTTCATCAGATTGACCCGCGTTAAGAACTCGTTAGCTGAATAGATGCCATTCAGGTTCTCACCGGGGATGTCGAGAAACATGGGCGCCCCGGCTCCGGGGGCCAAAAAGACTGCCTGGTAACCACTGTTCAACAGCTCATCGATAGTTTTTGTCTTGCCCACTACCATGTCCAGGTTAAGCTTCACCCCCAGAGAACCCACATATCCCGCCTCGTTCTGGACAATCTCTTTGGGCAATCTGAACTCAGGAATACCATACATTAATACTCCACCCGCCACATGCAGGGCTTCAAAAATATCAACACTGTGCCCCAGTTTAGCCAGATCAGCCGCCGCCGTCAGGCTGGCCGGTCCTGAGCCGACCACCGCCACTCGCTTAGCGGTTGGCGCTGATTTTACTGCTGCCGAGTCTGCCAATTCTACATTAGCCCGCTCCCAATCAGCAACATAGCGCTCCAACCGGCCAATAGCGATAGGTGCCTTCTTTTTAGCCAGGGTACACACGGCTTCACACTGCGTCTCCTGAGGGCAGACCCGCCCACAGATACCGGGCAGGCTATTCTTATCCTTCAGTATCCTTACTGCTTCAGGCATATCGCCGTCGCCAATAGCCTTAATAAAACCGGGGATATCTATTCCTACCGGGCAACCCCCAATACAGGGGTGCTTGGGACACTGAATACAGCGGCTCGCCTCAGCCTGCGCCTGCTCATCATTATAACCCAGGGCAACCTCATTGAAATTATGGCCCCTTGCCTTGGGGTCCTGCCTCGGCATTGGTACCCGGTTCAAGTTAATTTTAGGCATATATATCTACCTTCAGACTTCTTATCTGGAACAATTACCACCCTGACACTGCCACTGTTCAAAGGAACGCTTCTCTTCATTAAGGTAGGTGCGCTGACGGGCCAGGAGCAAATCCCAGTCCACCTGATGCGCATCAAAATCAGGGCCATCCACACAGGCAAACTTGGTTACACCACCCACCGACACCCGGCAGCAACCACACATGCCGGTGCCGTCAACCATTATCGGATTCAGGCTAACAATGGTCTTAACCCCAAAAGGCTGTGTGGTTTTAGCACAGAACTTCATCATAATGCTGGGGCCAATAGCAATGACCCGGTCAATCTTTTCGCTACCTTCAAGCAATTCCTTCAGGGGCTCTGTTACCAGCCCCTTGCGGGCATAGGAACCGTCGTCAGTAGTAACTATCATCTGGTCACTGACACTGCGCAACTCATCCTCCCAGAAGATGAGGTCTTTGTTCCGCGCCCCCATGATTGAGATAACCCGGTTTCCGGCCTCTCTCATCGCTCTAGCGATAGGCATTATGGTAGCCACGGCAAAGCCACCAGCCACGCAGACCACAGTACCAAACTTCTCAATATGAGTGGGCAGACCCAACGGCCCGATAAAATCGGCAATAGAGTCGCCAGCCTTCAGCGTGGCTAACCGGTGGGTAGTTGTTCCCACCTCCATAAAGACGATGGTAATACTGCCCTCTTCCCGGTCCCAATCGGCAATGGTCAGCGGAATACGCTCGCCCTTCTCATCAACCCTGATAACAACAAACTGTCCGGCTTGAGCCTTCCTGGCTACATCAGGTGCCGCTACCTTAAACAGATGAATATTGGGCACCAGGTCCTGTCTTAACAAAATCTTATACAATTATCTCTTATCTCGCTTCCCAAAAGACTTTAACTGCCTAGCGACAGTATCGGTCGTGGAGACAAACCTCAGGCTACACTAAAGATACCGCTTGGTTCGACTAAAACCACCTGAATTATAACTCATCACCAAAACAGTATGCAACCTAAGCCATTGGTGGTTGCTTAATTGCCATTGAAGGTATAAGATAATAATAAGCACCAATGGTATGATGAAAGGAGCCACCTGCTTAATCGCATATCAAGCTCAAAAATAATCCAGCAAAGGGGGTGATAGTCAGCGTTAATTATCAGATAGAATCAGCAAGACTGGATTAAGTCAATCGGACACTCAGCCAAATCTCAGGTTTGGTAAGGAATGTCCTTTTAATATTAATAAGTAGAAATGATCCTCCGAGGTGATAATAATGGCCATTGAACTGGTTCATGTGGGGTTTGGTAACGTTCTAGCCATGAGTAGAGTTATCGCTATAGCCTCACCAAACTCAGCACCGACTAAACGTACCGTCCAGGAAGGGAAAAACAAGGGATTATTAATTGATATGACTAATGGCAGAAGAACTAAGGCTGTCATTTTTACTGATAGCGGTCATATTGTTCTGGCCGCTCTTGCCCCAGAAACTATTAGTGGGAGATTACAAATAACTCGCGGAGACCCAGCGTCAAAATCTGAGCAAAGCGATGAAAAAGGCGAGCTATGAAAGTCAAGTACCGTTAAACTTGTCTGAAAGACCGTTACTCATAGTCATCTCCGGTCCATCAGGAGCGGGTAAAGATGCAGTCTTAACCAAGATGAAGAAGTTAGGCTGCCCCGTTGAACATATTGTAACCGTAACCACACGACCTCAGCGAGATAAGGAGAGAAATAATGTAGACTATCACTTCATCTCAAAGGAAAGGTTCCAAGAGATGATTGAGCATAAGGAACTCTTGGAATGGGCAAATGTCTACGGCAACTGGTATGGAGTGCCCAAGGAACCAGTAAAACAAGCACTAGACAAGAGGCAGGATGTAATAGTAAAGGTTGACATTCAGGGAGCAGCTACTATTAAAAAAATCCTGCCTCAAGCAGTATCTATCTTCCTAGTCCCACCATCAATGGCAGAACTCGGTTCAAGACTCAAGCATCGCCATACTGAATCGCCCTTTGACCTCGCCCTACGCATAAAAACCGCCGAGAAGGAAATTAAAAAACTATCCCTGTTTGACTACATAGTAGTGAACCAGCAAGATGAAATTGACCGGGCGGTATCAGAGATTATGGCTATTATTACCGCCGAAAAATGCCGGGCAATTCCCAGGGAGATTTCCCTGCCTAACTAGAATATTGCTTTCATCAACCAGGCAAACAAATAACCCAGCCCACCACAGATAGGAAAGGTGAGTATCCAGGCAGCAACAATATTGCCAGCCACACCCCACCGCACCGCAGATAGCCGCCGCGTAGCCCCTATCCCCATAATAGCTCCACTGGCACAGTGAGTAGTGCTTACCGGAATACCCAATGCTGAAGCTATTTCAATAACTGTAGCTGCTGAAGCTTGAGCAGCAAAGCCTTGAACCGGTTTAAGAGCAGTGATTCTTAATCCCACTGTCTTAATGACCCGCCAGCCGCCGACAGCCGTGCCTGAGCTAATAGATAAAGCTGATAGAAGTATTACCCACCACGGGATTTGCTCCCAAAGCCCAGAGTTCCCGGTATAAACCACCAGTGCCATAGTGATGACACCTATAGGCATCTGACCATCGTTCTTGCCATGGCTATAAGCTAAAAAGGCAGTGGTCAGCCACTGCAGACGGCTAAAAATAACTCGCATTCTAGTCGGAGCACTGCGCCGGAATACCCAGAATAGAATAATCATAAAGATAAAGCCACCAATAAAGCCCAGGACAGGAGCCGTGGCCACCGCTGCCAGCACCCGCCCCAAGATACCCCATATTACCGCCTCACTCCCGGCTGTCGCCACTCCGGCGGCAGCTAGCCCGGCGATAAAGCCATGGGTTAGGCTCACCGGCATACCCAAATAGGTGGCTATAGTCCCCCAGATAATAATTGCGGCTAAAGCAGCAATTATCGTCAGATATGAAATTGCCTCGGGGACTAAAATTCCCTTACCGATAGTCTCGGCAACAGCCAAGCCGGTAACGGCACCAGCCATATTGGCGATGGCAGCTATTATAATAGCCTTTCGGGGAGAAAGAGCCTTAGAGCCAATTGAGGCAGCAATGGCATTAGCCGCATCATTAAAACCATTAACTACCCCAAAGCCGACAGCAAAGATAATAATAACAACAAGGAGCCAGAGGGAAGAATCAGGCATACTTAAGGGCTACCCCCTCAAGGACATTGGATACATCCTCACACCTATCGGTAGCGCTCTCCATATGCTCATAAATCTCACGCCACTTAATAACCTGAGCCATATCAGGGGTATCATCAAAAAGCTCGGCCATGGATGAGCGGAACACCTCGTCAGCTACATTCTCCAGCCGATTAATCTCCACACATCGGGAGAGAATCTTCCTTAATTCAGCCCGACGCCGCAACTGAGGGATTGCCCTTTCCACCTCAAGGGCCGCCTGCACTATGATATCAGCCAGCTCTTTAGCCCGGGGCGTGGGTTTATCTATCTTGTAGATAAGCATAGCGTCAGCCGCAGCATCAATAAAATCCACCACGTCATCCAGCGAATGAGCCAGTAGGGCAATATCCTCCCTATCAAAAGGAGTGACAAAGGTGCGATTTAACTGTGCCATAATCTGATGGGTAACCGCATCCCCCTCATCCTCCATCCGAGCTATCTCACCCACCTTACCTTCAACCAATTCCCAGGTATCAACTAGATCCTTCAACACCTGAGCTGCCTTAACCATATTGCGGGCGCTCTCCTCAAAGAGGTCAAAAAATTTCTGCTCCCGGGGAATAAAGGGGAATTTAAACACTACTGATATCCTCCTCTGCCAGCCAGAGATACATTAAAGGAGGCTGAAAGTCAGCCAAGGAAAACCTAAAATACATACCTCTCTCTGCCGGGGAGTTTAAATCAAGCCCGTAGAATTGTCAAGCCAATCGGCATTTGACAGCCAGTAAATAAGGACATAAAATTCAAGGAATTATAAAATGAAACCAATAGGACAACATAAACAGGATGAGTCTCTCGAGCAACTGCCCACCACCAGACCAGGCGACAAGGTGGTGCGGAGGCGAAGGAAACATCGGGGGATATTTCATGCCATCTCACATCATATTTCAAAACTCTTCAAGCACACCGCCAGCAAGTAAAGAGGGGGCCAATAATAGATGTATATCATCATAGCTGGTGCCGGGGTAGTCGGTTTACACATAGCTTCTCTGCTGATAGAAGCAAAGCATGAGGTGGCTATAATAGAACAATCTGGTGAGATAATGGATAATGTCCGCCGCCAGCTTGAGGTCAATACCATCATCGGTAATGCGGCCACGCCTAAAGTTCTAAAGGAGACGGAAGTCCACCGCGCTGATTTGATTATCGCCGTTACTAATAATGATGAAACCAACATGCTCACCTGCTTTCTGGCTAAAGGATTAGGCGCTGCCATGACCGTAGCCAGGGTTCGCAATCCTGAATACTCAGGTTACTTTATTACCGCCGCCAAGTCACCACCCACGGTACGAAAGGTAATCAGACCGACAAGCCTGGGCATAGACCTCTTCATCAACCCTGAATCTGAAGCAGCTAAAGAAATAATCAACCTCTTCTCTAGCTTCTACCCCTCTCCGGTAGAGAATTTTGCCCGCGGGCGGGTTCAGATAAAGGATTTTAAGGTAGGAGAAGAGAGGAGACTGAAAAAAGCCCTGGACAAGATTAGATTCACCAGACCATGTGTTGTGGCCGCCATTAGCCGCGCCGGCGAAATTATCGCACCAGCTGCCGATGAAATCATACAAAAAGACGACCACATCTACCTGGTTGCTTCGCGGGAGTGTATGGATGACCTGGGAGAGATGTTCGCTCAGCCGCAGCACCCGGTAAAAAACGTGGTGATACTCGGTGGAGGCCATGTCGGCTTCCTTATCGCTGAAGGATTACACAAACATGATATTTCGGTTAAGGTCATCGAGAAGGATATAAGCCGCGGGGAAGAGATTGCGGCCAAGCTGGAAGGGGCCACAGTACTACAGGGCAACGGTACCGACCGAGACTTTCTCATTGAGCAGGGGATCCCCTCAGCTGACGCTTTTGTGGCTACCACGGAAAATGATGAGCTTAATATTCTCTGCGGACTATTGGCCAAGAACCTGGGAGTGCCCCGAAGTGTAATAATGATCAACAATTCGGGATACGTACCTCTAGCTGAAGCCATCGGAATTGATGCGGTTTCATCCCCACCACTACTCACCGCTGGCAAAATTGCTCACTTCATTCTCCATGGCGGAGCCATCTCCGCAGCCTATATCGGGGGTAAAGAACTACAAGCCATTGAATTTGTCACTAGCTCAAAAGCACACATTGCCCAGCGAAGGATTTCTAAGGCCGGCCTGCCCAAGGAAGCAATCGTGGGTGCTATTGTCCGTAACGACCAGGTCATTATTCCGCCGGATGATAGCACCATACAAGCCGGTGACCATGTCATTATAATATCCCCCCTTTCAGTCATTCCTGACGTGGAGAAGCTTTTTAAGTAATGAGAATAAGGATTGTTCTCCATTACCTGGGACTACTCATAGCTACCCTAGGAGTTTTCATGCTAATCCCCCTAGGTTTCAGCCTATTCTACGGGGAATCTGACTATGTCGCTTTTGCCATCTCAATAGGCATCAGCATAGTTCCCGGCTTGCTACTCTGGCGCTTAACATCGGTTGGTGAGGGAAGGTTGAGCCGGCGGGAAGCAATCATGATAGTGGCTGGAGGCTGGGTGCTAGCCTCTGCCTTTGGGGCTATCCCTTATATCTTAGCCGGAACATTCCAAAGTTACCTGAATGCCTATTTTGAGGCTATGTCAGGCTTTTCGACCACCGGAGCTACCGTGCTTGCCTCTATTGAGAGTCAGCCTCACGGCATCCTTTTGTGGCGTTCTCTCACCCAGTGGCTGGGGGGGATGGGGATAATAACCCTCTTTGTGGCTTTATTTCCTATGTTGGGCATAGGGGGAGCCCACCTGATTGAAGCCGAGGTACCGGGGCCCGAAGCCGAAAGGCTAACCGCTCGCATCCGGGATACAGCCAAAGCCCTATGGTTTTTGTATTTCGGTTTCTCAGCTTTAGCATTTATTTCGCTCTGGCTGGCAAAGATGCCCGTATTCGACGCACTAACGGTTACCTTCAGTACCATGCCCACCGGAGGTTTTACCCCTACCACTCTGAGCATCGGTGCCTATAACAGCCCACTCATTGAGGGCATTGTCATCCTGTTCATGGTGATAGCCGGAGTAAATTTTGGACTGTTTTACTTTTTATTGTGGAAACGCCAGCCCGGGCGTCTTTTCAGAAACTCCGAGTTCAGGCTCTACATTGCTCTCCTCGTCGGGGCCTGCCTTTTCATTGCCCTGAACCTATTAAACAGCTCGGGGCTGTCCGTTGGTGAAGCCTTCAGATATAGTAGCTTCCAGGTTGTTTCCACCATGACGACGACCGGCTTTGTCACCACTGATTTCAATGCGTGGCCAGCATTCGCCAGGTCAGCCCTACTCATCCTGATGGTAATTGGTGCCTCCGCCGGTTCAACCGGCGGAGCATTAAAGGTTATTAGACTCCTGGTTTTATTTAAATATGCCTACCGCCGGATTTTGCTCTTCTTTAATCCTCGAGCAGTCATCCCTGTTAAAGTTGGAGGGAATATACTCTCAGAGAGAATCGTGTCCGCAATAATTGGCATGAGTATTCTATACTTTGCTATCCTTATTGCGGGGTTTTTAGTAATGAGTGCCCTTGGGCTGGACCAGGTGACCGCCATATCTTCAGTTGCTGCCACCCTAGGGAATATTGGCCCTGGCCTGGGTCTAGTAGGACCAACAGCCAACTACCTCTGGATTCCCGCCGCAGGGAAGATTGTTCTAATAATATGTATGCTGGTTGGCCGTCTTGAGCTTTTCACCGTGCTGGCACTACTTACGCCATCGTTCTGGAAGTGGCGCTGACCTTGACAATATGGATTGCAGATTTTCAATAAGAAGAATATAATAACCCCTTGTTGGTAAAAAATGGAGGCAATGGAGTTTCATAAAATTCTGGTACCCGTAGTCGGCACTGATACTGACGAAAGGGCAATAGAGCTAGCCGATAGGCTGCTAGCCAAGAAGGATAAGGGTAAAATCTATATCGTTCATGTCATCTCTATAGAGCGCGCCCTGCCTATAGATGCCGAAATTGAGTCTGAAATTGGGAAG
>Ga0265594_1003297_pt1 | contig 10826 bp, 12 predicted proteins | sample saktaG_11_FD_190147 | JGI IMG/M metagenome (GOLD analysis project Ga0265594, IMG submission 190147) | Saline water microbial communities from Sakinaw Lake, British Columbia, Canada - sak_2011_5_24_80m | ecosystem: Environmental > Aquatic > Non-marine Saline and Alkaline > Saline ... | reverse complement strand
CGGGAAAAGCCATAGTGTCCGGATTCATTACGGCCACATATCTACCTTCCGCTTTCTTAATACCGACATTATTGCCTGCGCCCATGCCTAAATTTTTTTTATTCTGGATAAACTTGATGCCAGGATACTGCCAGGAAATAATTTCGCCGATACCGTCATTTGAATTATTATCCACCACAATAATTTCGTATTTCAAACCGCTAAAATCAGCTTCCTTGATTGATTTAATACAATTTAAAGCCAGCCCCCGACTTTTGTAGTTTAAAATTATGATGCTTATATCCATGATTAGTAGAAAGTTATAAAGTTAAAAGTTATAAAGTTTTAATCAAACCTGATAATAATTTAGAAATCTCTATTGTTAATAATGTTAATTTATTGAATCTTCCCTTATTTATATAATTTAACCTGTATGCCAAATACAACATTGACCTTACTTCAGCGCACGAACCCTTAGCAATAAACAAAAAATTCCTAAATTCCTTATTGGTATTTCCTTCAAAGCCCTCGGCAATATTATTCATTATAGAAATAACCGCTCTCCTTATTTGATTAAGGAAAGAAAAATCTGAACAATTTTTAAAGGTATTATATATTTCCAGAGATAAACTTCCGGCTTTCTGCCAAGCAATAATATCTTCAAATCTATCTATCTTCATAAACTTTATAACTTTACAAACTTTATGAACTTTCTAACTTCCTCACCAAAAGATTATCTTCCTCACCACCCACCAATAAATCTGAAACACCGGATTAACTAATCTTAATTTCCAGTCCCCTATTTCCTGGTACCAAATTTTCCCCGTAAACATCTTCACTATATCCCTGTCTTTGACTTGGCGCAAGCTCTGGGCCCGCCCTCGTGCTTTTATTAAATATTGCCAAGTTCTGGGTTTTAAAAAATAAAACCAAACCTTAATTTTTTCTTTAAACCAGCCGGTTTTAGTAGAAAATAATAATAATCCAAGCTCCATAACGAAACACGCCGGAGTGATTAAAATTAAAGTGAGCCAGTGATAATTTTTTATAACCGATATCATCCGGTTTCTGTCCATCCAGTAATATTGTTTTATAGACTTGGCGAATTCGTATTTATGATAAACGACCGCCTCAGGCGCTAAGACACAGCGCCAGCCAGCGAGCCAAATCCGCCAGCCCAAATCCTGGTCCTCGTTGTACATCCAGAATTCCTCATCAAACAACCGAACTTTTTTCAAAACTTCAGCTTTAAATAAAACCGCCGCCCCGCTCGGATAGCAAACATCTAAAGAATTTTGAATTTTGAATTTTGAATTTTGAATTGATTCATTATATCCCAAACAATAACCAAAACCTAAAAAATGAGTAATATTGCCCAGACTATTTATTTTATCTTTTTCCGGCCAAAGCATCAGCCGCGCCTGCACTGCTCCAATTGCCCCCTTTCGAAAAGGGGGGTTGGGGGGATTTTCGCTTTCGACCACTTTCACCAATTCACTAACGCAATTCTCTTCAATAACGGTGTCCATGTTAAATAAAACAATATAATCAAAGCCCTGCGCTAATGCCAATTTCATAGCGTCATTATTGCCTTTGGCAAAACCATCGTTGTTTTTATTCCTGATAATTTCAATTTGCCCCCTTTCGAAAAGGGGGTTAGGGGGATTTTGCGTCTCTGCGATATTATTTAATAACGCCAAACTTTCATCAGTACTTTCATTGTCAACTAAAAAAATCTTGAAATCTCCATCCCAATCTTGTCCTCTTAAACTTTCCAGGCAATCCGCCAAATATTTTTTCGCATAATCCCGCCAACTCGGCGAAATTATGATAGCGACTTTTTTTGACATAACCCTTATTTAATCTTATAATGTTTATACTAACATTTTACCTTATTTTAAATAAAAAATAAAACCCTGCATCTTTATGGTGCAGGGTAAACAAGTTCGTATATAACTTGTTAGACGAAATTTTAAAAAATAAACTTTTGATTTCTTTATATTGACCCCCTTTAAAATTTTTTTGGGAAAAAAAACACCGCCTCAGCTTTCGCATATTGGCGGTGGTTGTAGGAATATTTGACCTGAAACATCTTTAAATGGTCAATACTATGACTTTGGGAAGATCTCGGAAAACGGCTTTCTTTTTTTCAATACGTTCTTGTGCCGTGAAGACGTAAATCTCATCAAAGCCAAGCTCGTATGCTTTGACAAGATCATCGCCATTGATTGGACATAATGTTGAACCAGCATAGAGAATTGGGGATATCACGACAACTCCCTTTCCCACGAACTTGTCCTGAAGCCTTTTTTCCTCGTGCTCCAGAACGTCGCGCATAATCATCCGTTCTTCCCATGTCCTTGTTACCCTGCGACCCAGCGAGTCGAATTCTATAACATACCCGGCCTTTTCAAACGCAGCACTGATTTTCGTACCGCCGCCACAAATCACGACCATATAATTCTCCCTCGCTTTGTCAACTACGAAATCAAAGAACTCACGCGTTTCGGTAATATCACCCGAACCCTTTACCAAAATATTTTTCATCTTATCCTCCTTTGTCCAGGTTTGCTATATCCAGTAGTAGACATATAATTTAAGCATACTTTCCTTGTGGTGTCCATAGCAGACAAAAAAATTTCAAAGGGCTTATATATAATAACGTAAGTTTGTTTTTTAAAACTCAAGGGGGCGCTACACTTTCATTTTGGCTTTTATTTAATAAAATCTAATAAGGTCAAAAAACCCTCGCCCAACAACGCGATATACGGCTCAAAGCTCAGCCCGCTCCTTGCGCAAATTTTCCTCGCTACGCTTCAGAAAAACTTCGTATATTCGGATACATTAGATGAAAGCCACCCTGTATTATATATTAACAACTTAACCATTTAATAATATGGGAAAAGAAAACATTAAAATAATAATTCTTAAATATTTGCAGACAACAAATGTGCATCCAACAGGTAACGAAATTTACAATGAACTTAATAAACTTCAATACATCGACGAAAAAGAATTTCAAGCAGCATTATTTGACCTAGAAGATAACGGAAGAATATCGTACACATTATCAACTGATAATCTAAAACACTACGATATAAGACTGTATAGACACCATCACTTCATATGTGATGATTGCGGGGCAGTAAGAGATATTTTTATTCGCGATGGGGCTTTACAAATGTTGATTGATCACGCGCAAAGATCAATAAATTCTTTCGGCAAAATAACTAAAGTAAATTTAAGCTTTCAGGGAAGGTGCCACAACTGTAAAACACAATTTTCTTATCCCCCGGATTGGCCACCGCCTAACAACGAATAACTGGCTTTACTTATTTCACTACGCTTAGTTCATTCCTCTAAATTTGGCGTGCAATCGCTTCGCGATATTATAACACTGCCAAATTTCAGTTATTCCTAAACGTTAGCTGAAATAGGCTTTTCTTTTTACGACTAACGATCTATATTTTTTTATAAGTAAATTAATTAAATAAATAATTAATATTTTGTTACCTTTTAAAACTTGTCTCGTAAAATATAATAGAGTTAGTTAATAATTAACTTTATCAAAAAAAGACAAAAATAAAATTCTAAGTAAAATCAAAACCATTCAAATAAAATAAGCCAAGGCAAAAAACTATGGCTTATCTTTATTTTTTAAATTTAATCACCTAACCCGAGGAGTCTTTTGGATAACCTTATATAATCCAATAAATGCCGTGTTATTAAAAAATTTTCTTTTACATATTCCCGGCCGAATTTTCCCATCTCATCTCTCATTTTTTTATTCTTTAAAAGTTCAACAGTCCTGTCTGCGCATTCCCTTATATTATTCACCAGATAGCCGTTCTGCCCATTAACAATTTGGTTAGGGATGCCGCCCACATTACTGCCTATTACCGGCGTCCCTTTCCAAAGGGCCTCGCTTACAGTCAGGGCAAACCCCTCGCGCAAGGATTTTTGCAGAACTACGGCTGATAATCTCTGTAAGGCGTTAACGATTATAATATCATCTTTTAGAAAAACTTTTATGTCGTCTCTGCCTTTAGCCATTTTCAGAACTTCTTTATAAACTCCGTTCCCTTCCGGGTCATCAGTGGCTAAATTTCCTAATAAAACCAGCTGGCAATTTGCTTTCTTTCTGGCAATCTCAAAAGCCTTTATAACTCCGATTTGGTCTTTCCAGAAATCATAGCGAGAAATCTGGCTGATAATCGGCTTATTCAGTTTTATGCCCAGGTCACACAGAATTTCTTTAGCCATTTTCTTGCTTAATTTTCTGTTTTTTTCATTCAAAGGGTCAATTGACGGCATGATAACGGTCTGCGGCGGTTTTATATCGCTCTTGCGGTAACTCTCGTCAGAGATAATAACTTCATCATATTTATTTATAAAAGTCTTTAGATATTTCCATAGATTTTTATCCGGCTCGGTAATATCAACATGACAACGCCAAACCCAGGGCTGGGTCTTTTTGCAAAATTTTATCAGAGGCAGAACCTGGGGGTCATGGGCGATAACTAAATCGCTTTTTTCAAAATGGTTAAAAACTGAATTTCTCTCGCAGATCCCTTCATAAACTTTCTTAATTTTGGAGTCAATCTTAACGCTGGCCCCCTGGGCGCCATTATGAAAAAGCTTGGTAATTTTAAAAAAGGGCTCGCTCCCCTTTAAAAGCCGCCAACCGGCCTTAATGCCTAAATCATTCATAAGAAGAACCAAGCTGTCTAAAATTTCCGCTACCCCTCCGCCGTAATAAGTGGAGTTGATGTGGGTAATGTATTTGCCTTCTAGGGGACCAGCTTCTTCTTTAATCTCTTTTATTTTTTTTCGGCCAATAATTTTTTCATATTGGTCTATTTTTCTTTTTCCCATAAAAACTTCAATTAAAATTTATTACATTAACTAAGTCCTAACTCGGCTCTTTATTCCTAAATTAGCGCCCAGAAAACTAAAAATAACCCCAGGAATCCAAGCCAGTTTTAAAATCCAGTACTGCCAAACCGGATACCATTTTTTGAAATAGATAAGCATTGAATCACGAAAATATTTCTGGGTTTTCCCTTTTGGAACTTGGCTGAAACTTTGCCCCACATAATCTAAGCACTTGGCCGACGGCGTGTACCAGATTTGCCCGCCGGCTTTTTTTACTCTTTGGCAATAATCCACTTCTTCAAACCAAATAAAATACCGTTCGTCTAAAAGACCTATCTTTTCTATGGTCTCTTTTCTAATCATAAAAAAAGAACCGCGGATAGAATCTACTGGCGCGGATTTTTTATAATCAAAATCAGCTTGCAAATATTTATTTAAAACACTCGGGAAAATATGCGGCAGTTTTAAAACAATCGCCAATTGGTCCAAAATTGTCGGAAACCGGCGCGCCTGCTTTACTATCTCCCCTTTTTCATTAACCAAATAACAGCCAGCTACACTAGCCTTTTTATTTTCTTTCATCCACTCCACCATATTTTTTAACGTGTCGGGAAAAACGCGCATATCCGGATTAAGAAGCAGAATAAAATCTCCTTTGGCCTGCCTTATGGCTTGATTATTAGCTTTGGCAAAACCAAGATTATCACTATTGGCGATTAATTTCACCTCTGAAAATTCTCTTCTTATCATCTCCGCCGAGCCGTCAGCTGAATTATTATCCACGACAAAAACTTCCATATTTAAACCACCTTGGCTTTGCCGTAGAGCCAATAAATTTTCTTTCAGTTTATTTTTTACGTTCCAAGAGACGATAATAATAGATAAATACATATTTTTTCTGTTTAAATCTGTTTAAACCAATGCTTTAAATAATCTTTATACCGCACTAACCGACGTACTTCTAAACTTTCATTGCCAAAATTCATTAACAACCCCACCTCTAACCCACTTGCTTTTAAATATGATATTACTTGAGCTTTAAACACTTCTGGCATTTCCCCAATAACAGCTTTTAATTCTACAATAACTTTATTCTCCACAACTAAATCAAGTTTGTATTCTCCAATATTTCTATTTTTAAAAAATATATAAAATCCTTTCTCGCTTTCACAGTTTAATCCTCTTTCGGATAGTGATAAAATCATTGCTCTGTGATAAATAATTTCCTGGTAGCCAGCACCAAGAACTTTATGAACTTCCATCGCCGCATTAATAATCTTTCCTGTTATATCTAAATATTTACCTTCATAATCCTTCATTTTTTGCATAGATTAAAACAGATTTAAACGGATTATTTTAAGTATTTTTTATTTTTTAATTCCTTAGGCAAACCCGCCTTCATTCTTTTTTCGTTCTCGCCTTATCACCATTTTTAACATTCATCTTACTGCCATTTAAATATGTATGCCCCTTAATTTCGGCGGGCAAGTATTCCTGTTTTTCTTTATAATCATAATTGGGCGAGTACTTATAGCCCTTGCCATAACCTAAATCCTTCATTAAATCAGTTTCTGCATTCCTAATGTGAAGCGGCACGGGCAGATTGCCATATTCTTTTACGTCCTCGGCCGCTTTCCCATAAGCCGTGTACAAATCATTGGATTTCTCGCACTTAGCCATATAAATCACAGCCTGAGCTAATATGACGTTACATTCGGGCATTCCTATAAAATGGCAGGCATTGTAGGCCGCTACGGCCTGCTCCAGGGCCCGTGAATTAGCCAGGCCTATGTCTTCGGAGGCAAACCGCACCAAACGGCGCGCTACGTACAAAGGATCTTCTCCGGCTTCCAGCATTCTTGCCAGCCAATAAAGAGCCGCGTCCGGATCAGACCCGCGCATGGATTTATGCAAAGCCGAAATAATATTGTAATGCTCTTCTCCGTCTTTATCGTAAAAAAGATGCGATTTTTGAAAGGCCTCCTTAATTATCGCTTCGTTTATAATCATCTCTTTCGCGCCATCATAACCTCCCCTTGTTCCCCTCCTTCGTAAGGAGGGGAAACTTGCCCCCTCTCCTTTAGAAGGAGAGGGCTGGGGTGAGGTAAAGGTGGCATATTCTAAAACATTCAAAGCTACCCGGGCATCACCATTACTCATCCCTGCCAAAATTTCTATTGCTTTTTTATCCATTTTAATCGGTAAATTCCCCAAACCATTCTCCTTATCTTTTAACGCTCTTAAGATAATATCTGTGATCTGCGCTTTCCCCAGTTGCTTTAAAACAAAAACCCGACAGCGGGAGAGCAAAGCTCCCCGCACCTCAAAGCTCGGGTTTTCGGTAGTGGCGCCAATTAAAATCACCGTGCCTCTTTCTATATGCGGCAGGAGCGCGTCCTGCTGAGCTTTATTCCAGCGATGGATTTCGTCAATAAATAAAATCGTATTCCTGCCTAATCTCTTGCTTTCTTCCGCCCTTTTTATAACTTCTTTCAAATCTTTTACCCCGCTCGTAACCGCGCTAAACCGAACAAATTCTGATTTAGTCTGCTTGGCAATAATAAAAGCCAGGGTGGTTTTGCCGCTCCCGGGCGGCCCCCAGAGTATTATTGAAGGCAGTTGGTCAGACTCTATTGCCTGCCGCAGCATCTTGCCCTTACCTACGATTTCGTCCTGGCCCAAAAAATCCTCTAGTTTTTCCGGCCGGATTCTGTCAGCTAAAGGCGTGGTTTTATTAGTCTTAATCATACCATAACCTTAGCAAAATATAATAAAAAATTCAATAAAAAACCGCCAAACATTATGCCTAACGGCTGTTCAATATCTCTTTATATTGTTAATAGTTAACTGTCAACTGTTAATTGTTAGCTCCCAAATCTCCTTTTTCTATTCGCATATTCCTCTAAAATTAAATCCACGTCGCTTTCTTCAAATTCCGGCCAGTATTTTTCCATAAAAAATAATTCGCTGTAAGCGCTTTGCCAGAGCTGGAAACCGGACAAACGCTCCTCCCCGGAAGTCCTAACGATTATATCCGGATCAGGCAATTCCCCGTTATACAAATATTTTCTTATTAAGCCCTCATGCACCTGCTCCACTTTCACTTTTTTCTTTATCATTTTCCGCACCGCCTCCACGATTTCTGCCCGGCCGCCGTAATTAAGACAAATATTTAAAATGCCTTTTTGATTATTTTTTGTTTTATTTATAGCCTCTGTACAACTTCCGGGTAAATCCCCGGGTAGTTCTTCAATCTTGCCACTAATTAAAATTTTATAGCCCTTCCTGTTTATCTCCTCAATCTCTTCGTCAATGGCTTTTTTTAATAGTTTCATTAAATAATTAACCTCTTCCTGGCTGCGATTCCAGTTTTCCGTGGAAAAAGCAAAAACCGACAGGATTTTTACCCCTCTCGAAAAAAACCACTCCGGCGCCTGACGAATTTTTTCATAACCCGCCAAATGGCCTTCTAGGGTGGGCAGATTCCTTTCCTGCGCCCAGCGCCGATTGCCGTCCATAATAAGGCCGACATGATTCGGTTTTATTTTTTCTCCTGACATATTTAATGTGTCCGCTGCCCAATAAAGTCAGCCAAATTAGAAAGTAATCTTTTTACTTTAACATTAAGATTATTAAGACTATCAAGCTTTTTTTTACTCTGTTTGATATAATTACCAGTTAATTCTTGGTAATAATCATAAGCCCCGGTTGTTTTTATGATATTTCTGATTTTTTTAATCTCGGCAAGGGTTAAATTTCTACGACCCAGCGCTCCTTTAATTATTTTTTTATCCCTAGCGCAGGCCCTTTTTAAGGCTAATGAAATTACTAATGTTTTTTTGCCTTCTTTAAGGTCAGAACCAACTGGTTTGCCAATGCTTTTCTCGTCCCCATATAATCCTAACGCATCATCTTGGATTTGAAAAGCAATACCCAGAGGTATGGAAAATTTGCTTAATGGAGTTAAAGCCTCTTCCTTAGCCCCGGCCAGCAAGGCGCCAATTTTGAGCGGTTGTTCAAAAGTGTAACGCGCCGTCTTGTATTCATATATTTTTTCAATGGTTTTACTATTAATTCGGGGCGATAATCCGCTATAAACGTCCAGCCCCTCGCCTAAACCTACATAAAAAAGAAGTTCATTCAATTGCCTGATGGCCTTATTTTTAAAATGATCAGGGAATTTTGAATTGGTAAGTAGCTCATAACCAAGGGTGTTCGCTATATCACCAGCCACTATGGCCATTGAAGCGCCAAAATGCGCGGCTTTCTCTTGACTAAACTTCTTTTCTCCTATTTCTTCAAAATGTTTGTGCACAGCAGGTTTATTCCTGCGTAAATCATCCTGATCAATAATATCATCATGCATCAATAGATAGCTATGGATTAATTCAATGCCAGCGGCCGCTTTAATGATTTCCTTATCGCCTTTACCGCCATACCCCTTGTAGCCCAAAATTACCAAAAGCGCTCTAATCCTTTTACTCTTCCCCCGAAGCGTATATTCTTTGACGGTACTTACTAATTTTTTAGAGTCTCCATTAATTTTACCGGCTAGCCTTAATTTCTTTTTTAAAAAAATCTCTAATTCCTGGCCTACTCTCTCCCTATATATTTTATAAAATTTATCAAATTCCATTAATTTAGTTTGATGCCCAAGACATTATAAAATTTTTATGTCATTTTTTGGAAATAATATAACCAACTCTCATCTTTCTGTAAATACCCAACAAAAAAATAGACCCCATAAAAGAAATAAGGCTGACTAATACAAATAAAAGATTAAAGCCGAATTGATAGGCCAAAAATCCGCCCAAAGAAGCCGAGGCCGCCCCGCCCAGATCAACTAATGTCTGATAAACGCCCCATTCAACCCCTTCGTGCTCTTTATCTATATGGCGGGTAAAAATTGCCAGCCAAGAAGGGTAAGTAAGGGCCGTTGCCAAACCATAAAAAAATTGGACAAAATATAAGTGCATCGGCGTAGAAACAAAAAGATAGGCCAGAGGGACAAGACTGAATACCAAAGAACCGATTAGTAAAGCCCAAAAGTCATCTCTCTCCCCCTTTATTTTATCAATCATAGCCGCGGCCGGAATTTGGGTTAAACTTCTTGTCAATAAATAAACAGCTGAGGCAATCCCGACCACTTCCAAATTACCGCCCTTTATTATATCCACGATAAAGACAGCAAAAATCGGAGAAATTAAACCGAACCCGCTTAATATCAAAATATCCGAAATTGTTAAAAATCTAACTACGGGATTAATATCTTTCAAGGTAAAATAATTCTCTTTTTTTTGTTTTTCTATATTCATATTTTTTGACTTATCTTAATTGTTTTTATTTTTTCTTTTTCCCCCCTGATGATTTTAACATTACCAATTCTAACTCCAAATTCTTTGGCCAAAAATCTCACGAGTTCGCGGTTGGCTTTCCCCTTGTCCGCCGGTGCCGCTATATTAATTTTAACGGTCTTATCAGCCATTATTCCCCTGGCTTCAGTTTCAGCCGCCCCCGGTCTGACTTTAATTTTTAAATATAAAACACCCTCTTCTCCTAATTTTTTCTTAAACTCAAGAAGCATACTAAAATTATTTAACAATAAAACTTTCCGCTATCCTGTTAAATATTTCTTTATTTTCCGGCCAATTATCCAGCCCGGAATTAAAAGACATATTCCAAATATCATCATTTTCTCCGCTAATCAAGAAGATAAAAACCTTAAAATTAGCTCCTTGCTGGCTTAAATCCGCTTCTAACCTATAAGCATCTTGGCCGTTAATATTTAAATCTTCTTCCGAGGAAAAATTAATACCAGGCGCAAACTGCTTTACCATATCTTTTATATAAGTAATATACTCTTCGCGAGTTCTTTCTCCCAGGGTATCATAAGAAACGGAATAATAACTTTTGAAATTTATTTTCTCTAAAGCCGGGTCAATAATTTCTTCACTGGTATTTACCACCATAAC
>Ga0265594_1003294_pt1 | contig 10829 bp, 10 predicted proteins | sample saktaG_11_FD_190147 | JGI IMG/M metagenome (GOLD analysis project Ga0265594, IMG submission 190147) | Saline water microbial communities from Sakinaw Lake, British Columbia, Canada - sak_2011_5_24_80m | ecosystem: Environmental > Aquatic > Non-marine Saline and Alkaline > Saline ... | reverse complement strand
CGAAGACCGATTCTAACTGCTCGATGGCACTGCCCATCGTCATTGCGGAGGTAAAATCATCCAGCTTGTGATTGTTATCGATCCGCTCCTCAATTTCATCCGCTATCCGCTCTGCGTCCTCTATGTCGCGCACCCGGACAAAGAGCTGTGAAATGTCCTTGTTATTGAGGACCGTTATTGAATCGCGTGTCGTGACGTAAATCGCCGAATCCACATCGGCCCTGAACCCGCCCTGCTTCTCCAGTACGCCGACCACCCTGAACTTGCTCCCGTTGATCGTGAGCCGGTCGTTAACGCCGATATCCTCGTCAAAATAATCGTAAGCGATGCTGTACCCGATTTCACAGGCCTGTTTATCGTTCTCACGCAGGTCCCGTCCTGCTGCCATCCCCTCCTCTTCACGCTGAATCGTCTCGCCGAAGACCGCCACGATATCCTGGGGCTCGATGCCCGTGACCGTCAGCCTGAAGGTCTCATCGCGATATGCCACGTCTTCTGTCTCGCCTCTCATCCCCACGACATCCTTGACACCATCGATCCGTCTCACTGAATCCAGATCGCGGTCTGTAAAGCGGCCAAAGGTGCCGAAGCTACCGAATTCCTGGGCGCCAGGCGTCACCATGACCACGTCGGCCATCTCAATGAGCTGTTCCGTGATGGCCGCCTGCATGCCCAGGCCGATGGAAATCAGGGCGATTACCGCACCGATACCCACCGTGATGCCGAGTATGGTGAGCGCAGAACGCGCCTTGCGCTCCTTGACGTTCCGAAACACCAGCGATAATGAATCCATCATAGCTCTATTCGTACCTCACCGCTTCCACCGGACTCATTCGCGAGGCTTTTCGTGCCGGATAGAACCCGGAAAGCATACCCACACTGATCGCCACCGCCATTCCGGCGAGGATAACCGCGACCCTCACACCCGCGCCAAACTCGATCCCCAGTGCCGAGCTGGCAACGAGACTGATGATTCGTGCCAGGAGAACGCCGATTACGCAGCCAACTACCCCGCCCACAATACTCACTATACCTGACTCCAGGAGGAACAGTGTGAGGACGTCACTGCTCTTCGCGCCAATGGCTTTCATCACACCGATCTCATGTGTCCGCTCCATCACGGACATCAGCATCGTATTCATGATGCCGATGGAGGCGACCACGAGCGCGATTGCTGCGATGCCCACCAGAACGCCCCGTAAGATACTAAATACCGAGCCAATCTGTTCGAGCGCGCTGCCCATCGTTATCGCGGTGGCGAAATCCTCGAGTCCGTGATTATCGTTGATCGTTTCCGCGACCTCCTCGGCTATCTCTTCCGCATCATCGATGTTGTACACGCGCACCATAATGTACTTGACATCATCGCTCTGGAGCACGTCCTTCGCCGCGCGTAAGTTGAGGAAAATATGGGGATCGACGTCAGCGGCGTAGAGCGTGCTTGCCTTCTCAAAGACGCCGATCACAATGAATTTCTCGCCATTGATGATCAGCTTATCATTCACGTGTACCGGGTCATCGAAGAAGTCGTTGGCGACCCGGTCTCCAATAACGCAGGCTTTATAATCGTTCTCGCGGAGCCATCGACCCTCCTTGAGCCCAACCGGATCCACATAGAAGCTGCCCAGCTCCTTGGTCTCACCGCCGAAGATGAATATGGGTGTTCGTTTGTTTCGGAACTCCACTTCCGCGGCAGCGTAGGTCATGGCGGTGATGTCTTTGATACCGCCAATACGCTGCAGATCTTTGAGATCGCGATCAGTAAAACTCCCCTGCTCCACGTAGGTCGTCCCGGATATTTTCCCGGGCACCACGGAGATGAGATCAGCAAGCGTCGTCAACTCGCCGGTGATCGCCTCTTCCATGCCATAGCCGACGCTCACCAAGGAGACAATAGCCGCTATACCCACTGCAATACCGAGTATAGTGAGTATTGATCGCGTTCTGCGTTCCCGTATGCTCCGGTAGGCCATGAGTACTTTATCGCGCATCGCTCAGCTCACTTTCACCCCAATAGTAACTCACGCCAGCAACTTGCCGTCGCGCATTCGCTGTGTTCGTGTAGCGCGAGCGGCGATCTCAGGATCGTGCGTTACCACAATAATCGTCCGTCCCTCTTTATTCAGCCCTTGCAGGACATCCATGATCGTGTTCCCCGTCTCGGTATCCACGTTACCGGTGGGCTCATCGGCGATGACGACCTCGGGATCGTTGGATAGCGCGCGTGCGATCGCCACCCGCTGCTGCTGCCCGCCGCTCAATTCCGCGGGCTTGTGGTGCACCCGATTCCCAAGTCCGACACTCTCCAGCAGCTCCGCAGCTCGCTTTAATCGTAGATCCCTGGGCACACCTGAGAAGAACAGTGGCAGGGCGACGTTCTCGACCGCATTCAGGGTATGGACGAGATTGAACTGCTGGAAGATGAACCCGATCTTCTTGCGCCTGATCTCTGCCAGCTGGTTCTCATTGAGGGTTGCGGTATTCACGTTATCGATGTATACGGACCCGCTGGTGGGCTTATCCAGGCAGCCGATCATATTGAGGAGCGTGGACTTGCCCGAGCCCGACGGCCCGATGACGGCCACGAACTCAGCTTCCTTAATCTCCAGGTTCACGTCGTTCAGCGCATACACCTCGGTATCGCCCATCCGGTAGATCTTTGTCAGATGCTCAGTGCGGATCATGTATCCCCCTTACGCACATGCTTCCCGTGCTTTTCTCGCGCTACCTATTCACTCTACTGCTGCTCCCGTGCTCGCCGGCGCCGTGCCCGCATCCAGAGCACCAGGCCGATAACGATGATCACCAGAACCGCTGCACCCGCAAGCAGTGTTGTGGGCATCGTGCTTGTCTGGGTCTCTCGCACCTCAAGCGTCACTGAGTACCCTTCTCCGGTGTATATCTTATCGGTCTCGACATCCTTGTAGAGGAGCTCAAAGGGGATGGTGAGCTCACCGAGGTCCAGATCGTTCGTATGGAGATCGAACGAAGCGGAGAAGATATCGCCCACCTCCATATCGCCAATGAAGTATTCAGATGGCAGGAGCTTGAGGCCGCTCGTGGTCGGCACCACCGAGACCGCCGTGATATCCATAGCCTTACCGTTCGCGACATCGAACTCGATCCTTGCAACCTCCCCCTGGTAGACGAAATCGGGCGCGGCCACGAGGATGAGTTTCACATCGGCGCTGCTCTGTGCGGTAACGGACGATGCCATCGTGCTGAGATGCACGTTGTTCCCGTTCTTGTAGGTAGCCTCAAGGGTCAGATCTTGCGCGCCTGCCGAGTGCGGGGTGAGCATGAAGCTCACGGTTCGCTGTTCGTAGGCTTCCAGATTACCCACGTAGACGCCCTGTGGCGTGAATTCGAGGTCCGATGTGCTGGACCGCAAGAGCACGTTCACACCACGTACCATATTCGGTCGGTTATTCGCCACCATGATTTTAACGGCCCTGGATTCACCGAGCGAGATCACGGATGGTATATCCTCCTCAAGCAGCTCCACTTCACTGCTGTCTATCTCCACTTTGATGGGGAACCGGACGTTATCGCCGTTATCCACCTCGATATAGACTTCCGGGAAGTAGACGCCGTCCGGCGCGTAGCTCTGCACTTTTATGGGCAGTGAAACGGTCATGCTCTCGCCAGGCCCCAGGGTGCCGAGATTGAGGTATTGCGTGCGGTCCGTGCTTTCAGCCATCCATCTGGTATCCTGGCTCTTGGCGCTCAGTCGTATCGTCTCGATCTCAGCGCTCATCCCCCGCGACGAGGTGGTGGTAGTTGTCTGCTCGGTAGTACCGCTCGGGTCAACGTTCGTCTCGGTCTCCGAGGCCGAGTAATCGATGAATGGATTCTTCATGGTCAGGGTGACCGTGCCGGTATCACCGGGCATCAGCACTGCGGGCTCCACCGAATAACCCGTGACCATGACCGCGGGTCTTTCCGCGACTGACGCATCGGCAGCTCCCGATACGGGGGTGAGCAGTGAGAGCGAGCCCGCCACCAGAAGCGCTATCACGATTACCCCAACGCTCTTCCTTCTTTCGCTCATTTATATCGTTTCCTCCTTGGTTTCATCCTCAGCTATAATTATAGATATTCTTTTCGCCATATCCTTTACGTCATCCTCCATGCTCTCTATATCCCATTCATTTATCAGAGCGATTATCCGGGGAGTGAGGATAAATGCGATGCTCATTTTCTTGTATTCGTCCCTGATGGCGAGCAGAGAGTCGCGTATCCGTTCATCGCTGATAGCATCAGCGAACTCCGAGAGGAATTCGATCACCTGCTTCATCCGCTCCTCATATTGCAGCCCGACGAATTCGCCGTAACTCGTGGCCAGCGCAGGATTAATCGAGTAGTGCTTCTCCCGTCCCGTTCGCTCGACGTTGATCACCGTGCGCTTTTCCATGCCCTGCAGGCACTGGCTGATCAAGCCCCGGCTATAGCCGGTCGCTGCTTCGATCTCTTTTTGTGTTACGGGCCGCGATTTGAGGAGCAAAAAGCCCCAGATACGGCCCACAGACTCGCCGACACCGAGTATCTTCCCTGCCTTCGCGGCCGCGTCGAGCATCGTGTCTTCGTCCATCTCCCCCTTCTCCACTCTTGATTTTAGTGTTTTAGTAAAATATTAAAATAGTGGTGTATATAAAAAGGTGGTGCCTCCATGATTCGGCACGATGTGGTTAACGACCAGGCTCAGGCGCGCTTCCGCAGCACGTAGCCGGTGAGTGCAAGCAGGCCGAGGCTGAAGAGCGCGATCGTCGGGAGCTCTGGGATTGGCGCCATTGGCATCGATTCGCTCGGATCGAGCCCGCAGGTGCACTCGTCGTCAGCCGGGAAATCTATATCGTCGTCTGGATCATCGTCATCGATACCATTGCAGCACTGGGGGCAGTTACTGAGACACAGATCGGACGGCGTAGACTCTGCGAAGCAGGCAGAATCCTGATTCGGCTTCCAGTACGCCCCTAATTCGCCGATGCACGCATAACAGGGTATGTTTGTAGCTACCAAATCTCCCGTACAGTCAGGTCCTGAGTAGCAGTCACCGAGGCACTGGCCACACTCTTCAATGCTTTGTCTTGCCCTTATTCCAATATCGTAACTATTACGTTTTTGAAAATTGTTACCATCACAACTCATATAACTCTCGCCGGAGACAACCGCAGATGCTTCATAGTCTATCGGGATAGGGAAATTATACCCTGTCGTTGTTGTAAATTTGACTTGAATTATGAAATCGTCTCCACTACCAAGCCATAACGGCGTCTCTAACGGAATTGAATAGTAACCTTCCTCGTTGGTGATTCCGGTTTGCGTGGAACCAAGCTGATTGCTGAAGGTATACCAATCTGGGCCACCACTTAGAGTATCGAAGATCCTGATTTCATACTGCATATCAGGGTCAACTGCCCAGAAATCGACTGAATGCAACAGACCACATTGGGTGGGTACGAACCGAACAGCACCAGATGCCGTGGCAGCGGAACAACCAGCAGCTCCATACCAACCATACTCGTCGTGGTAATGTATCTGGTCATCGGCATTGTTGTACCCCGAAATTGCACTGGTGTCATCTCCAAGATTTGCGGAACCGTATGCCACCCATCCATATCCATTTATCCCCCATGATGTCCCCCAGCTGTTCTTAATCAGCCAAGCTCCATTGCCGTGAGTATGCGGGAGTGAGTCGTTCCATCCAATTATTTGTATTACGTGATTTGGTGTTTGTATGCCCCAATATTCGTATACCCCGCCGTCGTAACCGTCAAACGTTCCATGCGCGTAAATCGTTGTATATACTGGGCCATAATTCATTATCGCATTTTTTATTGTGTCAACTTTACTAAGCTCATTTCCACTGCTGTCTGTGATAATTCGCCAATTGTCCACGTTTTGGAGTATAGGGCAATTTTGACAAGTATCTGTTCTCGCCAGATAAGTATGGCATGATTCTGCAGCTGCTCCTTTTTTAGTGAAGTAATTCGTAGTCATATAGGCATTACCACCATTGCAAAATCGTTCCCAAATGTTACAATCCCCTACTTCCTGCTCTGAGAAATCAAGCAAATTCGATTCCGATATGGCCACATCAGATTCAAAGTCTGCAATTGCTCCAAATATCCAGCAGCTCCCACAATATCCCTGATTTTTAACCGGCGTTACATATCCGTATGTTCTTGCGTCATAAGCGGATGGCGGCTGCCCAACCAGTGACTGTCCAACCATTATTGGTTGCGATATCTCAGCCGAAGTCCGAAAATGAACATTCTCTGGAAGGGGGCCCGTAGGTGGCTTAAGTGGTTTATAACCATATATGCGCTCTCTTTCGCCAGGCGGAAGTTCAGTTATCCAGTTTTTAGCCACGGTGAAGTTATATCCTTGATTATAGATCCACTGCTGGAGTTCTTGTATATTTTCTGAAGGTTCTGGAGTTACCGACAAATTCGATTCCTTGGCCGCTCCTTCTTCGTCCAAAAATGTCCGCACCAGATAGGGATTTTTATGTACTGCAGGCTCCTGAGCCACAGCAGAGGTAAAGAGGAATAGAGCGAATACTAACAGAACAAATCCGATTGCGATGCAGACATTTCTATACCGTATTTTTCGCGTCATTCAGCACTCATTCTGGATCGGTTAGCAGGTGCATACGAAGCCGTACCTATTTAAAGATTTCGGATACGGGCGGGCGTACGCCCGCAACCAGTAGGTTTGGTGACCGCTTATATATAGAGAACGAGTGGAATTATTGCTCACTGCGAGCACTGCCCGGTCGAATCACGGTAAAAACGGCAGCCATTACAGCAGCTTTCGTTTGCTTACGTATGCTCAGTGCCGCCAGTGTGGTGCGGTGAGTACGTGCACCGCCAAGCGCGACGATCACGATCTCGTGAGCGCGGCGATCAAAATTAGCGTCGCGCGGTGCTTGTTTTCGCGGAGACCGCAAAGCTTAAAACCGCAGAAATTAATGAGGGTTCTGAACAGGGGAGAGCGCTTCAGTCGAGGCATCTTTACTCTGTCTGGCAAGCACTGACAGAAGCTCAGGAGAACATTCCGCTTGAAGTAAGAATAATCGGCGAATGAAATGACCCAAAAAGAAAAAATACGCAATAGATTAATTTGGCAGATACTGGGTATAATTTCCGTTGCACTGTTAGCGTATATGTTCTTCCCGTTCGTTGACGTAATCATTTATGGAATATTCATCTACTATGTTGCGAGACCTACCTACAGAGAATTCGACAAAAGATTCAAACACAAGAGTCTAGGTGCGTTCATTTCTTTATCCCTCGTTGTTCTGCCCATAGTCCTTATAAGTATTTATACAGTGAATATCGCGTATACCGAATTGAATAACATTCTTACTCAGGTAGATTTTGCAAACATAGATTATAATAGTGAAATCTTTAAAGATATTGCGGGAATTGCAGAGTATTTAGAACTGGGTGGTACTACGAATTTGACCAGTCAAGGGGATACGTGGGGTTTTATTCTTTCGCTACTAACCCGATTTTTGGGCATTCTCTCCCTATTTTTCGATATCTTCTTCAAGCTGTTCCTTACGTTCACTATTGCATTTTATCTGCTAAAGGATGGAGCTAAACTAAGAGCATGGCTAACGGATACCTTTCTCGGGGGCAAGACAGAATTAACAAAGAAGTTCTTTGACGAGGTCGATTCAGGACTTCACATGGTATTTTTGGGGAATATTCTGACGGCTATTTTAACCGCTTTGATCGGTGCAGTAACGTTCACCCTTTTAAATCTCGTTGCACCGCCTCAGTTGATGATACCCTACCCGATCTTGCTGGCGATACTTTGCGGACTTTGTATCTTCATTCCGGTTATCGGTGTGAAATTGATCTACATTCCTCTGGCTATATTTCTGGTGATTCAAGCGTATCTCAACGGAATCCTCTTCACGGACTGGTGGTTCCTTCTGTTATTCATTGTTGTTGTGAGTGTTGTAGTAGACTTTATACCAGATACCGTTCTGAGACCGCTCATAAGCCGAAAGAACTTACACAGTGGTGCAATGCTTTTAGCATACATCTTTGGCATAGCAGTCTTTGGTTTTGTCGGATTGTTCTTAGGCCCAATTATCCTGATAACTACAACACAATTCCTGAAGATCGTCCAGCCTGAGTTGTTGGTCAGAGTGGATGATCGTAAAAAAGAACCGTGCGAACGTCCAGAGCCTTGACTCTTCCTGCTTCGCTGCGATCCATGCTCCCTGGAGTTTTGCGCCTTTGAAGCGAATTTTGAAATGTGTGGGTGATGCATCTCTGCCTTTCGCAGGGAGGGAAAAATAAAAAAAAGAAGAGGGAATGAGAGCCAATTCTACACTCCTCCCCCCTCTTTCAACGCGTTCGTTTAACTTACTCTACTGCGGTCAGGATGTCCTCTGCCTTTACAGTCTTCCGGCCGGCGTGCTTCGCGAGATTCACGGCTTTCTTCGCGATCTTCGCCCCGTAGGCCTCAAGCAGCTTCGCCAGCTCTTCCGTGGCATCTTCGCTCACGCGTTCGGCTCCTGCCTTCCGAATAATATTGGTTACCGGTGCTTTTGGTATTACAGCCATTTTTATCACCGTAGTTGAGTAACGAGCGTGTGTATAAAAGCTTTTCGGTCATTGACAGTGCGAGCGCGCGGTACTGGCGTGCATGGCGCAGCTGCACGGCTTGCGATCGGTTTTGCGGCTGGAGTCCCCCTTTATCTTCGCAAGCGGCGCGCTGATCGGCACACTACGGCACCGGAAGAAGCGGCGGAGTGCCGAGCGCGGAGCGACCGTGGGGCTGAGCGGCGCCGCACGCGACGAATCGGAGTGCAGGCCGGTAAGCATTCTCTGCCACACGGAGGCGAGAGCGGAGCATCGCTAGGCACCGCGAATGCCACATGATGCGGCACAAGAGTGGGCTGGATTTACACCACCTGCAAAATCACTCTGAACAGTACAGCAAGCACACTGACTATACCGTTTGTACAGGTAGTGAGGGGACGTAGAAATTTGACAGCATGTAGCTACATGCCTCTTTCATATCCACGTCAGGGTGCGGTTTTATCGCGGCCAATAATGCCAGCGTAAGAACAAAGATAGCCCGCTCATGCTCTTCCAAGCTCAGATTGAGCTGCAAGGGTGAGATACTCAGCTCTTTGTACTGCGTGAACTCGCAGTCAAAACCTTTCGCTTCACAGTACTTCTTAAACTGAGCCAATAACATATGGAGGTGTACCAGTTCTGTTTTTTTCATTGCTATCTTTGACCTTTCAATTCTGCTTGAATTTTTGGAAAAAAAAATGAAAAAGAAAGCTATAAAACCGCTATAGCTTTGGAATGTTTATATGAGAAGCTAATGAACCTTTATTCCGCAACTACATCTGCAAATCCAACTCTTCTCGATACCTTATTTACCCGTATTTTCACGCTATCCCCTTTCTTCGTGTTGGGTACGAAAACAACAAACCCCTCAATTCGAGTTATTCCATCGCCTTCTCTACCTACTTCCTCTATCTTTACGTTGTAGGTCTTACCAACCTCTATAGGGGCTTTAAAACCCCTTCGTTCTTCTCCAACGTCCATACCTTTCCCAACCTCTCTTTCGTTTTTAAGTCGTGATACAAAAGAAAAATCGCTTTTTTGGTAAAAAAAAGTCGCTTATTCTCGCTATCACGTAAAACTACTATCTCGTTACTCGTATATAAAGGGCATGTATGTGCAAAAGCTAAAACCACGCAAGCAATCGTATCGATGGTCAAAGCGTACGCTGATCCTGCATGCGCTAACGATTATCCCCCTGAACAGCACCATGAGCTGCATCTAACGCCATTGCGATGAGGAGCGTAGTCTTGTTGGGTAAAGCATCGAGGGAAAGTGTTAGTTCACGCTGTTTTTGACGAGTTAGGAAGCTCAGGGTCAAGCAGCTCGAAAATCCACAAAGGTCGTTTAGTTTAGACATAAGAATACCTCACCCTAACTGATTGAGTGGACACAGGATAACCAAAAATTATACCGTATTCAAATAAATCTCTTTTTCTCCACCGTGTGCTTCAAGTAAGCCTTCGTTTTTCTTTCCTCGCTTTCCATCGTGCTCTTCAAATAAATCTTCTTTTTCCGTTCCTCGATTTGCCCATCCTGCTCTTCCTCTCTCCGTTTTGCTCTACGTGCCTTACTACCTTTACCCATAATCCGCACCACTTCCACGAAACCGCAGTTATATGAAATGGCTATGCACAGCATATAAAACCACGACAGACAGAGATGCTGGATAAATGCTCTGCTCATCGTATCTTAGATAAGACCTGTTGTATACAAATAAAACGTACAGTATAGTGATAGCAAAAACTATCAAAACTACTTTCACGAAGCCAATGGACAAAAACCCCTACTCGCAATCCACTTTCTGCAGGTTATGGGGCGATAGCCTTTCTAAAGCGTCTATGGGGGATCGAAGCTAAATTCAATCCAAGAAGGCATTGGTACCTGGTATGCTTAGTGGCGTGGAGTGCACCGGGAGCCTTCCGACCGCCGCGTCATGAAAGGTGCATTAACTAGCGAACCGGCCCGGCGAAAAGTATGCGAGCGGTTGAAGCGCAGCTGGCTAGTGAAGAGTGAGTCCATCCGAGCGTTCGAAGTCCGTTTTTCCTTTTTCACGATGCGTCGCGCCAGAGGGCAACAATCTGTTGCTTTCGCAGGAAGGGAAAAATAAGTGCGCCGAGCAAAATTCATACGAGCCAGTTGGTGCAAATCCAACCTGAGGAACGGTTAGCCGCCACCTCAGAACTGAACCTTGCATCCAGTCTGGTAACGGGCTGTGGTGAAGCCAGG
>Ga0265594_1003289_pt1 | contig 10853 bp, 8 predicted proteins | sample saktaG_11_FD_190147 | JGI IMG/M metagenome (GOLD analysis project Ga0265594, IMG submission 190147) | Saline water microbial communities from Sakinaw Lake, British Columbia, Canada - sak_2011_5_24_80m | ecosystem: Environmental > Aquatic > Non-marine Saline and Alkaline > Saline ... | reverse complement strand
TCCGTAGTCTTTTTTTGCCCATCCGTAGCTTCACGCGAAGGAGAGGCGAAGGAGGACTCCGGTAGGCGGTATTTTATTCTATCTTATCTGTTTCCAACGTAGTATATTGTTAAAATAAATAAAAATAGTATAATGAATATATGCCTCAAGAAATAAAAGAACAACCAATTTCTCCGGAAATACCCCGGACAGAACCTTCATTGGAAATCCCGTCGTCTCCCGAAATAAAAGAAAAGGAAGCGAAAGTCGCCAGACCGGAAAAAATTGAACATGAATTGAAAAAAATAAGTAAACATTTGCCCGGAACCAAGCCCCAAGCGGTTCCTGACCTGATTAAGGAAAAAAGTGAGACCTTAAAGCAGATAGAAAGCATTCTTTCCGAGGATTTAGAAGACATTTACAAAAGTTTGCCGGACAATTTAAAGCGGGAATTCAAGGAAAAAGGGGAGAAGACGGCTTCAAAAATAGAACAGCTTGTGCATCAGGCCAAGATTGTGGTTCATAAGATTGTGGATTTGATAAGAAGATGGCTGTTGGCGGTTCCCGGAGTAAATAAATTTTTTTTGGAGCAGGAGACAAAAATTAAAGCGGATAAGATATTAGCTTTGGCGGAAAAAGAGAAAAAAGAAAAAATATAAGCGCTGTCGTGGCACTTGAAATTGCGTCGCTCGCTCCAGATGAAAGCAAGCTTTCGCCTGTGGACTCGTTAGCAATTATAAGCAATTTTAACATGGAAATAGGAAAAATAAATATTTATACGGATGTGGAAACAATCCGCGAGCAGGGTCAGGGGTTTCTATCCAATCCTTGGTTTTGGCTCGTCGTTTTTATTTTATTGTTCCTCTTAGTAGTTTTGTTCTTCTTGAGAAAATATTTAAAAAAGTTGGCTCAGTACAGGTTTTCTTTCCAAAGGGCTATTCTTCTGGTTACGATGCCGAGAGAAAAAACGGAAAAAGAAGAGCAGAAAAAGACGATTAAAGAAAGGCTTCAGCCGCTGGAAAACGTCTTTGACAACATCGGCGGCTTGAAAGCGCAGAAAGGATTCAAATCCTGGCTTTTCGGCCGTTCAGACCATTTTTCTTTTGAGATACTTTCCGACAAAAGCGGGATAATTTCTTTTTACGTGGTGGTGCCGAGAAACTTGCAGACGTTTTTTGAACAGCAGGTCCAGGCCCAATGTCCGGCGGCGCAGATTGAAGAAGTGGAAGATTACAACGTCTTTTTGCCCAAAGGAGAAGTGGTTTGCGCCAGCTTGAAACTAAGAAATTATTTCATGTTTCCGATAAAAAGCTATATGAAGATGGAAACAGACCCTTTGAACGCCATTACCAATTCTTTGAGCCGGATTGCCGAGGAAGACGCCGCCGTAATCCAGATTATAGCCCGGTCGGCCCGTTCCAGCTGGAGGCAGCCGGGTATTAAAGTGGCTTCGGAAATGCAGCAAGGGAAAAAATTAAAAGACGCTCTTAAAACGGTAATTGGCGGACTGCCAAAAGCTTTCAAATTCATTCTTGACTTTGTTTCGCCCAAACCCCAAAAAAAAGAAAACGTGGGAGTGGCCAAGGCATATCAGCTTTCGCCCATGGAACAGGAAATAGTCAAATCCATAGAAGAAAAAGCCAACAAAGCCGGGTTGGACGTCAATATCAGAATTGTCGTTTCCGCCAGAAACAAGGCCCTGGCTGACGGTTATCTGGACAACATTGTCAATTCTTTTGCCCAGTACACGGGTTATGAATACGGCAACGGGTTTAAAAAAGTGAAAGTCAATAAAAACGAAATCATCAGAAATTTTATATACCGAAATTTTAACGAAAAAGCGAGTTTTGTCCTGAATACGGAAGAAATGACCAGCGTTTACCATTTTCCTCTGCCGACGACGGAAACGCCGAATATTCGCTGGTTGACGGCAAAAAAAGCCCCGGCTCCGGTAGATATTCCCACCCAGGGGATTATCCTGGGTTATAACGCATATCGCGGAGAAATTAAAACCATTCGTTTTAAAAAAGTAGATCGCCAGCGCCATGCTTACATCATCGGCCGAACCGGCATGGGCAAATCAAAAATGATAGCCTATATGGCTCTTCAGGACATTTTAAACAACGACGGCGTTTGCGTAATTGATCCCCACGGCGATCTGGTAGAGGACATCATAGAGAGAGTACCCAAGGAAAGGGCCGAAGACGTTATTTATTTCAACCCGGCAGACATTGCCCGGCCAATGGGATTGAATCTTTTGGAATTTGACCCGGCTTATCCCGAACAAAAAACTTTTGTGATTAATGAAATGATTAACATCTTTGACAAACTTTATGATTTGCGCGCGACCGGAGGACCGATGTTTGAACAATACATGCGCAACGCCATGCTTTTGATTATGAGCCACCCGGAAAGCGGTTCAACTTTAATGGAAATCCCCAAAATTTTAGCCGATCCCGATTTCCGCAAATTCAAACTGGAACACTGTTCCAACCAAAGCGTGCGAGACTTCTGGGTTAAAGAGGCGGAAAAAGCGGGTGGCGAGGCTTCTCTGGCCAACATAACCGTCTACATCACCTCAAAGCTCACCCAGTTTATTTCCAACGACTACATGTGGCCGATTATCGGACAGCAAAAGAGCGCTTTCAATTTCAGAAAAGTTATGGACGAAAAAAAGATTCTTCTGATAAATCTGTCCAAAGGCAGAGTGGGGGATATGAACGCTTATCTTTTGGGGCTGGTTTTAATGGGCAAGATTTTAATGGCGGCCCTTTCCCGGACCGACGTTTCCGAAGAAGAAAGAAAAGACTTCTATTTGTACATAGACGAGTTCCAGAATTTCATAACCGAAAGTATTCACACCATTTTGGCCGAAGCGAGAAAATACAAGCTTTGTCTGACCATGGCCCACCAATACATCGGTCAGCTGGTAAAAAAGCAGGACAATTCTTTGAGAGACGCCATTTTCGGCACAGTGGGAACCCTGATTTGCTTCAAAGTGGGAGTTGAAGACGCGGAATTCCTGGCTAAGGAATTTGAACCGGTTTTCAGCGCCTATGATTTAATAAACATGGAAAAATACACGGCTTATATCAAACTCCTGGTTGACAACCAGAGTCTGACCCCGTTTAACATCAAAGCGCCGTATATCGGCGATGTTTATCCGGCAAATCCGGAAGTGGCTAACATTATTAAAGAATTGTCTCAATTAAAATACGGAAAGAATAAAGCTATTGTTGAACAAGAAATCAACCAGCGAAGCCAGATTATTAATCAATTAAAGAAAAAAGAATATGGTGATTTATCGTAAATACCGGCCAAAAACTTTTGCTGAAATAATCGGGCAGGAAAATATTGTCCGAATTTTGGAAAACGAAATAAAAACGGACAAAATTTCTCACGCTTATCTTTTCACCGGACCAAGGGGCTTGGGAAAAACCACTTTGTCAAGATTGATGGCTAAGTCAGTCAATTGTTTAAACAGAAAAGAGGGACAATCAGAGCCCTGCAACAAGTGTGACCATTGTCAAAGCGTCAACAACGGCCGGTTCATGGACCTGATTGAACTTGATGCGGCTTCGCAAACCGGGGTGGATAATGTCAGGGAAAACATCATTGCTTATTCAAGGATTCCGCCGGCTCAGGGAAAATACAAGGTTTTTGTCATTGATGAATGCCATATGCTTTCTATTTCGGCTTTTAACGCTCTGTTGAAAATTTTGGAAGAGCCGCCCAAGTATGTGATTTTCATCCTGGCGACCACGGAAATCCACAAATTGCCCGAAACCATTATTTCCCGGTGTCAAAGATTTGATTTTGCCAAAGTGGGCCTGGAAAAGATCGTCCAACGAATGGAAAGAATCATTAAGGAAGAAAAAGTAAAAATAGGTAAGAAAATCCTCCAGACAGTTGCCCTCAGGTCAGAGGGCTGCGTTCGGGACGCGGAAAGTCTTTTAAGCCAGTTATTATCTTTAAATGACAAGAATATTACTCAGGAAGAAGCCAGTTTGGTTATACCGCCGGCCCAGACAGGTTTAATTATCCAATTCTTGGAATTGATTTTCAAAAAGGACCGGGCTGAAGGCATAAAATTAATCAACCGGTTACTGGAAGAGGGAACAAACCTGGACCAGTTCATCACCGATTTAATTGAGTTTTTAAGGAAAATCCTCCTCGTCAAAGTTGAAGCCGTAAACAACGACTTGTACTGGCAAGAGGATGAAGAGACACAGAAAAAGATAAAGGAACTGGGGGAGAAAACGGAATTAAAAACACTAGTCTCCGTTATAGAGGAGTTTATAAAAACCAGGGTCCAGCTTGGTTACAGTGAAATACCCCAGTTACCCATAGAGCTGGCGGTGTTAAGAATTTGCGGGGAGGAAAAGAAATAACATTATGAAAACTAAAACTATTAAAAAGAAAACAAGCAGGCCGGCTAAAGTGATTAATGACCCCAAGGTTGTTAATGAAGTCATTGATTCTTTCAGCCGGACTACTGACGAAATATTTTCTCTGGAAGAATTAAAGAAACTGCTTCTTTCCGGAAAGCAGTTAATTATGAAATACGGAGTTGACGTGACTTCTCCGGATATTCACATCGGCCACGCGGTTAATTTGTGGATGTACCGCCGTTTGCAGGAATTGGGGCATAAGATAATTTTTTTAATCGGCGATTTCACCACGCAAATAGGGGACCCGACCGGACGGAATAGAACCAGACCGGTTATTTCCGAACAGGAAATAAAAGTCAATTCACGGATATTCATTAAACAGGCAATGATGGTCCTTTATAATGGAAAAAACCTGTTTGAAGTTAAAAGGAATTCCGACTGGTTTAATAAAATGTCGGCCAAAGAAATGCTTTCTTTAATGTCAATGGTGACTAATGAGCGTTTGCTGTCCAGAGAAATGTTCAGGAAAAGAATTCAAGAAAAAGCGGAAATTTACGAGCATGAATTGGTTTACCCAATTCTTCAGAGTTATGATTCAGTAATGCTTAAGGCCGACTTGACCATTATCGGCACTGACCAGTTATACAACGAGATGATGGGCCGGTTTTTTCAGGAAAAATTCAATCAGCCTCCACAGGTAATTATTACCACCAAGATAACGCCGGGAATTGACGGCCGGGAAAAACAAAGCAAGAGTTGGGGTAATTACATTGGCCTTAATCATTCGGCTCGGGAAAAATTCGGCCGGATAATGAGTATAGCTGACAATCTTATAATCCAATATCTAAAAGTTTATACGGAGATTCCTTTAAAGGATATCATACAAATTGAAAAAGATTTAAATTCTAAACCGATGAAATATAAGTTTTTACTGGCTAAAGAGATTGTCAAACGCTACCACGGGGAAGAAAGGGCAAAACAAGAAGAAGAATGGTTTAAAAAAACTTTCAGCCAAAGAGAAACGCCTAAAGACGCGCCTAAAATCAAAATAGGAACAGGTTCAGCCACTATTTTGCAGATATTAAGAAAGTGTTTTTCAGTTAAGGAAATGAGTAACAGCGACCTCAGAAGATTGATTAATCAGGGAGGAGTTAAGGTTAATAACAGTAAAGTTCAGAAACCGGAAGAAAATATACAGCTGGGGAAAAAAGAAATAGAGATAAAAGCGGGTAAAAGGAATTGGTTCAAAGTGGTGAAATAGTTTTGTTGTTATTATTCGGGGGTCGGCTAATGGTAGGCCATCAGGTTCTGGTCCTGAGAATTGGGGTTCGAATCCCTGCCCCCGAGCCAATTTGAGCACAGTAATAATTGCTATACCAAGAATTCCAAATTATACAAACAAAAGATGATATGGGAGTAATGAGAAAGTTTACCGAAAATGATATTTTTAGTCTCAAATGTAGTTAAGCATCTATTGGATTTCGGAAAATTTATTTTAATGGTAAAAAATTGCTAAAATAAAAAAAAAAATAATTATGCAGCCAATCGTACAAGATATTCGTCTTAATTTTATAAGGCTACAACCACGCAAAAAATGGTCTTTTCAGGATGTGGAACGAAAAGAGACAAATGCGTACACGCACTGTTATCATAGATATCCTGCAAAATTTATCCCGCAAATCGTTCAAGAGCTTATTAAACAGTTTGCACCGAACGGCAATGAACTTATTTGTGATCCATTTGGAGGATGCGGAACTACTTTAGTAGAAGCGAAATTATCTGGTAGAAAAAGTATTGGTTTTGATATAAATCCGATTGCAAAACTCATTACTCAAGTCAAGGTTACTCCTATTAACCCGGACTTACTGGAAAAATACAGAGAAAAATTTTTACTTACTTATCACAAAATCAAGGACAAGAGTATAAAACACCATTCGAGAGTTTATTATTGGTTTGATACAAAGACTATAAAGTCACTTGATAGAATTTATATCTGTATTAAAAAAATAAAGAATCCTCAAGTCAAAAGGTTTTTTCTTTGCACCTTTTCCCACAACCTTAAAAATTGTTCCCGTTGGTTAATGAAAAGCATCAAACCAACCATAGATAAAGATAAAATAATACCAAATCCGAAAGTATCCTTTCTGTGCCATCTGGACTCAATGATCCGGAAAAATAAAGAATTTTATGAAAAGTTATCGAGTTCAAAAAACCTGAGGGTTCGGGCAACAATGTATAGACGTGATTCTACACAAACTCTCCCACTTCAGGCAGAATCGGTTGATTTGATAATAACTTCACCGCCCTATGTTACTTCATATGAATATGCCGACTTACATCAACTTTCCCTTCAATGGTTTGGTGATGATCTTTATGAGTTTAGGAAATGGCATCGCTTTAGCAACAATTTTCAGGATTTTAGAAAACAATTTATTGGTACAAGTTTTAAATCTGTAAAAAACAGCGCCTTTGAGAGTTCAATCGCGCAGACAATTGTAAATAAATTAAAGGAAGTAGACGCTCCGCTCGCAAGAGGTGTGGCGAACTATTTCTATGACATGAGGAAAGCTTTTACTGAAATGCATCGGATATTGAAATCCAACGGGAAGGCCTGTGTTATTATAGGTAATACCAACTTAAGGGGAGTAGAAATTTTAAATGCCGAAGTTGCTGCTGAACAAATGTATAAACTTGGTTTTAAAAAAGTCGATTTTATTAAACGTGAAGTGTCAAATAAAATGATTACTCCGTGGCGGGATCAAAAAACAGGAAAATTCACTAGTCTTACCAATCCAGCCAAAAAAAGGATATATGAATTTGAATACGTGATAGTAATGGAAAAGTAAATATATGGATTTTAACCTTAAAACTCTTAAAGAAGAAACAATTGTTGGTAACCGATATGAAAAACGACTGTCCCATCTCGTAACAGCAGGTCAAGAAATTGACCGTATTAAAACTGTTGTAGAAACAGCAATTGAGAATATTAAAAAGGGACAAAAATCATTCGTGATTTATGGTGAACCGCAGAGTGGAAAAACTGAAATGATGATTGCACTTACTGCAAAATTACTCGACAAGAAACATCAGATTATTATTATTTTACTAAATGATAGTGTCCAATTGTTAGGCCAAAATTTAGAGCGATTTCAGCGCTCTGGACTATCCCCATCACCAAAAAAATTTAGCGAAATTTTGACACCAGAAGTCAACATTGGAAATCGCCAATGGATTGTTTTCTGTAAAAAAAATCAAAAAGATCTTCAGAAATTGATTCAAAAAATTGAAGTATATCCGAACAGAGTCATTATTGATGATGAAGCCGACTATGCTACTCCAAATTCGAAAATTAATCAGAAAAAAAAGAGCAAGATTAATGAGCTCACAGAAAATTTAATCGGTGATGCGGGTATCTACATTGGAGTCACTGCTACACCAGCAAGACTCGACCTGAATCGTACTCATAAAAACCAGAACGAATACTGGATAGATTTTCCACCACACTCTAACTATATTGGCCAGGATATATTCTTTCCTGTCCTTCTTAATGATCTTAAATTCAAGCTTTCATTCCTTCCCGATATAGGTGACACTCCAAAACATCTTAGGGATGCCTTATTTACTTTCCTTATTGGGGTTGCTTATTTAAATACCGAAGTAAATGATCCCGAACAGAACTATTCACTTTTGATTCATACCAGCGGCAGGAAGAATGATCATATTATTGACTATAAACAAGTCATTAAAATTTTTGAGGTATTACGCAATGATGGCAATAAAAATCACGAGGCTTATTATAAAGATATTTGGGGGAAGGTATTACTACTATATCCGGAAAAAACCACTGAAATTGTTAAATACATTATTGCGAATTGTGATCGCAATAATGTTGTCGTAATGAATAGCGACAAGGAGATTAATGTAGCTGATAACAGAACAGCTACAAATCCATCCGCTCCGTTTACAATAATTATTGGTGGTAATATTGTATCTAGAGGCGTGACTTTTAATAATCTTCTCTCAATGTTTTTTACAAGAGACGTGAAGCATAAAATGCAACAAGACACCTATATACAAAGAGCCAGGATGTTTGGATCTCGCAAGGCTTATTTAAAATATTTTGAATTAATAATTCCCAAGACCTTATATCTTGATTGGCAGAGATGTTTTATCTTTCATCGATTATCATTGGAAGCGAGAAAACAAAATAATAGAACACCTGTTTGGCTTGATGGTGAAAGAATCACTGCGGCTGCAAGTTCCAGTATCGATAAGACAAATATTCTTGTTGATCGAGGCGAGATGAGTTTTGAGTTGTTTGATTATGAGCCAATAGGTATTCAAAGAATCCTGGATAAAAATATTCCAGCTTTACGTAAGACGCAAAACCTTTCAGAATTATTAGGAAAGAATTGTTTACCCGATTACCTTTTGAACTATATAGAAAATTTCTGTCCTTCGGGAGACGACTCAATTGCAGTTCATAGTCCAAAAAGTATTGCCGGTTATAAGGATAAAGCAGGAGAAATTGATAAGGTAACCATTACTCGTACTAAGGGATTCATTGGTGATAGAGAATTAGAGGAAGCAAAATATCCAAATGCAATTCATCATATAAATATTTTATTCAACGATATCGGTAAGGCTCGTGTTTTTTACAAATATAGAGGTAGTATTAGATTTTTAAAAACTTCCAAGAAAAATGATTAAAGAATTTGAATTCTATCATGGTGTTATTTTTGCTCGGATTATTCATGCCGCTCAAAGAGAAATTTCATTCAAGCTATTTCCAACCTCGGATAATGCTTCTTATGTGATAGATAATAAGGTCGGTATATACATAAAATATTCAGAAAAACGCCTTTCCCCATGGCGTTTTTCATTCCAAAAGAGACACCAGGAAGAAATACTTGAAATGAAAAATAAAATAGGGGAAGTATTTTTGCTCTTAGTTTGCCATGATGACGGCATTGTTGTTTTGAGTTTTAATGAAATTAGGCAAATACTGAATGAAATATATGAAGATACAGAATGGATTAGTGCGGCACGGGGCAAGAGACAGATGTACACAATTAAAGGCTCTGATGGCAAATTAGAATTTAAAATTGGTCATAATGATTTTCCTACAAAAGTACTTGAGTCAACTCCTCCTCTTATAAAAGACAAAATATTTAGCTGGTTTGAACAGAAAAAATAATTAAAACCCTATTAAAAAGTGGTAAAATTTATAATGAATCTAATTTAGAGATTAATATAAAAATAAAGATTGTTTAGTTATCCACATTCCCACATCGTTCCATCGCCCGAGCCAATTTGTCATAAGACGACAATTCTATTAAATTAATTTAATAAAAAATCAGAGTTGACACCATTTTTCACCAAATTTTCAGAAACTTGCCCCGTAGGGAATTTATTTTCCTTCGGGGTCGGCATCGGGTCCCGAAGGAAAATCTTCGGTTTCCAACGGGGTAAAATTTTCGCGAAAAAAAGTTCGCCCCAGTAGTAGAAATTTCATTTCACTACGGGGTAAAGATTTTGTTCAGGACAGACAGCCATCATATAATTTTAAAAATTTTTAAGAAAATCCTCGCCCAAGAAATTTAAAAATATCTATAAATTATAAACATATGTTTAAAAAAGCAATTATCTTGTTGTTTGTTCTTTTTTTTCCTTTGATAATAAAGGCGGAAAATCCAGACCTTTGGACAAAATTCCAGAAATGGCAGGAATCCTTTGATAAAGCGGACGTCGGCAAAGTCATGGAGAATAAGGATTATTTTTCTTTTACGGAAGAAGAGCTTAATTATTTGTTCAACAGCGAAAGCCAAAAGGCCGAAAAGCCCTTTGCCGTTGATTTTAAAATAACCTTGAATGATAATTTCTTGAAATTTCAAGCCACTTTCAAAAAAGTTTTAAAAGGGAAAATTTACATTGAAGCCCGGCCTTTGGAGGATAAACTGGGTTTTCAGGTTTTAAAAGCCAAATATTACGGCATTAGAGTGCCGGCAAAATGGATAGAAAGAGCGTTAAACAGGGAGGTGGACAAGTATTTCAGTTTCTTGTACCAAGACAGTAGATTTAAAAGCGCCGAAGCGACAACAAAAGACAAAACAGCAAAGCTATTATTGGAATTTAAGTGATTTTCAGATATTACTTGAGTATAAAGAAAAACACAGCTAAGGGACAAAACCCACAGTTTCCTCGCAAGTTGAACCTGTTAGGGAGATAATTAAGAAAGTTATCCGCTTGGCAAGCGCGTATAATCATATATAGTAAATATATATGATTAATTTATCAAAACAGATGAAAAAAAGACTTTTGTCAGGTATCAAGCCCACCGGAGGCATCCACATAGGCAATTATTTCGGGGCGATGAAGAATATGGTGGATTTACAAAAGGATTATGAGAGTTTTGTCTTTATTGCCGATTATCACGCCCTTAACCAGATAAAAGACCCCAAAGAACTTGAACAGCATACCTTT
>Ga0265594_1003285_pt1 | contig 10864 bp, 9 predicted proteins | sample saktaG_11_FD_190147 | JGI IMG/M metagenome (GOLD analysis project Ga0265594, IMG submission 190147) | Saline water microbial communities from Sakinaw Lake, British Columbia, Canada - sak_2011_5_24_80m | ecosystem: Environmental > Aquatic > Non-marine Saline and Alkaline > Saline ... | reverse complement strand
TAATTTTACAACTCCTCTACTTTGCTTTTTTGTAGCTTGATTATATAATTCCTTTAGGTATTTGTTAAATCCTAATAGAGTTTGTGTTTCTAATAGTTCTAAAGCATGTTGTATCTTTATTGCTTGAGCACATGCACTTACACCGAGCATATAATTAAAATTTCTATTTCCTCTTGAAATTCCAGCCATTAGCCTTTTTTGAAGTTCAATTAATTTTGTTTTAGAAGGGATAGTCCATAAAACTTTCCTTCTTTTTAATTCTTCAATATATTGGTCAGATAATTTTGTTAAAACATGCCTGATTTCTTCAAGTTCTGGAGGAAAATCAATCATTATTTTTTCAAATTCTAATTCTTGAAGGTATTCTTTAACATCTTCACTTTCCCTTGTCCGCAATTCAACTTCTTCAATAGATAAATTCTTACATATTTCTTTTATTTTTGTAGATTCACTTCCTGGAGAGGCTGTTAACCCAATTATTCTTGGATTTTTTGATTGTTCTTTGTATTTTTTAGCTATAAAATTATAGTCATAATTTTTTATGCATCTATGGGCTTCATCTTCTATTAATAAACAAACTTCTTCTAAATTATAGAGATAATTTTCCAAATCATTCGCAACACATTGCGGAGTAGAAAATATAATATCTGCTGTTATCCAAATCTTTTTTCTTTGATTCGCTTTAACAGCCCCTGTAAATAATTGCATATCTGCAAATAATTCTGGAAGATGTTTTTTAAAAAATTTAAGATGTTGTTCTGCTAAAGGTTTTGTTGGAGCAAGAAATACCACTTTTTCTCCAGGAAATTTCTGCATTCTATCAATTGTTAACATCAAAGCAATCAAAGTTTTTCCCAAACCTGTTGGAAGCACAACTAAACAATTCTTTTTTATGCAAGTTTCAAATATCTTTTGTTGATATTCTCTTGGAGTAATCTCTTCTAAAAATTTCATATAGTATCTTAGTTATGGAAATCTTATTAAATAGTTTATTATTAACTATTATATGAATAAAAAGAGGGTTGGAATTATTCTTTGTTCATTTGTAATATTAATTTTGTTTATCTCATTTGTTTCTGCTGGATTTTTTAGTGATTTGTGGGAGAAGATAACTGGGAGATTAATCCAACCCCCCGAAGATGAACCTGGGTGTCCTACTTCTTGTCCTTCTGGATATGAATGTGGTTATTATTCTGTAGCAGGTTGTTCTTCTGTTTATTGTGGTGGCTGTCCAAGTTCTTCATGTGTAAATTATGTATGTACTCCTCCTGCTTTTACTTGTTCAGATAGCGATGCTATTGCCCCATATCTTGATGGGAAAAATTATTATTTAAAAGGAACTTATGGAAGCTATACAGATTCTTGTGTATATATTAGAAGAACTTCAAAATATACTGGGCAAATTTATGAATACTATTGCAATACTGATTCTTCTATGGGTTATGAATTATATATGTGCCCAAATGGTTGTGATGTAGCTAAGGGTGCTTGTGTACAACTTTCTTGCGTGGGTACTACTCCAAATCTTATTGCTAGACAAGTTGATGCTTCTGAACCCGCGTTTGTTAACCTTAATGATTTTGGTTGTTGCGCTTCTTCTTCTGATTGTGTTGTTAATGGTATTTGTTACGAATCTGGTAAATATTATCAAAATCCAGGTCCATTAAGTGGTTGTGCGACTTGCGGAGAATTTTGTTTAAATAATGTATGGTATGATGAATCAACTAATGCAGTTTGGTGTGGGAATGGAGCTTGTCAAACAGGTGAAACATGTGTTACTTGTCCAGGAGATTGTGGTGCTTGTCCTGTAACTCCTACTTGTGGAGATGGTACTAGAAATACAGGAGAAGAATGTGATGATGGAAATGATATTGATATAGATGGGTGTTCTAATTCTTGTATATTACCTACATGTTCAGATGGGACTAAAAATGGTGATGAAACAGGAATTGATTGTGGGGGAAGTTGTAGTGCTTGTATTGCTTCAGAAACTACTGTACCTGGTGCTGTTTGTGAAAAAGAAGAATGTCTTGTTTTACTTCTTATTGAAAAAACTATTAATGAAGATGAAGAAATAAGAAGTTTAATTGAGACCTATAAATTAGATAATAATGAATTTAATTTTGAGGAGGTAATTTTTGAAAAATCTGAAGAAAAAATAATAAACATGAATGATTTTGGAAGGGAAACAAAAAAGAATAGTCTTGAATTACGAAATACTATCAAAGCAAAGTATGAATCTGATAATAGTTTAATAGGGGTTCTTTTAATCGGAGACATTATACCCACTATTTATAGAGATGATGCACTTTGGCGTGACCTCGGTGTGGGGGGATTTTATCCAAGTTTATACCCATTGGTGGCACTGGATAATAATTATTATGATGGTTTTGATGTTGGGTATGATGGGTTTTATGAATATGAAGGTATGACTACAGGAAGTGAGGTGGGGGGAGGATATAATGCTTCTATTTGGGCAGCTGTTTTACCTATAAATAATAACAATTTTGAAGAAGAAAAAAGCAACCTTATTAATTACTTTAACAGAAACCACCAATACAGATTAAACCCTTCTATTGTTGGAGATGATTTTTTATATGCTTCTACTTTTGGCTGTTCGAATTATTTAATGGATGGAAGATTTGTTAACTCTTTGTGGGGGAATAAAAATTTAACATTTTTATGTCCTAATACTCAACCAGAATTAGAAGGATTTGATAGTAAGTATAATGTTATGATTCATAATAAGGGGGAAGAGTTTGTTCCTTCTGGTTCTAGTGGTGCCCTTCTTACTTCTGGAAACGAAGAATTAAATGAAATAAATAATTGGATTACACAAAATTATTTTGAAGATTCTAGTATAAAAAAAATAGGAGATGAAAAGGCGTATTATTTTTCCCTTAAGATAAGAGGGAGGAGTTTACCACTTGATCAAATAAAAGAGACTATTGAAAATAATCTCCCAAGTGTAATTTGTGGTAGATTAGAGTGCTTTGTTTTTGTGGTGGATACTGGGTTTGTAGAGAAGGATATGGAATCTTTTTCAGGGAGGTGGTCTACTTACATAGATAAACAAGATGATTTTGACAAACTATTGGTTGATAATCTTGAGGAAGGAGTTCAGTATACATATCTGAATATCCACGGAGCACCTACATTTCATCAGTTTCAAATTTATTCATCAACTGTTAAAGATAATAACTTTAAATCATTAGTTTATCAATTAGAGTCTTGTAATACAGGTAATTTACTGTACTCAGATAATCTTGCAAAAACATATTTATATTATGGGGGGGCTTTAGCAGTCAGTGCTTATTCGATTCCATTTGTTATACAGGGAACAGAGGGTTATACTGAAGCAGATGAGTATCTAAGATTTTTAAATGTGGAATCAAATAAGCCTCTTGCTGAATATTTATTCTTGAAAAATTATGGAAATTCTATTTATTTTGGAGACCCTTTGTTATTTTTTCCTAACGAAGAAGAGAACCCAATAGTAGAATTTAGAAAAATAGAAGTTGAAACACCTGAAGAATGTATTAGGGGGTGTTATTTAGAGGGGGATTGTTATTCTCTTGGTTATAGAAAAAGATTAACATATTGTAATCAAAACAAGATATTTGTTCGACAGAAGAAAGGAGCTCTTTCTTGCGAAGCTAATTTTGAGTGTTTGAGTAATGTGTGTTTAGATGGAGGGTGCACAAAAGCAAATACTTTGAAGAAAATTTTATATTGGGGTAATAATCTTTTTAAAAGAACAAAAGTTGATTAATAACTTCTTAGAAATTATCTTTTTTTTATTGAATAAGCAGCAAGGACAATTGCACATCCTATGAGAAGAAGTCCTACTAATGAGAGTGGATTAAACGAATTTGAGCTTTTTAAGATAAACCCCCCTGTAATGCTAGGACTTAAAAATAAAAAGCCACCTATTAATGCAATGATTGCAAATATTGTTGCTGTTTTTCTAGTTTTGAAGAGATTTTCTTTTTTCATTTTATACAAGGAAAAGGGCATATCCAAGCCCAATTAGGGTTATTACAGCTAAAAAGAGCCATAGGATAAGATTTCCAAAGAAGATTTTATTTCCATCTAAGTTTGAAAGGGGAATCATATTAAAGAAAGCATAATAAATATTTAATCTAGCAAATAAGGGAAATCCAATTAAATATCCTATAATTGCTAAAACAAGATTTGCTCCTATTCCTGCAGCAGCAATATATCCTATATGTTCTTCTGTCATTTCTGAGAATTTGTATAATCCATGTCTTTTTGCAGCCCTGTATGTTTTTGCTTTAACATCAAAAACCAAAGAAGCCATCCACACAAAACCATTAATCGGGAATAAAATTAATTTAGAGAGTATTGGAAGAAAAGCTCCTATGGGAAAAGGTTTATTAAATTTGTAATGGGCTTTAACACCATATCTCTTTATCTCCCACAAATTGGTTTCAATTTCAGAATCAAGATTAAAACTAGTTATTTTCTTAGCAATTAAATTAGCTAAGATTACTATAAATACTGCTAAAAGAGTATAAAGAAAAGTTGTGATGCTTGAAATTAAAGTTATAGAGAAAGCAATAATAATGGTAGAAACCAAAATTGCAATAATTTCCTTTTTTGTTAACATATCAATTTAAAAGTTATATTTTTTATAAACTTTGTTATATATTTCTATATATGGAAAACTATTTAAATGAAATTGATATGATTTGATTATGAGAGTAAAGAAGATAACAGATGTGATTGGATCAAAAGTATATACTGATTCTGGAGAATATTTTGGGGAAATTGAAGAGGCTAATCTACACGAAAATAAAGTTGATGGTTGGAGGATAAAAGTTGGGGGAGGAGTAATGTCTCTTATTGGAGGAGCAAAAGGAGTCATAATTCCACACCAGTTTGTAAAGGCAATTAGCGATGTTTTTATAATTAATAAGGCAGCATTGCCAAATCCTGATTCAGGACTTGAAGAAATTCCTGAAGACTTAATATAAAAAGATGGTGGCTGAAACAATCTTACAAAATGAGGTGTTAACAAAATTTGTATATCCTTTTTTATTAATCTTTTTTATAGTCTTTGCTGTTCTTGAAAAGACAAAAGTTTTAGGAGATGAAAGAAAGCAATTAAACGCTTTAGTGGCATTTGTTATTGGTTTAATCTTTGTAGGGGCTGTTTTTCCTAAACTTGTTGTTTCAAATATGATTTTGTTCTTAACAGTAGCATTAATTGTTGTGTTTGTAGTTTTATTATTATGGGGATTTGTAGCTTCAGGAGATAAGGGTTTTGAGATTAGCAATGGATTAAAGATTTTTTTATTCATAGTTTTAGGAATTGCAGTTATAATAGCTGTACTCTGGGCAACAGGGGTTGGAGGAGGCTTTTTTGATTTTTTATTTAGTAGCAGTTGGAGTAATGCATTTTGGACAAATTTCTTATTTATTGTTGTTATTGCAGCTGCATTAGCCTTAGTCATAAGAAAGTCTAAATAGATAGGTTTTTCGAAACATATTTAAATCTGTTTTCATAATTTTTAATATGGTTGGAAGTTTAATGTTTTTAGCTTCATATAGTTATTTTGAAGGTGGAGCAATCGGTAATATTCTTAATATGTGGGAACAAGTAGGAATTTTTAGTTATGCTATTCCCTTTCTTTTAATTTTTGCATTGGTTTTTGGTATTTTATCACGAATGAATATTTTTAAAAAAGCAGATAATAAACCGAATACTGCCATTAGTGGAATAATTGCATTGGCTGTTGCATTAATGGCTTTACAGTTTCCTTCTGTGCCAATGTTTTTTGCTGAATTGTTTCCAGCATTAGGAATTGGGTTAGCAATTATTTTAGTTGTATTAATAGTTTCAGGATTATTTATTGACCCAGATAACAAAGGATGGATGATTGGATTAATGGTTGTTTCTGTAGTTGTAGTTATAGGTGTTTTATTAAGTGCTTCTAGAGGCATGGGGTTTGTTTTTGGAACTTGGTGGAGTTATAATTGGCCAACAATTGTAGGAATCTTAATTTTTATAGGGTTAATAGTTGCAATTATTGCAGCTTCAAATCCAACAAGCAGGGATCCTGTAGCAAATAATCTTTTGGCCCAAGCATTAAGAGGAACCCGTTAAGGGAAAATTAATTACTTCTTTTTTCTAGAAACAGATTTCTTTTTAGTGATTGGTTTTTTATGAACTGTATGATGAGAATATTGAGCTGCTAAAATAGGTAAGGTTTTGCTAAAAGAATCTTGCATCATTGACATTTCTTTTTTTATATTATCTAAGCCTCTACCATATGAACCTACTTTATCTAAAATAGCCATTTGTAATTTATCCATGGATTCTTCAATTCTTTTAAGTCTGCTTGTAGCATTGGTTAATTTTGTTTCTGCTAATGTTTTAAATTCATTTAAATCTTCTAGTTGTTTTTGAATTTTACGTATTTTTTCAGCAAATACTTGCTCTGCTATTTCCATGATAGTGTCTGTCCCACCCCCATAACTTCCATAATCTTGCCCATAACCTTCTTGAGGATAATATTCTTCACTATATCCTGCTTGTCCACTATAATCCATATTCTCATTTTGATTATATCCTCCTTGTTCTGTTCCTTCTTGATCATAAGCTTGGGGATATGCTTGTTCTGCTTCTTCTTGATATTCTTGAGTAGGAGGCTGATTTTTTTGATATCTTGGCATTGGTTGGGGAATATAGAATTCATCATTTGGAACTCCTGTATTTATCTCTTGTGCTCTTGCAGAATCTCCTGCTGGATGAGCCCCACCTCCAACTAAAGAAGGTTCCATCCCTTCTCCAGGAACTTGTTTAGAAATTGCATCTTTTATTTTTGATTGGTCCATTGCATCATTTATAGCTTTTGGAGAAACTCCTTGTTCTTGAAGCTGATTTATAATCTCACTTTCAGGAACTCCCTGATTTTTCATTTGCATTACTTGATCTAAAGTTCCCATACTAAAAGATGGTTTTACCTCTTTTTTAATTTTTCTAAAGGTTGAAACATTCTTGCTTGCTTTGCTAAAATGTCTAAATCATCTTTTCTTGCAAATTTTGAAAATTCAGCAGAAGCTGTTTCCAAAAATGAATGTAATCTTTTTAAACTTTGTTTCATTATCTCTATTTCTTTTTTTATTCCTAATAAATTTTCTGTGTTTTTCTCTTTCATTTCTATTAAGTTTTGTCCAATTAATAAAACACGGTCTTTGAGAATTCTTTGTTTTTCTTCCAAATCTCTTATTTTGGTATGTATCCCCTCAAATTCTTGTCCTAAATAATCAGGCTGTTCATCAACCATGGGATTTTATAGAGAATTAAGTTTAAATTTGTTGTGTTTTGATTTAATATACAAAATATTTTAAACTACTTATACTTTTTTTATTTATGCCAGAAAAAGAGCTAAATCAATTATATTCTTATGAAATCCAAAGAAAAGGAGGAGAAGATGTACTCTATATTAATTATTTGGGAGCCCCCTATGTTCCAAGTTTGTCAGATTATCCTGAAGTTATGGAAAAAACAGTAGACGTTTTGATAGAAAATCCAAATGTTTCAAGAATTGTTTTTGTTCAGCAAAAAAATTATAATTATGATTTTAATGAAACTTCATATTTATTAGAATTAGCTCAACTTTATGTTTATTTAGTTAAACAAGAAAGAATCCTTTCACAAGAAAGATTAATTACTAATAATGAAAACTTCTTTTCTCAAAGATATAATGAAGTTTTTTCTGTTTTGCTTTTTCTAAAGAGAGACCCTCTTGCTGCTTATTCTGAATTAAAAAAAGTTATTATAGAATCTAAGATACTCCTAGATAAAATAGGCTCCGAATATAAGTCAGACCAATTAAACTATATCAGTTTGTTAGAAAAGATTCTCAGGCTTTTTGAAGAAACCAAGATACTAAAAGCAGCAGAGCCATATTTAGAAGAATATCAAAAAGGAGATAGGGAAATATATCACAAACTTTTCAAACCAGATGTTATTCCTAATTTTACTTTTACTCGTCTTGTTTCTGATCTTCCAGAAGATGCAGAGATAATTGATCAGTATAAAATCTCACAAGAAGATTATGATGAAGCTTATGTTACTATCTTAAAGAAAAAAGATGAATCAAAATTAATTTACCATATTGTTCCACCTGAAAACTCATTAAAAGAAGATTATAATATGCTTTTAAATTTGGCTAGGGGTGTTTTAATAGAACATCAACCAAGAGCAGAGGAATTTACAGATACTGAAAGAACACGTCAAGTCTTTTTTAACATATCAAAAGATTTGCTGAGAGATTTAGCTCAAAATAAAAACATTGTTTTAAATTATGAAGATTTGAATAAATTAGCAACGATTCTTGTTAGACATACTATTGGATTTGGGCTTATCGAAGTTCTACTACAAGATAGAAATTTACAAGATATTTCTTTGAATGCTCCAATTCCAATGACACAAATATTTGTAAGACACCAGGAATACGACGAATGCATAACAAATATTCTTCCAAGTCAAGAAGATGCTGATTCATGGGCTGCAAAGTTTAGAATGCTTTCTGGAAGACCCTTGGATGAAGCAAATCCTATTTTAGATACCCAATTAGATCTTGGAAGAATTAGAGCAAGAATAGCCATTATTCAGCAACCCCTTTCACCTAGCGGGTTAGCATATTCAATTAGAAGGCATAGAGAAAGCCCATGGACTCTTTCACTCTTTATTAAGCATAAAATGATTAATCCCTTTGCAGCAGGTTTACTTAGTTTTTTAGTTGATGGTTCAAGAACTCTTTTAGTTGCAGGAACAAGAAGTTCTGGTAAAACTTCTTTGCTCGGGAGTTTGATGTTAGAGATTATTCCTAAGTTCAGAATAATAACTATTGAAGATTCTTTAGAACTTCCTATTGATTCTTTGAGAAAATTAAATTATGATATTTTAAAAATGAAAGTTCGTTCTGCTTTATTAAAAACAACTACAGAAGTTTCTGCAGATGATGGGATAAGAACTAGTTTGAGATTAGGAGATAGTTGTTTAATTATTGGTGAAGTTAGAAGTGTTGAAGCAAAAGCTCTTTACGAAGCAATGAGAATAGGTGCTCTTGCAAATGTAGTTGCAGGTACAATTCATGGGGCATCTCCATATGGCGTTTTTGATAGGGTTGTAAATGATTTAGGGGTTCCTGCTACTAGTTTTAAAGCAACAGATATAATTATTGTTTGTAACCCAATAAAATCTCCTGATGGGCTTCATTCATGGAGGAGAGTATTACAGATTTCAGAAGTTAGAAAACATTGGAAAGAAGATCCTATGAGAGAAAAAGGATTTGTGGATTTAATGAAATATAATGTTGAAACAGATGAATTAGAACCTACAGAAGATTTGAAAAATGGAGATAGTGAAATAATTAAAGATATTGCAGCAAATGTAAGAGGTTGGGCTGGAAATTGGGACGCTGTTTATGATAATATTTTACTGAGGGCAAAAATAAAAAGAGAATTAGTTGAGGTGGCAGAGAAAACAAAAGACCCTGATATTCTTGAAGCAAAATTTAATGCACTTTCTAATCATATGTTCCATAAAATTTCAGATGAGGTTAGACAAGAAGTTGGTTTGCCCTTGTCTGAGAAAGTTTTTCCGATATGGCAGAGTTGGTTAAATAAAGAAATTAAAAAAAGAAAAAATTAGGAATATTTATTAATTAATCTTTACTTTATAGTCATATACTAATAGGTATATGGTTGTTTATTCCTTAAAGAGTTATGTTTATATACTATAAATAATATACTATTGGGTATGGGTGAAATTACCTTAAAAGGATATGTCTGTGAGAGATGTAAACATAAATGGGTTCCTAGAGATAAGCAAAAACCAATGGTCTGCCCTAAATGTAAAAGTCCTTATTGGGATAGAAAAAGGAGGAGAAAATGAGAAAACCTACTGTTGATGAAATTCTTAGGAAGCATATTGCAAGAATTGAAGGTCAAATAAATACAATCAAGACAGATAAGACAAATTATAGTAAAGAATATACTAAGTTTAAAGATGAGATGGCGCCTGATTTAAGTAAATATGAAAAATGGTGCAATAGTCTTGGAAGTTTTATTAGGTTAAAAGTTTCTGAAAAGGACGAAGAGAAAGTTAAAAAGCACCTTGAAATTGCACATTTAGATGTTTTACCTTGGCAAGCATTAACATTGTCTGTGATGTCTTTTGTAACAGTTTTCTTAGTTGGTTTAATTATTTCTGTTTCAGTGGCTTTGATTAATGGGAGTCTTGCATCTTTTCCACTTTTATTTTTCTTTTTAATGATTCTTGTTTCTGTTTTCTTATTTTATTTTGTAAATAAGTATCCAGAGAGATTAGCTCAAAAATGGAGATTAAAAGCTTCTTCTCAAATGGTTCCTGCAATTTTGTATATTGTAGTTTATATGAGGCACACTCCAAATTTAGAAAAAGCAATTGCTTTTGCATCTGAACATTTACAACCTCCTTTAGCACTTGATTTTAAAAAAGTATTTTATAATGTAGAAATCGGAAGATTTTCAACTATTAAGGAAAGCTTGGATAATTATCTAGAATCTTGGAAAGATTATTCTGTTGAGTTTATTGAAGCTTTTCATTTAATTGAAGGAAGTTTGTTTGAACCAGATAATAGTAGGAGAATTGCTGTTTTAGAAAAATCCTTACAAGTTGTTCTTGATGGGGTATATGATAAGATGTTGAGATTTACACATAATGTACGTAGCCCTTTAACAAATGTTTATATGTTGGGAGTTGTGCTTCCTACACTTGCCTTAGCTTTATTACCTCTTGCATCAGCAATGGTTGGAGATTTTTTAACTGTAGTGCATATTTTTATTT
>Ga0265594_1003282_pt1 | contig 10867 bp, 14 predicted proteins | sample saktaG_11_FD_190147 | JGI IMG/M metagenome (GOLD analysis project Ga0265594, IMG submission 190147) | Saline water microbial communities from Sakinaw Lake, British Columbia, Canada - sak_2011_5_24_80m | ecosystem: Environmental > Aquatic > Non-marine Saline and Alkaline > Saline ... | reverse complement strand
ATTGAATTATTAGATTGATAGATAGTTTTTTGGTGATTCATAGAACTATCTATTATCTATTTTATAAATAATTTTCGGTTTTAATTAGAACTCCGGACAGCGCCCAAATCAAGACCTATTAATTTAGGATTATCAATAATTTTTATTATCTCCTCCTCTGGAAGAATAGCTAATTCAAGTCCTTCAACACTCCAACCATCAGGTGCAGCCGCTCTAGAAAAAACATCTTTTGCTTCAACCTTTTTCTTTGTTTGAGCATCAAACAATTGTCTTTCAGTTCCAATTACATATAATCTCTCTTCTCCTGAGAACCTCCCATAATTATAAACTCTAATTGCCCTGCCTGGACAAGAAAGCCTTTTATCTGCAAGAACTTTTTTAGAGAATTTTGAAAAAGTCCAAAAATCAAAATTCTCTAAGAAGAACTTTGCACAAATTTCCTTCAGAAATCGCACTTATGCAAAGTTCTCTTTAAATCCTTCATGTCCTTTATAAAAAGGTGGTGGGTCATTCATTTTAATTTAAACTCATTTTACTTTTTAAGAATTATTGCACTTCACTTAACCTTTCACCCAACTCTAAAATCAATACGCATCTTATCACCTATTTCCTCAACACCAACATTTTCTATTAAAATTTTATAAGGAGAAGCTCCTGCATGCAATACTTTAGTTTTATCTTCACCATTATAGGTTAAATCCAAACTAGAATTTAAATCCAATTCCAAGATTATATTAAATCTTCTTCCATATTCTTGAGTTTCTAAAATAATATTTTCTTGCTCTATCCTTTTACCAGGCTCACTAAACTTCAAATTTGTATTTTCAAGAGTATAGATTATTTTATTTCCAGAAGAATTAATCTCTAATTTCCCTTTAGCTATTTTAAAATAAACAATTTTAATATTTCCAGCAACCTGCTCAACTTTTTGAATCTCATTATTAAGTTCAATAAGAGCATTATAAGTTTGTTTAACAATACTTCTTTGTTTAATTTTTTCAATCTGAGGCATAGCAGTAGACAACACAATTGCAATTATTGTTAAACCAATAAGTGTATAAATAGCAGTCTCAACCCAAACTTGTGATTTTTTCAATATTTTAATCCTCATTTTATGCAGTACACTGTCCAATATTATTTACAATATCAGAAGAATCACATGTTTTATCATTTAATAATATTGGATATACTTTAATAAAATCAACATAGCCTCCTTCATATACAATAACATAAGTTCTTTCTTCATTTTTTCCAGGAAGTTCAAGAGGTTCTACATCAGTTTTTTCATACATCCTAACACCATCACCATCAACCCCAGTTTCTTCATTTCTAATTTCAAATGACATACTACTAGCTCCCCCCAACTCAATCATAAAACCACCTAAACTTTCATTTATATCTCCTACATGAACTTGAACACTAACTTCATTATCATCAATACAAGTATATTTTGGATTATTCTGAATACTGACTTTTCCAGTAACATCTAAACAATCAGCACCTGAAAGTTGATTTCTAACAAATGGTATTACAAAATTCATAATAATAACAACAGTAGCAATAACAATTAAAATTAAAAGAACACTTGCAACTATCTGCGATTGTGCTTTTTTATTTATCATTTTCACCTCCTTATTTCTTTTATATTATTTAAACTTTTAATTTCTTTTTAATTAAGTCCATATCCTTTTTAATTAAATTCATATCACTTCTTACATTATCAAAACCAACTTTAACACCTTTTGAAAGATGTTTAATTTCATTATTTAATATTCCTGATTCTCTATACATTTTAATAAAAAAACCTCCTATGAATATAATAAGAGCAAAATTAAACTCATTTAAACCAGGACTTCCTCCAAAAATCAATTGAATAAGCCAATAAACAACTAGGATTGCTAATAAAACTAAAATAATATTTAAAACAACATCAAAAAAATTTAATTTTCTTTTTTTTAATTTCATCTTAATCAATGCCTCCTGTTATTAAAATTTTTCCTAATAATATAAGGCTAAGTATAAAAATAAATACAAAAATCCAAAACCACCATGAATATTTTATTTTTTCCATTTTCAGTCTCAATTCAAACTAAATAACAAACCCATTTTTTTCAGGACATTCAAATTCTTTTGTACCTGATTTTGATTCTCCTAAAAGAATAGGAATTATTTTTATTAATTCAAAATCATCATAACCTTTGCCTTCTCCAATAACATCTGAATCAACAAAAACACTAAAACCAGGATTTACAGAACCACCACCTTCTTTAGTTACTTTAACAACTTCTGACTTTCCATCATCTTTTCCAACAAGCTTAACTTTATATGCATAAATTGGAACATTGCCAGTATTTTCAAAACCAAAAGTTCTTATCACATCATCATTTATAATAGAACTTATTTTAACATCTAAACAAAATTCATTAACTCTTTTCTCATTTCCAGCAATATCTTTTGTAATAGCTTCTTTAACAAACCCTCTTGACCATAATAAAATAATAATTGCTAATACAATAACAATCATAATTAACAACACAGTTGAAATAATTGGACTTATAGCTTTTTTCTTTTTCATTTTTATATTAAATTTTTTCCATATAAATATCTTCCTATTTAATTCATAAACCAAGCAATCTCAAACCTGCTAATTCTATTCCACCCAGTTTCTATTTATCTCACAATCTTCAAGATTCTGCTTTATAACTGCCTCTCCACAAATAATTCTCTCACCTGATTCAATAATAAATGGTTGAATCCTAATATTTCTTATATATTTAAAATTAACAACATCAGTTTTACCATTTTCCATTGCTTTATTTGTAAACCCTACCTCAATTGTTTCTTCAGGACTTAAGGCAGTTTCAAAAAAATATTTCCCATCAATACTACCCCTTTCTCTAACAACAGGAATTAAATGAACTATTGGAGCTCTTTGAGTATCATTTCCAACATTTAAAATAAAACCATCCACATTAAATAACCCATTATTTTTTAATATTAAAATAAATTTATCATCCACACAAGAATAATCATAAACAATAATTGAAGTTCCTTCTTCACAACTAACAATAGGTTCTATATTTGCAACTAATTTTAACCATGCAAAAATTGTAATAGACATAGCAATAGCTATTGAAATCAAAATTACATAAGACAACATTAAACTAATTGCTTTTTTATTATACATTTTACCTACAATACTCTTTTTACTTTTCTTGTTTTTATTATACATTTTATTATCCCCTCTTTCAAACTTATTATTTATTTTCTAAGCTCATCACTTTTTTTCAACAAAAGTTTCATCTCCTCTTTTTTGAACAATAACAAAATAAAACATTTCATTATCTTTTAATTCAAAAGAATATTTCTTATTTAAAACTTCAACTTCAGCAAAATCACCAGGATTATCTAATTTTTGAATTTCAGAAAATGAATTATAATTATTCCATAATCCTCCTGCAACCCCTACATTTCCAGTATTTGTAGTGTTATACTGAAGACTTTGCAAATTTGTTTTATTTCCATAAACAAAAATAATATTTGCATTATTTGTTTTTTTTAAAAAATATTTAGCAACATCTTTGCCTGCAAATTCATTAGTTAATTTAGTCAAGTTTTCATTATTGTAAATTCCATATTCAACTATCTTAGCACTCTCTCGATTTAAATCAGAACCAAGCTCATGAATTGTTTTTGGTTCAGATTTAACAACAATATATGTTGAAACACCAGTTACTCCAGATAAAACTAAAACAATTAAAATTGCTGCAACAACATAAAACTGACCTCTTTTATTCATTAAAACAAAAAGAAAACAATATATTTAAAGATTGGGTTTATGAATTTATTCAATCTTTAAATCAAAATCACCTAACTCAAGACCACCTCAACTTTAAAACCATCCCACTTAAGACCTTCCCAACTCAAGATTATCCTAATTTAGAACCATAGAACCTTCAACTATCTTATAATCTTTTAAAGAAAATTGTTTTCAAAAATATATATCTAGTGCAGACCCAAGGGTTTGCTCAACAATAATTAAAAAGCAACCTTAATACATCCTCGGTTTTGCAACCCTCCAAGCATCTTAACTAATGTTTAGGGCTGCTTCGATCAAGATCTGACCCATTTCGCAATAGCAAGATCAAGAAGGACAAAACTTCAACGTTTGTGTTAAGACTTCTTAACAATTGAATCACTTACCCCCTTACAGCTTGCTTAAAGCTCACTAGCATACAGCGGAGAGCTACCCCGCCAGCCTAGTCTGCAAAAATAAGAGATATTTAGGGTATATAAAACTTCGGGTATAAAAAAACCAAGTATAAGAAAACCAAATCTAAAAATTCAAAATGCGGGGGGGAGGAAACTATCCAGGTGTCAGAAGCGTGGGGAATATGTTAAATGTTATTACACCTTAGAAAACTTCAATCTTATACCCCCTGTTCTCTTCTTTTCAGGGTCATAAGCATTTACACAAATATGGTCATCACGAGACATTGCTTCTACATCTCCAAATTTTCTTAAGAATTGAATGTGCCCATACAGAAAAGGTAATTCATTAACTGCAGGAGAAATAACTGAAAGGTCTTGAGGAGTTTCATGACCTAAATCTTTTATTCTAAAACCATTATTTAATCCAAAAGCTCTATAAACGATTTTACCTTCGTTGTAAAGTCTTGCCACCAATCTATAATCTGGAGAATATATGCATATTTCGCAAGAGGGTTCATCTTGAAAGTGACCAATTATATCTTGTTCAGTTTTTAACTCAAGACTTTTTGCTCCTTGAGGTAATTTATGTCTATTCAAAACAAGAGCATTACAATCCCATCGATCATCATCAGGAGATTTATTAGCATAATTATGAATATCACTGTTCTTATATACAGATATATTTCCATCCATTTTAAACATAGGTATTACTGCTGTAACTAGTTGTGGAATAGGTAAATTAAAAAGACTAATTATATTGTTATTGTCAAAAGTCATAAATCTTCCAACCATATTTATATCAAAGTCACTTGCATCAATAATGCAATCTTGATGTTTATTAATATCATCAGGATCAATTCTATCCACTAATTCATATCTTAAATTCGGAAAAGCTTCTGCTAAGTCCTCCATCATTCCCTGAAAACCATATTGTTGTGGTGTTTTTACCATATTATTGATAACGTTCTTCATTATATAAATCTTTCTATAGTTACTACTTTTAAGTTATTAAAAAAAGGCTGCGAGGGGGAAGATTCGAACTCCCGAAGACACTAAGTCACAGGATCTTAAGTCCTGCCCATTTAACCACTCTGGAACCCTCGCATAATACAAAATCAAGATATTATGTATTTAAAAAATTATCCTTTAGAAGATTTTATAACATTTACATTCTAATATTCTTATCAAGCACCCTTCACCTTAGCATCTTCAATCCAATTGTCTTTTTTCTGACATCCAGAACAAACATAAATTAATTCATTAACACCTTTTTCATTCCTAACCCTCAACATAGTTCCCATTAACTTACCAAATTCTTCTTGAATTTTTTCATTGCAAATCACACATTTATTAACCATATTCAAATAAACCTACTAACTTTTATAAACATATCTTTCTTTAATAAATAATAAATTTAACAGTCATTCTTAGGAAGGGTGACTTGTTAGGGGAACCTTAGGTTCCCATACGAAAATGTTTAAACAAAAGATAATTCAAATACTTGCAAAACAAACAAAACTAAAACCAGAACAAATTGAAAAACTATTAGAAACCCCTCCATCACAAGATTTAGGAGATTATGCTTTTCCTTGTTTTATCTTAAGCAAAAAACTAAAAAAATCACCTAATGAAATTGCACAAGATTTAACTAAAAAATTATCAAAATCTCTTTCAAAAGAAATTGAAAAAACTAAGGCAGAAGGTTCTTATCTTAACTTTTTCATAAACAAAAAACTACAAGCACAACAAATTCTAAATATAAACGCAAACTTTGGAAAAACAAACATAGGAAAAAACAAAAAGATAGCAATAGATTTTTCACATCCAAATATTGGAAAACCAATGCATATAGGTCACATCCGCTCAACAATCCTCGGAGATTCATTAATGAGAATTTACAAATTTTTAAATTATAATCCAATTGGAATCAACTATCTTGGAGATGTTGGCTTGCATATTGGAAAACTAATAGTTGCTTATGAATTATGGTTAAATAAAGAAGCTTTGAAAAAAAATCCTGTTCAAGAACTCCTTAGATTATATGTAAAATTTTGTTCAAAAGAAAAATCTCAAATAACACAAGGATTAGGTGAAGAATTTCAAGACAATGAATGGACAAATAAAGCAAAAGAAAAAGTAAAACTTTTAGAACTTGGAGATAAAAAAGCACATGAAATCTGGAATAAAATAAGAAAATCCTCTGACAAAGGTTTTGATAAAGTTTATAATATGTTAAAAGTCAGTTTCACAGAAACAACAGGTCAAAGCAAATTCTCAGAAAGGGGAAAACAAATCGTCATTAATGCATTAGAAAAAGGAATTGCTCACAGAGAAAAAGACAGCGCTGTTTACATAGAAATAAATAAAAAAAAGAAATACATTTTAAGAAATAATGAAACAGCTTCTTATATAACTCAAGATATTGGAGCTGCTGTTGAAAGATTCAAAAAATACAATTTTGAAAAAATGATTTATGTTGTTGATTTTCGTCAAGAAGCTCATTTTGAAAGTTTGTTTAACTTATTAAAATTAATGAAATATGAATGGGCAGATAAATTAATTCATTTAAAATTTGGAACAATTAAATTTGGAAAAGAAATCCTGGCGTCAAGAACAGGAAATATAATTCTTTTAGAAGATGTTTTAAAAAAGACAATTGAAAAAGCAAAACAAGAAATTTCAAAAAGAAAAACAAAAGGAGATCCAGAAAAAGTTGGAGTTGGTGCAATTAAATATATTGTTTTAAAAAATGAACCTATTAAAGATGTAAACTTTACTTGGGAACAAGCCCTGAACTTTGAAGGAAACACAGGACCCTATTTACAATACTCTTATGCAAGAGCATCTTCAATTATAAGAAAAGCAAAAAACTTTAATAAATCAAAATCAGAAATTCCAGAACAACTATCAAATCAAGAAATCTCTTTAATAAATCAAATTTCAAAATTTCCAGATATAATTGAAAAAGCAGCACAACACATGAATCCTGCTTTAATTGCAAACTACTCTCATGATTTAGCCCAAACTTTCAACGAGTTTTATCATAATTGCAAAGTTATTGGTGAGAAAAAAGATATTGAAGCATTTCGTCTTAAATTAGTAGATGCTTTTAGAACTTGTTTACATAATTCTCTTTATCTTCTTGGAATTGAAGTCATGGAAGAAATGTAGAAAAGATTTAAATAATAAATAACTCTAATATTAATATGAATAAAAAAGGTGGAGCAGGTATTGTAATTTTGATTATTGTCATAATTTTGATATTAGCAGGAGGTATTGGAGCTTATTTTATATTCTTTGCTGAGAAATGTCCAGAGGAAGAGTTATTTGATCCTTATAATGAAATTTGTGTAAGTAAAAACATTCTTTGTAATTTAGAGAAAGATTGTAATTTACTTGAAGGTCAAACTGTTACTATAGATTCTCTAAAATTCACATTAATATCTGCAACTGAACAACAAGGATATGATGAGACTACAATTAATGTTGGAGGGAAGGGGGAAGTTAATTTAATGAATAGAGATCCAAAAAGTTCAGAATTTACTTTTAATAATTATTTGATTATTTTTGAAGCTGCAGATGGGGATGAAGATAAAATAATGGGTGCTACTTTTGAAGTGATTAAGGCTTAAATAGAATAATTACCAACAGTAATACTTTTAATACCTGTCATGGATGAGATGTAATATATTCTTTAATAAAATAATCTTTAAATACTTTAAAATTAATTAATATTATGCCATCAGGAACTAATGTTATGCAATCAGGAATATTTTGGGTAGGGCAAGAAAGCCTCTCTGTTGATAGTTTTAAAAAATTTGTTGAACCAGTAATAAGAGAATATGGTTATTCTGTTGAGGGAGTTTCAGAATTAAATGACGAAAAAGGTTGTTTATTAGTAGCATTGTCTAGACAAGAAGGAGATTTAATAAAAGGATTGGAAACTGCTTTAAAAAAAGCAGGAGAAAAAGCTGATGAACATAATGAAAAATTGCCTGAGTTTTCTTCTGATGATGATTATGCTCCTTCACTTTATTTTATTGATAGTTGTAGTACTCTTGAAATTTATCCAAATTCATCAGAGGCTGCAAAATCCTTTGGAGTAGTTGTTAGAGATTATCGCTTAAGAAGATCTGAAGAAGCTTATGAAAGATTAGAACAAACTGAAAAAAGATTAAAAACAAGTTTCGGTGATCTTGAACAAAGAGCTAAAAAATTAGCTAATACAAGATTTCGTGATTTTGGATAATCCCTCAACAAAAACTTCTTTAAACCACTTTCTCTAATAATTTCTATGAACAACTTCATCAACATCCAAACATTCGGCTGCACAGCAAATCAAAACAATTCAGAAATCATAAAAGGAATTCTAATGCAATCAAATTATCAATTAACAAACAATCCTCAAATAGCAGACATCCTTATTCTCAACACCTGTATTGTAAAACAAAAAACAGAAAATAAAATCAAAAGAAAAATTCAAGACTTAACAAAACAATATCCAAAAAAACTTTTAATTATAACTGGTTGCATGCCAGAAACAGATGCAAAACAAATCAAACAACTCTCACCAAACTCAATTCTTTTAGGAACTCATCACTTCAAAGATATTGTAAAACTTATTAAGAATTATCAACAATCTCAATTAACAGAAAAAAAACAAAAAGAATATTTAAAATATCAAGATGAACAAAAACTTCTTTTACCTAAAATATCTAATAATAAATTAATCTCAATAACTCAAATCAGCGAAGGTTGTCTAGGAGACTGTTCTTACTGCAAAACAAAACTAGCAAAAGGCCCTTTATTCTCATACAACCAAGAAGATATTTTAAAATCAATTAAATCAGACCTGCAACAAGGTGCAAAAGAAATCTGGATAACAAGTCAAGATTGTTCAGCCTATGGTTTAGATAAAAATAACCTATCTCAACTTCCAGAACTTCTTAATAATATTTTATCAATTAACAAAAAATTTAAACTTCGTTTAGGAATGTCAAACCCCAATCACATATTACCAATCTTAGACCAATTAATAGAAATCTACAAATCACCAAAACTCTACAAATTTCTCCATATTCCAATTCAATCTGCATCAGATAAACTACTAACTAACATGAACAGAAAATACACAACAAAACAAGTTAAACAAATAATAACAAAATTCAAACAAGAATTTCCAGACATTACAATATCTACTGATATAATTACAGGTTATCCAACAGAAACTCAAAAAGACCATGAAAAAAATATTAAATTTATAAAAACCTATAAACCAGATGTATTTAATTTAAGCAAATTCTCATCTCATAAAAATACAAAAGCAGGAAAACTCAAACCTCTTTTAATAAACACCATCAACAAAAGAACAACAGAACTAATGCAGATTCATAGACAAACAGCTCAAGAAAACAAACAAAAGTTTTTAAATCAAATCTTCAAAGTTTTCATAAATAATAAAACCAAAATTCCTAACATCTATGAAGCTCGCGACCCTAATTACAACATTGTTTTAATAAAATCAAATAATAAAAACATTTTAGGAAAAAATATTAATACTAAGATTAATCAAGTAGGAGTTCATCATATGATTGGAGAGATTGTTGAAATTTGAAAGTTACTCATTAAAAATCTCTATCATTCTCTTTCTTTTCTTCTTTTTCTTTTCAGGAATATCTAAAAAATTATCTTCAGATAAAACACTTTCTCCTGTTTTTGATTCAAGTTCTATTCTTGCATTACCTGCAACTTCTCCCCCTTGCCTAGCTGTTATTTTATTTTCTTCAAGACCTATAGCATCTTTTGCTTTTGTTATTCTTGTTGTTGCTGCTTCGCCCAACATTGTAAAAATTAACTCAAGGTCATCCATATGATCTCTTAAATTTTCTCTTTTTAATTTTTTTAAATCTTTATATTCTTCTACTGTTTTTCCAAAAGTAGCCTGACTTATTTCAGTTGTTAATATAGCAAATTCGATTTCTTTTTGAATATCTCTATTTTTCCATTCATCTGTTAATTCTTGTCTTATTGCTATTCCTCTTAATCTTTTTTCAATCCAGTTTTTAGAATATCCTTTTTGTTCATAAAGATGTTTCATTCTTTCTTGAGCTAATTCTGGATTTTCTATTTCCTGAACTCTTTCATATCCAACTTTTGCAAGCCATCTTTTAAATGGTTCTGCTTTTTTAGAAGGAATAGACTGTATTATTCTAAAAATACCTTCTGTATCTGCACAATCTGTTCCATATTCTTTTCCATCACCTGATTTTAATTTCAGTTGGTGACAAATTGTCACCACCTCACTTCCTTCTTCGCGTAATCTTTGGATTAATTTATTCCAATATTTTCTAGGATTTTCACTTTCAGTCAAAACCCCAACTATATCTACAACAGAAAAAAACCATTTATTATCAACAAGTTTTCTTCTTATTGATTTTCCTTTAAAAATTGCAACATGAGTTTCACTTTTTTCTTCATCTTCAACCATGTTTTATATAATATTAAGAAGTATAAAATTGTTTGTGTTTTCTAGGCTACATCCCAAATAAAACCTCAATAGAAAGTTAGCTAATTTTTTCAAAATTAGAATTATTTTATCAATTTCAGCCGACTCTGTCAGACTAAAATTCCATTCTATATTATTAATATAAAATTT
>Ga0265594_1003281_pt1 | contig 10868 bp, 9 predicted proteins | sample saktaG_11_FD_190147 | JGI IMG/M metagenome (GOLD analysis project Ga0265594, IMG submission 190147) | Saline water microbial communities from Sakinaw Lake, British Columbia, Canada - sak_2011_5_24_80m | ecosystem: Environmental > Aquatic > Non-marine Saline and Alkaline > Saline ... | reverse complement strand
GTCGGAATGCTTCCATCAAGATACTGCTTTCGGGTAATATGGACTTCGCCGACAATATTCAACTTACACAGCAGTGAGATCTCCAATGCTATCTCCAGTGCTTCCCTATTGATCAGGAAAGGAGGAGTGTCGTCAATATCATAAGTACAGGCTGTTCTATCCTTAATCCTGTAGATAATCTGTTTCCTCGTCTTGAATTCCATCAGTGCAGTTCCATCATATTCCCCAAGTTCACTGAGAGTGGGTCTCATATGCCGGATTATCTCTGCATCGTAATCATCTAAGTCATTATATATTCCGGCAGGGCAATTACAAAAAAGCTTTTTACTGGTTTTAAGCTGCTGATGGACTTCTAATCCGGACATAAATCCAACACGGTCATAATCTGCCTGTGCAGCCTTTTTCCTGGGTACATATCCAACCGCTTTTTTGCTTTGTACGTAATTTTGTTGGGGATCAAGATATCGTTTCATTTCAGGTTACCTGAATTATTCATAAAAACTTCCGACACCTTTAGTTAATTTCAATGATATTTGCATGTTAGCATGATTATATATCTTAACAATAAAGAATCATTTTAAAAAGAAAATTCATGGATAATATTTATTGTTGCAGCAACGTGATAATGTCCTATTTTAGCAAAATAAAAATGTCCGGTTTATGAAAAATAAGTTAAGGTTCTTATTTACTAGAAAAAGTAAGGAGAGCCTTGATGGAAGAGTACATTATTGCATTGAGCAGGAGAGAGATTAAAAGGTTAAGGATTATTCACATGGTCATGGACGGATGCTTTACTCAGGTTAAAGCTGGAGAGCTGTTAAACTTATCGGATAGGCAAGTTCGCAGGATTATCAAGAAGCTAAGGCAAAAAGGAGACGAAGGGATTCGGCATGGCAATCGTGGGAGGAGTTCATCCAGGAAGATGTCGAAAGCATTTGAGGATCGGGTTACGATGGTAGTAAAGCAGAGGTATTGTGATTTTGGTCCTACGTTAGCGGCTGAGAAGTTTTTAGATTATTAAAGATCGCTCCATGTGTAAACCATCTCTGTCAGTTTTAGATTTTGTTTGAATTAATAGAAGAATACAGCTAAAATATATTAATAAAGATAAAATGAAAGAATACGGGTTGAAACTTGGCTTGTTGATAATTTTTATGGCGTGCTTCAGTATTTTTCTTTCCGCAGAAAAAAAGTCTCCTAAAGATCTTCCACAGAAGTATCGAAAATGGTTGGAAGAAGATGTGGTTTATATAATTACACCCAAAGAGAAAGAGGTCTTCCTTCAGTTGGAGACAGATAACGAGCGCAGTGTTTTTATGGAAGCTTTCTGGAAACACAGGAACCCCACTCCCGGGACACCCGACAATGAATACAAAAGGGAGCATTCCAGGAGAGTAAATCATGCCAATCATAGGTTCGGGATTGGCTCTCCGAAGTCTGGGTGGAAAACAGACCGAGGGAGGATTTATATTATCCTGGGAGAGCCCATGAGTATCGAGACTTATGAAAGCTCAAGGGAACTCCGGGATACAGAGATATGGTTTTATCAGGACATGACAAAGTACGGGCTCCCCAATGGGTTCAATGTCGTGTTTTATCGTAAAGGCATGGCTGGAGATTACGAGATTTACAGTCCGGTCAGCGACGGGCCCCATGCATTCTTTATCCAAACGCTTGAGGTTGACCCTGCGGATTATCTGGAAGCTTATTATAAATTGAATGATATAAATCCTGCTATTGCCGGAATCTCTATGTCTCTAATTCCGGGAGACATGTCTGCCGTTTCCGGGCGTCCTTCACTTGCTTCTGAGTTGCTTCTGCAAAATATCAACTTAAAGCCTCAAAAAGAAGTCGACGATCTGTATGCCCGGAAATTTCTCGATTTTAAAGGAATCGTGGGAGTCGAATACTCGACAAATTACATCAGCTGTGACTACATCATTCAACCGGTTAGAGACAGTTCCAGTGTGTTTTTTATCCATTACCTTGTTGCTCCTGAAAGATTTTCTGTCGGAAAATACGATAACAACTACAATGCCCTCTTCATTCTGAATGGAAGGGTGACTGACCTTGATGATAAGCTCATTTATCAATTTGAAAAAGAGTTTTCTGCGAATTTTGACGAAGACAAAGCCAGGTCCATAGCTAATCTTCCCTTTCAAATCAATGACATGTTTCCTCTTATCTCCGGGGATTTCAAATTCTCTCTTCTTATCAAGAATATTGTTTCAAAAGAATTCTCTTCATTTGAGAATGAAATTTCTGTTCCTGATAAAATCGATACAATGATCACAACCACTCCACTTCTCTGCTACAGCACCAAAAACATGGAAAGCGGACGGGGGGGGCTTGTCATGCGTCCTTTTCAAGTCGATGACACTCTCCTCTTCTGCGATTCCAGACCTGCATTCCTGACGTCTGACAGAATGACTGTTTTTTTCCAGCTCCTGGGTTTTAGCCCTGAATTAGTCAAATCAGGAAATGTCCTTTTCTCTATTCAAAAGGGCGAACAAGAGGTAAAGACTATTACGCGCGCCCTATCTGAGTACAGCAATCCAGGCAATATCATAGAAGAAATTCCTCTTTCAGAGTTTATTCCAGAAAATTATATCTTGAATGTTTCCGTTCAGGATCAAACGGGTGAGATAATCCAGACTTTAAAAAAGAATTTTTTCATAACTCATGGGACAAGTCTTCCAAGACCGTTCATCCAAACCAAGACTCTTCCTGCAGCCAATTATTCTCTCAATAATTTCCGTATAGGTAGGCAGTTTTATAATTCTGGAAAGTATGCGGAGGCAGCAAGGGAATTTGAAACTGCGCTAAGGCAGATGCCCGAAATCATCGATTTTGCCACCAGTCTAGCCCAAACCTATTTCATCCTCGGAAGATACGATGAAGCAGAAGCTGTTCTCACCCCTTTTCTAAGCAGAGAAGATGTCAAATACGAAGTTCTTTTTTGCTCAGGAAGGGCGGCCAAGGCCAAGGGGGATTATCAAAAGGCCATTCAGCACTTCAGAAAAGCCATGTCTCATTTCGGCTTAAACACAAACCTTCTTAATCTAATCGGTGAATGCCACATCCGCTTAAGCCAGATTTCCGAGGCTAGAGCTGCTTGGAAAAAATCCCTGGAGATTAATCCCGATCAGCCGGATATACGGAAAAATCTGGAAGGCTTGAAGAACAGGAAATAAAAAAGGCGGAATCAATGATAAGGACAACCTGTATGATAAGCTTTTATGCTTTGATTCTTTCGTCCTGTTCCTTCTTTGGCCAAGGAAATGGCCTGCCTCCTGATGAAGAGGATTTTTTATCGAAAGTCAGGTATATCATCACACCAGAAGAAGAAAAGATATTCCTGGCAACACCGGATTTGGGCAAAATCGGAATCCAGTATTATGATTTCTCTCTGCCAGATGTGCTTTCGTTCCAAAATAAGCTCGGACTCACACCGGTTTTTTTCATTCAATTTCTGAAGGAACTGCACTCGCCGGAAACAGTCACCCAGATACATAGGTATTCCTTTGTTTATTCAACCCTGGAGATATCTCCGAAAACTGAAGCCGTTTTCTCGCAAAGAGAGGCTCTGTATATCATGTATTTTATCTACGGCTGCAGACCCGATTCCGGAACAAATCAGTATAATATCCTGATTAACTATGAGGCAAAAAAGGGCAAAGACAGCATTATTAAGTTTAAGGGAAAGTCTTTTAATTTCCATTTTATCAGCCCTCCGATTCCTGTCTTGAACAAGGATAATCAACCGCCCGAACCCGGCTCTTACGTTTTGCAGATTTCCATAAAGGACATTGTCTCGGGCCTTTCTCTCAAGGAATACATTGCATTTTAGATAAGGTAAAGGCTCAAAAAAATATTAAAAAAGGATGATAAAAATGAAAAAATTAAGTTTTTCTGTAATCTTGTCGATTTTTATTATTCTTGCGTTTAGACTTCCTTCTTTTTCTCAAGAAGGGCGCGGGCAGGGAAGAGTTTTTGGCACAGTCAAGGATGAAAACGGAAATCCCATAGAAAGAGCCAAAATTGTATGCGAAAGCCTGCAGTACAACCTGACATTGAATTCATCCTCCAATAAAAAAGGCAACTGGGCTATTGTGGGCGTAGGCTCCGGGATGTTCCGGCTTTCTGCAACCAAAGACGGTTATCTTCCTTCCGAAACTCAGACCCGGATCAGTCACTTCAGAAATCCTGCTATTGATTTTGTTCTCAAGTCCGTCGAATCCGCCGATGTTCATCAGGCTGTCCAGGTAGGGGAAGCCTCGAGGCAGTTGTTTCGGGAAGCGACATCTTTTTATGAAGACGGTAAGTATTCGACAGCCCTTGAATTATTCCAGAAATTCCTGGAAGAGAATCCCACTATTTTTCAGGTAGGCATCAATATCGGCAACTGTTACAGAGAAATGGGCGATTACGAAAAAGCCATTGAGGAGTACAAAATCGTCTTGGCAGATTTTAAGGCTAAAAATCCTAACCTGCAGGGGAATGAGGAAGTGGCCATTGTCCTAACGAATATCGGAGAGACTTATATATTGATGGATGATGTGGAGAAAGGAACTCCTTTTCTCGAAGAGGCGTTAAAAATATTCCCCAATGATAACGCATTAGCCTATAATGTAGCTGAAATCTTCTTTAAAAGGGGGCAGATCGACAAAGCCATTGAGTACTACAGCCTTTCCTCACAGATCAAGCCGGACTGGCCCAGGGCTTATTTGAGAAAAGGTTATGCTCTCTTGAATAAAGCCGATTATAACGGAGCCATCACAAGCTTTGCGAAATTTCTCGAAGTCGCTCCGGATGATCCAGAAGCGGCAAACATTGAAAAGGTTATATCAGAGCTGAAAAAGATGAAAAAAGACTGAGCAGAGTGCAAAAAAAGGGAGGCAGTAAGCCTACTCTTTTGAACTACTGACCTGATTTACCCCTGTGCTTGATGATTTGATAAACTCCGTATGTCAGAACGGGAATGATGTAGATGATCAGAAATCCCCAGCTTATCATCCCGTAGCCCTTTGCTATCAGGTTAATCAGTCCAAATGTTGAAATCCCAAGAGAAATCAACAGAAAAGATAAAGCAACCAGCGGTCTCTGCCATTGAGCCAATTTTTTTCCTCTCGACCAGAGTGTGGAATGAATGCGCTCGTTGACGGAGTGAATCATTCCTGTGCCTGTTTCGATCAGAGTGCCAAAGAGTACTATTTGGAAAAAAATGAGCAGGGCAGGAATCCCTGCTTTCTGAAGGACATAAACGGCGGGGATTTCCTCGGGCAGAACGGCAGGGTAGTGACCAAGAACGGCAATGTAAAACAGAAATCCCGGTAGGATACCGATGGGACCCGAAAGGAGGCCTGCTGTGACGGCCTCCTTTCTTGATTCAATGTGGGTGAGACAGAAGAGAACCGCAGGAATGGTCGCCAGGTTGTAAAAAGCGTATTTAAAAGCTCCTGTTACCCAGCAGGGAAGGATTATACCGCTCGATAGGTTTTTCTGGATTTCAGGCCCGAATTTCACTAAAGCCACTATAAAAAAGACAACGTAGATAAAATAAAGAACCATGGACCAGATTGAAAGGAAATTTTCGATCATAGCGCTTCCTTTAAAGGTCAAAAAGCCCACCGCTGTGAGCATGATCATGACTCCTATGATATAGGGACAGCCAAAATTATCGCGGAGAATGACTCCCGCTGCGGAGCCTATGACAGCCAGAACAATAAATAGGTAGAGGATATAAATGATTTCAAACAGAAACCAGAAGGGGCCGAGAAGTTTCATAAAAAAGGTGCGGTAATCATAGGCACGGAATTTTCTGGAAAATTCGAATGTTACGGCCAGTACGACCGACCACATGATGGTAGTAATCAGAAACATACCTAAGAAGCCGCCCAGTGGCCCATAATTGAGAAAGTATTCCACGAGCTCCCGCCCGGTGGAGTAACCACCGGCGATTATCACGGACTGAAAAACAAATCCGGGTAAAATGTATTTCTTGAAAAACGATGATTTGAGGAAGATCATACTGGTTTCCTTACTTTTGAGATGTTCATTTCTTTTATGTTTTGCCCATAATAGCAGGATACGGTCTTATCGTAAATGGAATCACTTATATCACACAGGATCTCTTGCGGAATGGTATCGCAAAGTTTGGATATATATAAACAATCGAATTTTTATCTCCATGTTTATCACTGATGACAACAACTCTGTCTCCTGGCCTTCCTTTGAGATCTTTTAAATCAAAAAGAGTAAAATTCATTGTTATTTTTCTGATAATCGGTAGGAGATGACCTTTATATTTGACATACCCTCGATTCCCCAAAAGTCTATTTAAGCATTCATTGTAACCAACTGGAATAAGACCGGCCTTCATGGATTTTTTTGCGGTATATGTGCAATTATAACTGACTTTTTCGCCGGGTTTCAGGGAATAAATCTTTATGAGCGTGGTCAATAATCTTAAAGTGGGTTGTAATCCTTTGAACTCTTCATGGCTTATTTCAATGATGTTTTGGAGCTTGAATCCGGGGCTTTTTTTGGTATTCATCATTACAGCCAATAAATTGAAATTTCAACTTCCAATCTGGGTTTCATCATCTCGAGTTTTGGGAGCCATGGTAAAACCTGTAAAGCCGTAAATAGCTAAAATAATGACTGCTGCGTAATTCATTACGGCCCAGGGGAGGTACTGTAAAACAGGCACACCTATTGTTCCTGTAACATAAACTCCAGCCATACTCCAGGGAATCAAGGGGACAACAATTGCCCCTGACTCCTCAATAATCCGAGATAGATTCTTAGCTGCCAGTCTTTTTTGCTTGTAAATGGGAGAGAGCAGCTCTCCAGGAATAATCATAGAAAGATAGGAATTGCCGGTAATAAGGGCTGATACAACGGATGAACCTATGGTTATCAGGACCAAACTCCAGGTTTTTCGGACAAATCTCATCATCCGATTAAGAATAATGGATAGAAGACCTATCCTCTGCATGATTCCCCCGAAGCTGAAAGCAGTAATGGCAACTAACAGCGTTTCCATCATGCTCATCATCCCTCCCCGCGAAAGTAGACTGTCCACTTCTGCGACTCCAGTACTGGACTGGTAACCTGTGTTAATAGCAAAGGCTATTTCAGCAAGTGAAGCTTTTTGAAATACAGCTGCAAGGATAGCTGCCAGAAGGGAAGAAAGAAGCATTCCAGGGATAGTTGGCTTCTTTGTAAAAGCAAAATAAAAAACTATGAACATAGGCAAGAGGAGAAGAATATGAAAATGAAAATTTTCCCTAATTGTCTTTATAATCATTATCATTTTCTCTGATTGCGTTGACCCTGCGTCATACCTCAACCCAACCAGAAAATAAATAAAGAGGCCAATCAGCCAGGCAGGAGTCGCTGACCAGAGCATATGCTTTATATGGTCAAAGAGATTGCTACTGACGACGACAGGAGCCAGATTTGTGACATCGGAAAATGGCGACATCTTATCCCCAAAATAAGCCCCGCCAACAATGGCACCTGCAGCTGGGCCAGCCGGGATTCCAAGGCCCATGGCTATTCCAATGAAAGCCACGCCCAAGGTGCCTATTGTCCCCCATGAGGTGCCAGTGGCCAGGGACGTAAGGCTGCAAACAAAGCAGGCAGTCAGCAAAAAATATTTTGGTGAGATAAGCTTCAACCCGTAAAAAATGACCATGGGAATAGTCCCACAGGCTATCCATGAACCGATCAAAACACCCACACAGAGCAGTATTAAAATAGCTGGCATGGCTTTATGAATGCTGTCCACAATTCCTCTTTCCATTTCTCGCCATGAAAATCTAAGATAAAAACCAAGACAGCCTGTGATTAAAGCTGCAACCAGAAGAACCACCTGAGGACGGATGTGATAGACACCATAGCCCACTCCCAAAAGAATCCCCATAATAATTAAACAAGCAAGAGCAATTCCTAAAGTTGGTTCTCTTTTTTCTTTTTTATCTGACATTTTTTTTCTTCAGTTTTCAAAGGTGCCTTTGACCAGAATTTTTCCTTCGCCGAACATTCTCTTCCCCCGAGCAATAACGTCTGTTATTTCCAATTTTTCATCAAGCAAAACAAGATCTGCATCATAACCCACCTTTATTCTTCCTTTTTTTCCCAGCTTGAGAAAGCAAGCCGTATTGCTTGAGAAAATTTTTGCTGCCTGAGAAAGATTAAGAATATTCTCTCTGACGAGGGCCTGGAATCCATTTTTTAATGGTCCTTGAGTAGCTACAGATAAACCGACAAAATTTCCCCTGTCATCAAAACGAGGAAGACTGCCATTACTGTCTGAACTAATGGTTATTCTCTCAATCGGGACGTTCTTTTCCAGGCAGTATTTCATCGCCTCTTTTGTCGGAAGGAGAATAGTAGTCCCTGCTGGTGGCTCCTCATTCGCTGTTAAATCAATATAGCCCCCCATCAGGGCAAATTGAACAGCATCTTTAAGGAGGTGTTTACGGTTGACATGGGTAGGAATGATCTGGGTGATCGGAATTTCTGTTTCTTTTGCCAGACGAAAAAGATAATCCAGACGCCGCTCTCCATGCCCTATATGGAGATGAAGGATTCCTGCTTTCCCTCCTAGCATACCTCCTACGCGGCATTCAGCAGCCAGTTGAGCAATCTGTTCAAAGGTAGGCTGGGAAGAGCGATGATCGGAAAGAGCAACTTCTCCTGCGCCTATCACTTTATCGATTAGCACCAAATCAGAGCGGACGTTCCCTGTAATTGTTGTAACTGGTATTTGGTAAGAACCTGTATAGATAAAAGTTGTGATTCCCTCTTTTTCCAATGCCCGAGCTTTTGCCAGTAAAGATTCCACGTGACGAGTTGTTCCATCTGTGCCCAGGCATCCTACTACAGTGGTCACACCATGACTAATTATTTGGCTAAGAGTAATTTCAGGAGCACGAGTCGATGGGCCACCCTCTCCTCCTCCTCCGAGAAGATGAACGTGGGCGTCGATAATGCCCGGAATAATTTTTTTGCCTGTAGCATCAATCTTTTGGACATCGATTCCTTGGATATTTATATGTCCGGGCTCTTCAAGTGCGATAATCTTTTCTCCGGCAATCAAAATGTCCTTTATACCTAAGGGGTCAGGAGAATAAATTTTGCCTTGTAAAACAAGAGTAATCATAATTTCCTCCTTGTAACCTATGAAATTTCGTGAGAATTGTACTCCGATCAATTTTCATGATGCTTTTTATCTTTTTAAAGGCCCGTTGTTAAGGGGTCTTTTCCTTCCAGGATGAACTGATGCCAGCCTGTTATGTATGCAGATCCAGAAATCTGGGGAAGGATTCCCTCAAAGGGGCCGACTCTGGCCGCCTTGATAGCCTTTCCCTCAAATTTTGTCCCGAAGACACTTTCATTCACGTAAAGTTCTTCAAGCTTCAGCCTATTTATTACATAGAGATAGGCCAGTTTTGCCCCTGTTCCGGCCCCGCAAGGAGAGCGATCCAAAGTCCCTGTGCGGGATATCACCGCACTCTTTGCCCTTTTCTCGTCTATATCTTCATAAAGCATGGCCAGTTCCACCTGACAAATATCTGGATTATTGGGATGATGGATATCAAATTGCCGGTTAGCTGCTTCGATTGTCTTGAATCCAATGTCAATTAACTCTTGGATTCTTTGTTGATCGATACATATTCTTATCTGTTTTACATCCAGCAGAACAAAAAACACTTCACAGAAAACCAGAGCGATTTTTAAGGGAGTTTTGAATCCTATATCCAGTTCACTTTCCGCGATGAAGACAAAGGCAGGATTTGTCTGAATGGTTACGGAATTTAGACGGTTCCCTGAATAGCACGGCAGAAGAGAAACCAGCCCTGCAGGAGTTTCTAATATGACACAATTTCCCGGATCTGGCTTTTCAATAATTCCCATCTCAAGACAGGCTGTCACCGCACCGATAGCACTGTGCACACACATGTTGAGATATCCTGAGTGAGTCAGAAAAAAAACACCCATGTGCGCCCGGGAATCTGAGGGATCTGTTATAACCGCTCCAAATATACCTTGATGGCCCCTGGGCTCATGCAGGAGAAGTTTTCGAATGTCATCGAAATTTTTCTTAAAATGCTCCATTTTATCTTTAACAGTCAGGCCTCTCAGCACAGGAATCCCTGATAACACGGTTCTTGTCGGTCCTCCTTCTGTGTGAGTATCAATGGTTGTTAAAAGTTTATTTATGTTCATTTTTTATTACTCATGGCTCTCTTGAGGAATTAAGTCGCAGAATCTGTGAGTTACGAATCACAATATTTTCACGGTTTAAAGATGACCTTGATTGCCATTTTGTCAAAGCAACGTTTGAATCCTTCTTCCCATTTTTCAAGTGGTAATATATCCGTCACCAAGGGCTTCGCCACAATTTTTCCCTCTGAGAATAATTTGATGGCTTCTTTCCAGGCTGTCCACTTTTGGCTGAAAGAGCCGACTAATTTAATTTCTCCGTACAAAACCTTATCCATATCAAATGTGATCGGATGGCCGAATATTCCGATCTGGGTGTATTTTCCCTGACTCCGCAACAGGTTCAGACAATCCTTTGCTGCCTCTTTAGAACCGGAACATTCAAGAGCGATATCAACGCCTTCCCCTCCTGTCATTTCAGAAACAATTTCAGAAAGATGGTCGATGGATCTGTCAACAGTGACATCTGCTCCTAATTCCCTAGCGAGTGTCAGTCTTTTTTTATCTTTACTAGTACCAGTCACGATGGCTACACCTCCGTTAGCCTTGACATACTGGAGGGAAAATAATCCCATGGCCCCGGGTCCTGTGATAAGCACGATATCTCCAGCGTCCACTCCTGTAAGCTCCTG
>Ga0265594_1003276_pt1 | contig 10877 bp, 8 predicted proteins | sample saktaG_11_FD_190147 | JGI IMG/M metagenome (GOLD analysis project Ga0265594, IMG submission 190147) | Saline water microbial communities from Sakinaw Lake, British Columbia, Canada - sak_2011_5_24_80m | ecosystem: Environmental > Aquatic > Non-marine Saline and Alkaline > Saline ... | reverse complement strand
GTTACCAATCGAGAATTTTTCCACAGGAGAAAAATATGGCTATATTCAAGATGACATTGATGACTGTGTATCTGGTGATGAGATTGCCATTACAGAGAGGAGTTTAAGAACGCACCCTATTATTCGCTAAGAAAAAAATAAAAAATTTGAAAAATCATCAAGAAATAGAACGGGAGCTATTATGTACAGGGTGAGAAGATTCGCATGGTGGAGCAAAAGGATTGACTGCCGGCAAATCGGATTGTTGGCGAGGCAAATTAGAAGAAACATTTCTAAAAGGGCGGGATTTACACTCATCGAATTGCTTGTCGTGATTGCTATTATAGCGATGTTAGTGGCGATATTGCTGCCTGCTCTGCAAAGAGTCAGAAAGCAGGCAAGGGCAGTCGTATGTCAGACAAACCTGAGGCAGTGGGGAACAATACTGGATCTCTACGCAGAGGAGAACCAAGGACGTTTCCCCGACATACGCTATTCAGCATTACTCCTCCGCGGCTCGTTTGTAAGTGAGGATGATCCTAACTTACCTGAGCCATTGAATCCGTTTGACACAAAAGGGATCGCTCTTTGCCCGATGGCCGTCAAACCCAGCGGGCGAGGTTTGGTGGGTACAACGTTTGAAGCTTGGGAGATTACGGGACTGGGTTCGCCGTTTCATTGCAGTTATGGATTCAACCAGGATTTACCCACTCAACTATTTCTAGGTCCAGGCGTTTTTATGGTCAGGAACAGCGCCCAATTCCCTGTCCTTCTTGATTGCAAACGCCCTAAGCATCATGTCAATGATTACAAATGCCCCCCTCAGATCAATTCAGAACGCTCATGGATTGAATGGAGTTCCTTCTGTATGAACCGTCACAACGGTTACATCAACGGCCTTTTCTTAGATTGGTCAGTCAGGAAGATTGGGCTTAAAGAACTCTGGATGCTCAAATGGTATAGCGATTTCGACACCTCAAATCCTTGGACAAAGGCCGGGGGTGTGCAGCCCGAAGACTGGCCGGTGTGGATAAGAAGATTTAAGGATTATTAGCTGATCTTTGCCTGCCGGAGGCGATTGTGCCCTGCAACGGAGTCCGGATAAAAAAACTGTTGCAAATCTCCAGAGCTTTACTATAATACCCGCTTGTTTGTGTGTGATGTGTGCCACGCAATACGATATACGATATACGCAATACGAATATAGGGAGAAGTTTCAATGGGACCAATTACGGAACCTGGAATTGACTTATTTGCCGACAATTTGCCGTCGATGGACGAGATTAAAACGCTGTCTGAGTTTATCCATTCCGGCGAATCGAGCCGGATAAGCTTCAATGAACAAGTAGAATCAGAAATGTCCAAAACCGGACAGAAAGCCTCTCTGGCAGCGGGAATCGGTCTTTTTATTCTTGGCAGAAACGCCGAAGCAGCCGAGAAACTTGCGAAAGGCACTGACTGCAAAGAGAAATTCATCTGTCTGGCCTTTGCGCTTCGCCGGCTGAGGGAATTCGAACAGGCGATCAAAAACCTGCAAAAAAGTCTCGACCATGAGGCCGATAAATTAAACATAACACTGGAAAAAGCCGCCACATATCGTTACGCAGGTGATTTTAAGGCTGTGGCGAAGGAACTTAAAACCTGCACTAACTTTGAGAACGTAAGTGCCGAGTATCACTACCAGCTTGCCCGTCTTCAGGAAGCCGAGGGTCTTTACGATGAGGCGGTTGACAATTACCAAAAGGCTTTGGAATTATCTCCGAACCATCAAAAAGCACTTTTCCACCTGGCCTTTCGCTGTGACTTGTCCGGTAATGAAGAGGCTGCTATCGACTACTACAGGCAAATTGCTGCAAGCTCGCCGGTTTACGTAAGTGCCCTGATGAATTTAGCTGTTCTTTACGAAGATAGCGAAGAGTTAGACAAAGCAACTCAATGTATCGATGCCGTCCTGGAGGCTCATCCGAATCACAAACGAGCAATTATGTTCAAGAAAGACATCAATAGCTCAAAAACGATGTTCTATGATGAGGAAAAAGAAAAGAAGAAAACCCGCAAAAGCCAGATTCTCGAAACTCCAATGTCTGATTTTGAGCTATCGGTCCGCAGCAGAAACTGCCTGAAGAAAATGAAGATCGACACGCTCGGCGACCTTCTGAATATCACCGAAATAGAGCTGCTGTCTTATAAAAACTTCGGTGAAACTTCACTCCGGGAAATCAAAGCTATCCTCGAACCAAAAGGATTATACCTCGGCATGGCCCTGGAGGATAAACAGCTCTCTTCAGCAGAAATGGCTGATGATGCCGTCGCAGAAGACCAGGAAGAAGGACTCAAGAACAAACTGGTCGACGACCTCCGATTGTCTGTGCGTGCCCGAAAATGCCTGCAAAAGCTCAATATTCATACAATCGGTGAAATAACAAGTAAAACGGATGCTGAACTTCTCGGCTGTAAAAACTTCGGCGTGACAAGCCTGAACGAAGTAAAAATAGCTCTTGGTGACCTTGGATTATTGCTGCGAAACCTGGACTAACCGATTGATCATTATCAGGTAAATTGACATTGTCCACCATAATCCAACTGACAGCAGATCCGGGGAAAATTGTCTCGCGGACGGTCTGGCATATACACCATCTTCGAGTGTCAAGCAGTAAAAACGCAATCCTTTTGCTTCTGCTGCTGATTCTCAGCGGTTGTAAGAAACGTCAGCTTACGACGCCTACCGTCCAGATGAATATCGAATCACAGTTTTGGATCAGAGTATTGCTCTTCGACGATGTCAATGCCTGCACACTAAAAACTGTCTCACCATTCAGCGTCATCAACGACCAGACCGCACCACAAGCACAGAATACAGTAGCTCGGTTTAACCAAATCAATGTACCGATAAGCCTTAAACTGACCAACAGCAGAATCACTATCGCCGGCCAAGCCTTCGCAAACGACAATGTCGTCATTTTCCCAGACGACCCATACATCTTCAACGTGAACGGCAACGATTATCGCGGCAAGTTAAGGCTTATAATCAATCCTGACGGCAATTCATTCGATGTGATCAATCTGGTTCCGCCCGAGCCATATTTAGCCGGCGTCGTAGGTGCCGAGATGCCCGGCTACTGGGAGCCGGAGGCGCTCAAGGCACAGGCAATTGCAGCAAGAACTTATTGCTTTTACATCAAAAAGCGATTCGGCACCAATCGCGACTGGGATATGAAACAAACAGCGGCACACCAGGTTTACCGCGGCCTGGCCGCCGAATCGGCACAGATCTGGCAAGCCGTCAACCAAACAAAAGGCCAGGTAATTAGCTGTAAACAATCCGGCGGTCTCGAAGACATTTTTCCCGCCTACTACAGCTCAACCTGCGGCGGCCATACCGAGAACAGCAAAAATGTATTCGGCGATTCCTACGAACCACTAACCGGCGTGCCCTGCCCCTATTGCCAGGATGTGGCTAAGCCCAAGTTCTTCTTCTGGCCTATGATCCAGTTTGACGAGGCTGATATTACAACTAAGTTGCTGGAAAGATATTCACAACTCAAGCAGCTCGGAGAAATCACAAACGTAACTGTGTCCGGCCAGACTAATTATGGAGAATTTTCTCGATTGACAAAAATAAAACTCCTCGGCTCGACCGGCAAAAGCGATTTTCTCAGGGCCGAGGACTTTCGTCTGGCAATCGATCCAACAGGCCGAAAATTGAGAAGCACAATTTGCCAAATCATAAAATTGTCTGATAAATGGGCGTTTCTCTCAGGAAGAGGCTGGGGGCACGGCGTCGGAATGTGCCAATGCGGTGCTCAGGGCATGGCAAGAGACGGCAAAACTACTCAGCAGATACTTTCATATTATTACCCGGGATCCAAAATTAAAAGCATTTATTGAAACCGGGAAATGTGGAATATTTGCATTAAGAAAGTTAATATACGAAAATAACAGCATAAAAAACATGAAGGGCGAAATTCGATATTCGAATTCCATAAATGGATAATCTTATGTTCTCAGTTTATAATTACATAGCAAATGGCTGATTTTGAAGTTCTCCATCAGGATTCAAGCTGTGCCGCCAGGCTGGGTTTGCTGCATACCGCTCACGGGAAGATCGAAACTCCTGTTTTTATGCCGGTCGGCACCGCTGGAGCGGTAAAAGGTATCACTCCGCAGCAGCTCAAAGATACAGGCGCCGGCATCATCCTGGGCAATACCTACCATTTGCTGCTCAGGCCCGGGGTCGAGACGATTGAAAAGCTCGGCGGACTTCATAAATTCATGGCCTGGGACCGGCCTATACTGACCGACAGCGGCGGATACCAGGTATTCTCCCTGAGCCCGCTGACTAAAATCGACGACGAGGGCGTTGAATTTGCCAGCCACGTAGACGGGGCAAAGATATATTTGAACGCTGAAATCGCCACAGAAATCCAAAATAGATTAGCCGTCGATATAATAATGTGCTTCGACCAATGTACGCCATCCGGCGTCGAAACGCCCCAGCTTAAAAAAGCCGTCGAGAGAACCATACTTTGGGCCAAACGCTGCAAAAAAGCGCATAACAGACCGAACCAGATGCTCTTTGCCATTGTCCAGGGCGGAATAAATCCCGAATTGCGAACATACTGTGCTCAAGAACTTGTCAAAACTGGTTTCGACGGGTACGCTGTCGGCGGATTAAGCGTGGGCGAAGGACATAACGATATGATAAAAACGGTAAGCCATACAACGCGGCTCTTACCGGCGGACAAACCTCGTTACCTTATGGGCGTTGGCACACCTGCGGATATTATCGCGGCCGTTTCGGCCGGCATCGATATGTTCGATTGCGTCCTGCCGACGAGAAACGGGCGAAATGCCTTTGCTTTTACCGAAAATGGCCCTCTTCGGCTGAGAAACAACGCTCATATCGACGATACCAGGCCAATCGAAGCCGGCTGCGACTGTTATTGCTGCAGAAATTTCAGCCGGGGCACATTGAGACATTTCTTTAATTCGGGAGAGATGCTCGGGCCGATATTAGTATCTGTGCATAACCTGACTTTCTACCAAAGACTTATGACCAAAATACGACAAGCCGTAAAAAGAAATAAATTGGCCGACCTGGCAAAAGAATTGATTATTAACTATTGATTATTGGTTATTGATAAAAAGATAAAAAGTGGTTATTATCACTGGTTTAGCCGCCGGTTAGTGTACCGGTTATCTCAATACTGGAATGAGACATATGAAATTATGAAGGGAAGATAAAAATGAACAATATATGGATATTAGCCCAAACAGACGGCGGAGATGCTCCATCGGGCATTACTTCTGAGCAGATAAGTTCGGATGAGCAGATGACAACGACCGCACAATCCGATCCCAACGCGCCAACCGGAACTCAGAAGCGAAATCCTTTCGGGGGCACTCAATTAATCTTTCTCGCTTTGATGTTCGTTCTTATGTACATGATTCTTTTTAGAGGACCTCGCAAGAAACAGCAGCAGCATAAGCAAATGGTACAATCGTTGGCAAAAAACGACAGAATACAGACAATTGGCGGGATTATCGGAACCGTTGTCGATATTAAGGAAGATGAGATAACGCTGAAAATTGACGAGTCGAATAATACGAAAATAAAGATTCTCCGTTCAGCAATCGGTAAAAATATGTCGAAAGATAAGAATTAGTCGTTAGCACTTAGCCGGCTATTTCACAGCCGTTAAAGCGATACGCAATACGATATTTGAGGGAAGTTATGAGTAAGAATCTGACGCCGAAAATTATTTTAATCATTGTTTTAGTGTTGGTTGCAATCTGGACTTTATATCCGCCAAACAAGACCTTAAAGCCCGGAATAGACCTGGCCGGTGGGACAAGTCTTATCTATGAAATTGACACCCACGGTCTCAAAGAAGCAGAAAAGAAAGATTTATCGCAGAAATTAATAACCGTTTTGCGAAGGCGAATAGATCCTGCGAACATCCAAAACCTTATATGGCGACCTCAGGGCAGCACCCGCTTCGAGATACAAATGCCCTTAGCAAGCGCAGAAGCACGCCAAAAACGTCAGAACTACGAGAAGGCCGAGACAGACCTGCTCGATAAAAATGTCAGCGCCGCCAAAATCATGCGTTCGCTTAAAAAGCCCGCGGAAGAGCGAGCCGAACTCTTTAAGGAGTTCGCACAGGAAGATCCTAACAGACTGGCAATTCTCAATACTCTTGCCACAGCTCATGACGAGCGTCAGGAGCTGAAAGACAAAAGGGATGCCCTCTACAGCGACCGCGAAGCTACAGATACGAAAATGTCATCGGCCGGACTTGACCTCGATAAAATCAACGAAAATATAGGTAATTGGGCCGGGCTAAACGACCAGGAGCTCTCCGAATCGATAAGAGAATTCACTGACGTCAACGACAATCGCGATATGCTTACGGGATATGTTAAGAACTTCGCCGAGTGGTCCGGAGTTTCAGATCAGTTTCTGGAGAAAAACGCCGAGTACATCGAGGCAAGAAAAGCCATCGATCAATTAAACCTTACTAAAGATCAGTTGGACTTCAGCCTTGAGCTGGTCGAAAAGTCTACGAAACGCATAAACCAAATCGAAAAGCTCAAAACTAATTTCCCTGATCGGATCGATGAAATTGACAGGGTAATCACAGCATTCGACGAATACCGCCCTTTCAGAGGCAGACTCGACGATCCCAAGGATTTGCAGCGAATGCTAAAAGGTGCCGGAATACTGGAGTTTAGAATACTTCCAACGCAGGGACACACTGAAGTTGACATGGACCTGATGGCCGGCTACGTCGAGAAACTCAAGGAAATGGGGCCGAGAGCCGCCTCAGACACCCAGTACGTATGGTGTGAAATAGAGAATTTAGAAGAATGGAGGGTGGCCGACAGGGAAGGCCGACCTTCAATTACCGAGGCATTTGGCGACAAATACTATGTCCTTGCCAGCAATAAAATCGACGAATCAATGCTGCATAGCCTCAGCAAGAGAGAGTGGAAATTAGAGAGGTCCAATCCGACAACCGATGAAATGGGGCGAAGGGCGATCGGTTTTCTGCTGGATGACAGAGGTGGAAATCAATTCTTTAAGGTAACTGGAAAGAACATCGACCGGCCGTTATGTATCCTGCTTGATTCAATCGCGATATCGGCACCAAATATCGAAACCCGAATTCGCAGACAAGGCTCAATAACGGGCAACTTCACCCAAACAGCAGTTGAAGACATGGTTAACAAACTAAACGCCGGTTCTTTGCCCGCAAGACTTATAGAACAACCCATTTCCGTTAATACAATAGGCCCGTCCATCGGAGCCGACAACCGTGACCAGGGCGTTAAAGCCGGTTTGATCGGCCTTGTAGCGGTCATTGCGTGTATGACGATTTATTATTGCCTGGCCGGCTCGATCGCAGACGTGGCGTTGCTTTTGAATATGCTCTTTGTCCTGGCGATAATGGCAGGTGTGCGGGCAACCTTTACGTTACCGGGCATCGCCGGCATCATACTTACGATCGGTATGAGTGTTGACGCCAACGTACTCGTATTCGAAAGGATCCGCGAAGAGCAACTGAGAGGCGCATCGCTCAGGATCGCCATCACAAACGGCTACCAGCGAGCCTTCAGAACCATTTTCGATGCGAATCTGACCACGTTTATTACCGCTGCGATTCTCTACTGGCGTGCTTCGGAAGAAGTCAGAGGCTTTGCAATTGTGCTTATGCTCGGTATCGCATCCAGTATGTTTACCGCTTTGTTCGTAACTCGAGTGATTTTTGATTCTCTCTTGTCCAGGCGAATTATCAAAGATCATTTACTTATGCTCCGCATCATCCACAATCCGAACGTCAACTGGATGCGTTCCAGACCAATCTTCTTCGGCGTATCGAGTGTGCTGATAGCTGCAGGATTACTTGTCTTCTTTACAAGAAACGACTTAAAGAACAATAAGTACGACATTGAATTTACCGGCGGTACCAACATACAGGTTAATCTCAAAGAAGCCCTCGACCGGCAGGAAGTCGAAGGAAGAATCGTGAAAATCGGAACTGATTTGAACAATTCCGGCCTTAAAGCGGCAAGCGTTTACAGTATTGGAAAGTCAAACAAACAGTATGAAATCAGCACAATAGAAACAAACAAAATAGCTGTTACAGTAACTTTCCCTCAAACGGGGCAGCAATCAACGGGTGAGCTAACCGCCGCAATAGAAAAGGCTCAGGTGAAGTTTGCCAGCAGGCTCAGTAACCTGATCGTGACACAAGATACGAACAACGCCGCGGCATTCACAATATCAACAAGCCAGATGAACCAGTCTCTGGTCAAAGATGTATTGACAACAGCTTTTCCCGATGCCGATATCTCGGAACCCGAGGTCGATGAAATTGTCAATAACGCGATACTGACGGCTTTTGCAGACCAACTGGAAATTCAACAAAATCTTCAGCCCAAAATCATCTCCGAGCAAACGATATCCGAAGAGCTGATAGACTCTTACCCCGAACTGATTGATTTTCTGGGCGGTATCAAGATCGAATGTGAAATCCAAAGATCTGCCACGGCCGGAGAAATCATCCAAAGATTCAAGGATTTGCTGTTTAAGCCCGATATGCAAAACATCGAACGGTATCCTTACGAAATCCTTGATTTAAGCCTGAATGCCCTGGCCGACCCAAACCTGCCTGTCAAATCTTTTGTTTACGTAAGCGCTAATCCCGAAGCAGGTTTCCGCGAACTTTCCGAGGAAGAACGAACACGGTTCATCGAAAATGAAAAAGCCAAAGTTCTGGCGGCAACCAGACTCGAAACCTCGCTGCCGCGCGTAAGACAATTCGATCCTTCGGTAGGTGCCGAACAAAAACAACGGGCGTTGATCGCCATTGTCCTGTCGTTATTTGCGATCGTTACTTATATCTGGATTCGATTCGGAAATATCCGCTACGGCATTGCCGCCATTGTTGCACTCGTGCACGATGTATGTATCACACTCGGAGCGGTCGCCGCCTGTGCCTATATCGCAAATACATCAATAGGGGAATTTCTCTTAATCGGCGACTTCAAAATCAACCTTGCAATGATAGCCGCTTTTCTTACGCTGATCGGTTACTCGCTTAATGATACTATTGTTGTTTTCGACCGTATCAGGGAAAATCGCGGCAAGGCACGTCAGCTCAGTCCGCAGATGATAACCGACAGTATTAACCAGACTATTTCCAGAACGATTATGACCTCTTTCACAACATTTATAGTTGTGCTGATAATGTACATCTTCGGCGGTCCCGGGTTAAGAGGCTTTACGTTTGCGATCGGTTTGGGCATAATCGTTGGTACCTATTCGTCTATTGCAATAGCAGCGCCAATATTATTGCTCGGCACAAAAACACAAAAGGAAAAAGGAAAGCGGAAATCATAGTAAATAGCGTTTGGCGCTTAGTTTTCTGATTCCTTCGAAGGCAGGTATCCGTAATCTACCTGTTATTGTCTGCTGAAATGCAAAAGGACTTGAAAATAGGATTGGGTTTGGGCCTGACACTGGTAATCGCCTCTGTGCTCTGGCTGGCTACTCGCCCGAGCCTCCGGCCGGAGGCAAGAATGCAGCAGACTCACGACACAGCCTCCCGGCAGCAATCCGCCGAACAGCATGTCGGTCCTGCCGTTGCGAGGTTTCCGGCACCTGATTCCGACGCCGCGCAAAGTGATAATCTCGACGCATCCCCCGTAAAAATATCGAGTGACGCCACTGAAGCCGATGACGAGATTGAAAAAAATAATCTGCCGGATACAACAATATACGAGCAAGAAGAGAAGATAAACCCCCAGAAATTTCACATCGTGCGTGAGGGCGAAACGCTATCCATGATTTCGAGTCTATACTACGGCTCTGGAGGCAAATGGCAAAGAATTCTCGACTCCAACCGGAATACGATAAAAGATCCGAACAAAATCAAGCCCGGCATGAAACTAATTATCCCAGACTAAACTGGATAATCGTAAAATAAGTGAGAAAGAACAAGTCCTAAACGTTCTACGTCATCCGGCAAAGAATTCGACATTTCCCGGCTCAGCAAGTTTGGTAAGTTCCGTGGTAAATTTCATCTTGTCAGAGGCTGATATTTCCCGATGTTGATAGTGAATTGACACTCTATCATCCAGAACAGACATGGTTTTAAGCGTCAGATTATTGAGATGACTCTCCAGAAACTGTGTCAGTTTTGGTTCAATATCCGAAAAGACAGTCTTATCGACGGTTATCATAAAACTCGCCCGGTCACGAAATGAGAAACGATTCCGAACAAGCCATTGAATACTCAAGGTCACAAATACAATAAGAAATAAAATAATCGTGATAAGGTAATTGCGTGTTGCCGCGCCTATCGATGTTGCAATCAGCAGCAGGAGATAACCTATTTCTGCAGGGTCCTTAACAGGGGTTCGGAATCGGACAAAAGATAGAGCACCTAACAATCCTAAGGACAGCGGGATTGAGCTCTGAATTCCTAAAAACAGCGCAGTAATGGCCGGCCCTGCGATGATAAAGGAGCGGTCTACACCTGCCCCGATATTGCGGGAACCGTAAAATAAATGGTAAATAAGATAAACCGCGACAGAAGCAATTAGTGAGAAACCGATTGCCACTATGGTCTCGGCGAGATTGAAATTAGAGGACTCTAAAAAGCTTGCTGCCAACATAAAATTTCTCCTTGTTCATGGTTTATAATAATTCTATTCTACCGGATGGCCAGAATCGGCCTACCGCTCCGGATTTTTCCATCTGTGATTCAAGACAACCGGCATACTTTGAGAACCTCGTCCAATCGATACCCAGGATGCTTAGAGATCGAAGTGATTTGGGTATTTCCATTGAGGGGCCCTTGATTTCGATAATCCCGCCTTCGAGCATCAGG
>Ga0265594_1003275_pt1 | contig 10881 bp, 7 predicted proteins | sample saktaG_11_FD_190147 | JGI IMG/M metagenome (GOLD analysis project Ga0265594, IMG submission 190147) | Saline water microbial communities from Sakinaw Lake, British Columbia, Canada - sak_2011_5_24_80m | ecosystem: Environmental > Aquatic > Non-marine Saline and Alkaline > Saline ... | reverse complement strand
ATCTAATGACAAATTAAACTCCAAAATCTATTGTCTTCAGTGTGATGTTTCAAAATATTTTGATAGCATCAATCATAATATTCTTTCAGAGATTATCAGAAAAAAAATTGCTGATCAAAAAATTTTATGGCTAACAGATAAAATTATATCCAGTAGTCAAGAAAAACGGGACACAGGTATTCCCATTGGAAACTTAACCAGCCAACTTTTTGCCAACGCCTATTTGGACGAATTAGACCAATTTATAAAACATCAATTAAAAATAAAATATTATCTTCGCTATATGGACGATTTCTTAATTCTTGGTTGTGAAAAAAAAGAATTGAATTGGATTAAAGAAAAAATTAAAGAATTTTTAAAAATTGGATTAAAATTAGACCTACATCCTAAAAAAGCCAATATTTTTCCAATTAATAAGGGGATTAGTTTTCTTGGTTATCGGATTTTTAAAAATTACAAATTATTAAAAAAAGAGACAATAAAGAGATTTATTAAGAGAATAAAAGTTTATAAGAAGAGATTAAATGAAGGAACAATGACTCAAAAAAAATTTAATAATTCCTTACAATCTTGGTTGTCTTATGCCGATTTTGCCAATTCCAACCATTTAATAAAAATCTTTAATATACACTGACAAAAATAAAAAATCCCAATCTGTATTAGCAGTTAAGATGACAGGGTTAAACCCCGTCATCCAATGACGAGGTTTAACCCTGTCATCTTGGAAAATTCAGATTATGAAATTTATCAGAAAAATGAAAAAAATTGAAAAGGAGCTCCGCTTCTTAAAAGAAAGTTAAACAATAATTGAAAAAATGAATCAAAAATATCTACCAATTTTAGAAAAGTTTAAAGGAAAGTCAGCAGGAATTTTTATAGATGAAGCAAATTTATTTTATTCTCAAAAATCTTTAGGTTGGCATATCAATTGGCAAAAAACTTTAGAGTTTTTAAAACAATTTTACAATATTAAAATAGCTCGATATTATATGGGAATGCCGTTAAAAAGAGAAACCTATGAGAGAAATATTTTAATTAAGAGCCGATTAGAGAAAATAGGGTTTGAGGTAATTAACAAACCTCTTAAAAAGATTTATTTAGACAATGAGAAAAAAGATTTTAAATATAAATGTAATTTTGATGTAGAAATTACTCGGGATGTTATCCGAAAATTAGAAGAAATTGAATTAGTTTTATTAATAAGCAGTGATAGTGACTTTATTGGATTGAGAAATGATGTAATTAACTGTAAAAAAGGATTTATATTTATTTGTTTCGAATATAATACTGCTTGGGAGATTAGAAGATCTTATCATTTGTTTTTTGAGGATATCAGAGAGAAGATTGAATTTTTATAAAAAACAAGCCCCGAAGATTAATTCGGGGTGAAGTCACTATTATCATTATACTAAACCAAGAAACATTGTCAACCCTTAAAAAGTAGTTAAAAAAGGAGCTAAGCTCCTTAGAAAAAATATGAAAAAAATTATTAAGTTTATCAAGTATCACAATGGTTTCACAATCGGACTGATTTTGGTCTTTGTTTTCGGAGGGACGATTTTCGCTTCAGACAACGCTCGGGAAGCGGTTGTTGGGAAAACAATAGTTGAAAAAACGGGGATAGACAACACAGTCCTTTTGGCCACCGATATTGATAATTTTAATTTTGAAATGAAAATTAAAAATGTTTTAGAAGATAATCAAAACTATTATCTTGATTATTCTTATCAAATGTTAGCGATTAAGGATAATATCTGGCAGAAAGTTCTCACCAATAACAGATTAACGGTGGCTAAGGATTTTTTAGGCAAAAGGGATTTAGGTATTTATGTCGCCAAAGAATTAGGAGAGGTTATTGATAACCAACTTGTCTTTTTGAAAAAAGTTCAAGAAAAAAACAAAAAACAAGGGGAGACGGTTATTCAAGAGACAACAAAATATACTGGTTTAAAAGGAATGGTCTTAAATCAAAAAACAAAAGGGTTGCCCGGATATGAAGTAGTTATGAAGTCAGCCGAATTAGAAACATTTGTTTATAGTGCTCCCTCAATCCCGAGCCAAGTTCAAGAACAAGTTCAAGGAGGTGAGGGGAGTCAAGAATCTTTGCCAGAAACATTTATTGATAATTATCCTCAAGCCCTAACCACTTCAACTGACCCGATTTTTGAGTTCCATTCTTCGGTTAGCGAACCAACTTTCCAATGCCAGATAAATAAACTCGGGTTTGAGCCCTGCCAGTCGCCGAAGAAATACTTTAATCTAACACCTGGCCAATATATTTTTGAGGTTTACTCGTCTGATTTTTATGGCAAATATGACCGAACTCCGGCTGTTTTCAATTGGACGATTGAAGGGGTGGCGATAACTGGTTCAACAACAACTACAACAACTACAACAACTACAACAACTACAACAACTACAACAACTACCACAACTACCACAACTACCACTTGTGCCCCTGATTGGCAATGTAGCGATTGGCAGGATTCAAAAGATTTGTTTGCTTGTGGCCAAACCTTTATCCAAACCCGAACTTGCTCTGACATCAATGAATGTGGTCTTGACCAAGACAAACCTGCCGAAACACAAGAAGTTATTGGAACCGAGGCTTCTTCTTGTGGAGCTACAACTTGCGACATTAACAAAAACTTGACAGGCGAATGCCAAAATACTTGCCTTGACGGCGCTTGCCAGGGATGTACTCCAATCTGTGCTTGTGCCATCGGTTTCAGCGATTGTGATGGCGATAGTATCGGAATTGATGCTAATGGTATCGGTCTTGATGCCGATGGCTGCGAATTTATTTTAGAAACTCCCACTTCCACTTGCCCCACAAATTAAAAAAAATTACCGGGGTCAGACCCCGTCATATAACCTTGTCAGATTTGTCAACATATTATGGCTTCAAGTCGTCCACAATTTGTTAATGGTGAAATTTACCATATTTTCAATAGAGCAATAGAAGGGAGAAATCTTTTTCAGCAGGTCGCTGATTATTTTCGATTTATTTTCTGTCTGTATGAATTAAATGATAAAAATATAGTTAATATGCGACTTCGTATAAGTCAGCGTAAAGCTCGTAATAATCCCAAAAATTACCGGGGTCAGACCCCGTCAATTTCTCGAGAGCCGTTGGTGGAAATTATAGTATTTTGTTTAATGCCTAATCATTATCATTTACTCGTTAGACAATTGGTAGATAATGGTATTTCTCTTTTTATGAAAAAATTAGGTGATGGCTATGTTGGTTATTTTAACGAAAAATATGAAAGAAAAAGCAGGGGCTCTATATTTCAAAGTCATTTCAAGGCGGTTCATATTAAAACACAGGAGCAACTTATGAATGTTATTTGTTATATTTTTACTAATCCGATAAGTATTTTAGAGAAAAACTGGAAAAAAGAAGGAGTAAAAAATCCTCAAGAAGCGATTAAGTTTTTAGAGAATTATAAATGGTTTAGTTATCCAGATTGTATTGAGGGGAAAGCGTTTCCATCGGTGACTCAAAGAGATTTTATTTATGAAGTGTTTGGGGACTCGGAGAATTTAAAAAAAAGTGTAGAGAGCTGGATTTTATATAAGTCCGAATTAGAAAAAGGATTAGAGATGAACGATAACTTATTTTTGGATAATAAATAAAAAAATTACTGGGGTCAGACCCCGTCAATTCTGTGGATTTTATTTCAGGTTTAGAAGGCGGGACCATTCGGTATGGATACTTTGGCGGTTAGGGCTTAAAGCGGAAGCTCTTTGAAAATTTTGTTTAGCGATTTCAAGATAATCTGGGATATCAACAAGTCCCAAGTTTATTGATAATTCTTGATATAAAGCTATAGATATTTGTCCGGCGTAAATGTAATTGCGGGTGAAATAAGGGAATTCATTTTGGCCGTTTTCTTCTTGGAGATGAAGAGCGCGGATAAGATAAGGGTCAAACGAACTTTTAGGATTTACTTCAGAAAACTTCGGCAACAATGTAAGAAATGAGACAGCCCAAAATCCGTAGCGGCGGCGGAGATGAGGATTGATAGGTTTGGCATTATAGGAAAGGCCTTTTTCGAAACTTTGAAAACATTTTTGGAATTCCCCATAACGGCAGTATGTCTCGCCTTGGTTAAGATAATAATTGGCTTGGAAAATATGGCCTTGAAGTTCCAGGAAAGGATAAAAGATAAGTAGGATTATTAGAGCCAAGCCAAAGAAATTTAAAAACACGAAAGAAAATGAATGTTTTTGAGAAAAGGGGCCTGTTTCTTGTTCGGCTTTTTGGGGGACAAAACCGCTTGAATGTTCATTAATTTTAAAATTGGCATAAGAAAGAAAGAACATTAAATAAATAAAAGGGACGGTGGTATCAAAGTTTAGAAGGTTTTGAACAAGATAACCACTGAAAGAAGAGATTAAAGCAATATATATGTAAGGATTAGAGGGAGATTGTTTTAATCGCTTGAAAAGCAAGTAAATAGCGGAGAGAAAAATGGAAATATAAATTAGCAAACCGAAAAGTCCAGTTGTCGCACCGATGTCAAAAATAAAATTATGGGCTTTATCAAACCAGGTCTCGTCAAGAGAACCGGGTTGAGATAAGGAACCGGTTTGGTCTAATGTGCCTTGGTAAAAAGAGTCAAAAGGAATAAAAAAATTTTCGGGGCCGTAGCCAAGTAAGGGACGAGTAGTTAAACCTTCCCAACCAGATTGTTGAGCTTGCCAGCGAGGGATAAAGGAACTTTTTAAATGTTCCAAATTTAAAAATCTTTGGTTGAAGGAAGAATTATTATTGATAAGTTTCTGCCCCGAAGAGGTGAAGAAAAATAAAGAAAATAAAACGAAACCGGTTAAAAAAATAAGGAAAATATTTCTTTTAATTCCTTTCTTTTTAAAAGGGAAAAGGAAAAGGAAAACAAGAAGAGAAACAAAGATGCCAAGATAGGCGCTTCTAGTCTGGGTTAAAAAAAGAGCGATTAAAGCGGTTCCCGCGGCAAACCCAAAAATCTTAGAGGAGGAGAAAAATAAGGCGACAAAAATTGGGATAACAAGCACCAAGTAAGGACTTAAAAAATCAGGGTTATTTAAAGTAGAGGGGGGGCGGGGGACGCCGGAAAGAGCTTGAAAAATGGCAAATAAAGAAACAAGAAGAGCAACAATCGCTGTTAGTTTTAAAAATTTTTGCCAATCCTTTTCCTGTTTCAAAAAAACAAAAAGGAGAAAAAAGAAAATAACAAAATGAATAAGAGAAAAAAGTCCCATATTCTTATAAATATTTCCCCAAAAACTGAAAGAGGGTTGAAGGGAGGTTAGAGTGGAAAGAGCGGAGATTAAAAGAAATAAAATGAGGGTCCCGGGGATTACAAAATTAGATTTCAAACGCGGTTTGAAGTTTAACTTCAAATTGCCAATGAGCCAGTAAAGAAAAGTGAGAATGACCGAGAGCTCCACTAAGAGTTTAAAGATAATGTCTCTTCCTAAAGGAAAAAGGTAATTTCCAATATCAGGCAAAAGAGGCAGGCAGAGAATAATGGCAAAGAGAAAAAAAATGAAATTTTTTATAATTTTTGCCAAATTAAAACGAGAAAAAGGAATAGAAAAATTATCAGTCATATATTCCTATTATAATATTGAGTTTCAATTTAATAAAGGTATAATAATGTAACAACTAATTTTCAAATAATCATTTTCATTTTTTATTGAAAAATTGGGAATTCATTGAAAATTGAAAATTGAAAATTGAAAATTTAAAATACTATGTTCAAAAAAATAATTAAGGTCGTGATGTATCTGTTAGTTTTCTTAATGCCTCTTTTCTGGCTACCTTTCACCTTTGAGACTTTTGAGTTCAACAAGGTCTATTTATTGTCTTTCCTGGTTTTTATAGGCATTCTTTGTTGGTTGGCTCAAATGATTTTTAAGGAAAAGAAAATCACTTTTCGGAAAAAACCGCTTGATATTTTTGTTCTTGTCTTTTTGGCAGTAATGATTCTGAATACGATTTTTTCAATAGATAAAGTTTCCAGTATTTATGGATTTTATGGTCGATTTTGGCCGGGACTGGTCAGTATTTTGTCTTTGGGATTATTTTACTTTTTAGCCACCAACAATATCTCATCGTTAAAGACGGACAATAGCCAAGAGTTAATCGGCACCGGTGAGAAAAATGGAATAAAAAAACAATGGAAGCCCATATCAATCAAAGGGATATTGAAGGTATTTTTATGGTCGTCTTTCTTTGTTTTATTAGTGGGGTATCTTTCCCTTTTGGGCGTTTCAACAAAAGTCGGCAATTTTTTAGGAATTAATTTTTCTCAAACATTTAACACTGTCGGCGCTTCGTTGGAACAATTCTCCGTTTTTATGTCAGTTGTTTTCCTTTTATTGCTGAACACTTTGGCTTTTCAGAAAAAACAGAAGAAAAATATTTGGCTTTACCTTTATCTGTTTTCAATCCTCGCATTTTTGATTATAGTTGATTTTTGGCCATCCTTTTTGGTTATCTCCCTTTCCTTAATTTTGTTTTTGGGTTTCGCTTTTTGGAAAAGGGTCTTCAAGGAAGATGTCAATCGTTTAAGTTTATCGGTTTTATTTTTGATAATCTCCCTTATTTTTCTTTTCAGCAATCCTCTCCAGGGGATTTTTCCCGCAGAGTCGCAAGTGACTAATTTACCTCAAGAGATTTCGTTTTCCCAAGGAGAAAGCTGGGGCGTTAGCTGGCAAGGAGTGAAAGAGAATCCGATTCTTGGTTCGGGAGTTGGCACTTTCAGTTATTTGTTTTCCAAGTTTAAACCGGCAGATTTTCTAAATACCCCCTGGTGGCAGTTAAGATTCAGCCGAGCGTCAAACCATATGTCTGAACTACTTGGGACAACCGGTATTTTAGGAATTCTTAGTTATTTAGCGATGATAGCCATGTTTCTGATGGTTTCTTCTATGGTTATCGGAGTAAAGACAAAACCCGGAGCTTTTAACAAGTCCAAAAATGGGAAAACAGAGGGCGATGAAGCTAAGGCTTCATCTTCATCCTTCGCTAACGCTCGACTAGTAGAAGAAACAGGGGCCTCTTATATGCCGATTTTGATAGCATTTTTCGGTCTGTTAATTGCTCAATTTGTCTACTATCAGAATAGTGTTTTAGGATTCAGTTTTTGGTTATTTCTCTCATTAGGAGTTGTGAGTTGGGGAGAAGCGAGAAAAGAAAAGAGTTTTACTTTTAAAGATTTTCCGGAAGCCGGCTTGATTGCTAGTATGGTTTTTTGGGTCATCTTAATCGCTGTTGGTGTTTTCTATTTCACGATGATTAAGTTCTATGTGGCCGATGTTTACTACCGAAGATATTTAGTGAATCCAAGTGAAAATATTCTTCAATTGGAAAAAGCGAGTCGGTTCAATAAATCAAGGGCTGATTACCATATAACTTTAGCTCAAGATTACTTGGGAAGAATTTCCGATGAAGCGATTAAAACCGAGCCCAACAATCAAGTAATAATCAACTTGGCCAGCTTGGCTTTACAGGAAGGTCAATCAGCGGTTAATGTTTCTCCTAATAGGGTGAACGCTCAAGAATCCTTAGCGGTTGTTTATCGGGAAATTCAAGGTTTAGCCCAGGGCTCTTTGGACTGGGGGATAAAGACCTTTGAGAAGGCCTTAACATTGGAACCAAAAAGCCCGATTTTATTGGTTGAACTTGGCAAATTAAAGTTGACCGAAGAAAAACCCGAAGAAGCGAGAAGTTTATTTAATAGGGCCCTAGAAATTAAAGAAAATTATGTCGGAGCAGGTATCCAGCTGGCTTCTTTGAAGGAAAGCGAGGAGGATTTGGAAGGAGCAGTATCTCTTATGGAGGAGATAGTGGCAGCTAATCCTTACTCGGCAGACGCTCATTTCCAATTAGGTCGGCTATACTACAATCAGAAAGAAAATGATAAAGCCATAGGCCAATTTGAAAGTGTTTTAGCTCTTGTTCCAGGTCATTCTAATTCTCTTTACTCTCTTGGGTTGGTTTATGAAAGAAAGGGGGAAAAAGCGAAGGCCTTAGAACAATTCAAGAAGGTCTTGGAGCTCAATCCGGACAATGCCGATATTAAGAGTAGAATAAAAGAACTGGAAGCTCCAATTCCTGAGGACTAAGATATTTGAAAAAGAGAAGATATAATGAGGGAGGCCCGTCCTCCCTCAAAATGTAAACAGAGGAATAATTAAATCCTAAATCCTAAATCCTAAATACTAAACTCTAAACAAATTCAAAAACCGAGTTTTCACGAAGTGAAAACGAAGGTAAAGATGAATGCGAAGCGTTCATCGCAATACACCGAGCTTTTGTGAAACAAGTCAAAGATTTTTTTCAAAAATCTTTTCCGCCCTTCGCTATCGCTTGGGCAAGCGAAGGTGGAAAAGAGGCGAATCCTCTTTGACTGCGAAGCCCGAAGTAGGCGATGACGACTTCGTCGTCATCTTGACTCGCCTGCTTCGCAGGCTCGTTTATAATTTGTTTAGGATTTAGAAATTAGAGATTAGAATTTAATTACATTATGGCAGAAAAGAAAATTAGTAGAAAACCAATTAAAAAAGTGTTAAAGAAATCGGCTAAGCAAGATAATTCATTGAAATCGCAAAAGATTAAAATTCGGATTATTGGGATTGGTGGCGGAGCAGCTTCCATTTTAAGTGAAATGGCCGGGCAGTTGGGGAAAATCGGTTTTTTGATCGCTGACACGGATAAGAGAAGTTTTAAGAAAAAGAATCCCAAGATACGGACTTTTCAATTTGGTAAAGAATTGACCCGGGGCTGGGGAACGGGGATGAATTCAGATATTGGGGAAAAAGCGGCTCTGGAGGACAAGGAAAAAATTAAAAAAATATTCCAAGATACTGACTTGGTTATTTTAATTAGTTGTTTAGGCGGAGGGGTAAGTTCGGGAGCATCTTTGGTTTTTAGCCGGATTTTGAAAGAGTTAAAAATACTTTCTTTGGGGATCTTCACTCTCCCTTTTGTTTTTGAGGGAGAAAAAAAAATGCGTTTGGCTAAAGATAGTTTAAAAGATTTAAAGAAAGAACTTTCGGGGACACTTGTTTTGCCCAATGAGGAAATTCTCAAATACTCTGATAAAAAATATTCTTTACAAAAATCGCTTTCTTTAGTCAATCAGATATTCATTGATTATTTTAAGGATTTAATCGAAACCATATATCAACCGGGTATTATTAATATTGATTTTGCTGACCTTCGAACAATCTTGAAAGGGAGGAGTCAAAAACTTTATTTTGGCAGAGGAATCGGCCAATCGGCAAGCAGAATAGAAGAAGCCATAAAACAGATTTTTCAAAACTCATTTTTTGATAAGCCCAGAAAAATTAGAAAGGTTTTGTTTAATATTTCGGCCGGTGGGGACTTAACCTTAAAAGAGGTGGAAACGGCTGCCCAAGAGGTTTTTAATTTGAATCCGATGGCTAAAATTATTTTTGGTATTTCCCGAAATCCAAAGTTGGACAAAAAAGTTAAAATTACATTTTTAGGAGTAGGGGACGATTTCAAAGAGGAGAATAAAAATGAAACAGTTAAAAATAACTTAAAAGAAAAAGAAAATCCGAAAAACAACAAAAAAGAAAAGAAAGCCAAAGGCAAAAAAAACTCAAAAGAATCTAAAGAGGAAGAGTCCAAGAAAAAGACCAGGCTTCGTCGTTCAGCCATAGAGGTTAAAAAGGCCGAAGAAGAAGCCAAGGATAAGGAGTTTTTCGGCGAGAGCGATTGGGATATTCCTCCCTTTTTGAGGGGAAAATAGAATAGGATAGAATTAGTTTTAAAACATGTTAATTAAAAAAGCGATAATTTTAGCGACGGGAACGGGAGAGCAATTTTACCCTCTGACCAAAGTTCTACCAAAGGAGGTTTTGCCCTTGGCGGATTTGCCTCTTGTGGATTATTTAGTTCGGGAAATTAAGGATTCTGATATCAATGAGATAGTTTTTGTTTTAGAGGAAGGTAAAAAAATGATTGCCGATTATTTCAAGAAAGGTAAAGAAATGAAAGAAGTTTCCCTTCGATTTTGTTTTCAGCAACACTCCAAAGGTGATGGTGGGGCCATTCTTAAGGCGAGAAATTATATTAAAAAAAATAATTTTGCCGTTTTATCTCCAAAACACATTTTTGAAGGGAAGAGTCCGGTTTTGGGTCAATTGGAAAAAATTTTTCAAACATCTCAACAACCAGTCATTGGGCTTAAAAGGGTCTCTCCGGAGAAAAAGCTTTTTTACGATATTGTCCGAGTTGAAAAAATTGCCAATAAACTTTATAAAATTAAAGAAATCGGTTTGGGAACAAAAGCAAATGAACCTCTTTCTGACTTGGCTATAGCCGGTCGTTTCATTTTAACACCAGATGTATTTGATTACTTAGGGAAGACCAAAGTTAATAAAAAAGGAGAAAAAAAATTGGTGGATGCTCTAAACTTAATGCTAAAAAATGGCAAAGTGGTTTATGGCTACGAGTTTTCGGGAGAATGGTTAGAATGCGGGCAAATGATTGACTGGCTAAAATCGAATCTTTATTTATCTTTAAAGCACCCGAAGTATGGCCCGATGCTCAAAGATTTTTTAAAGAAAAATCTTTAAACAAATTTCGAATTTCGAATTTCGAATTTCGAATTTCGAATTTCGAATGAAATTAATTTAAATTTGTTTAAAAATTAAGCCATTTAAAATTTATTAAAAATTAAAAATTAAAAATTTAGAATTTAAAAAGATGTACGACTTAATAATTATTGGTGGCGGACCAGCTGGTATAACAGCTGGTATTTACGCCGCTCGTAAAAAAATTAAAACATTGCTTCTGACTAAGGATTTTATTGGGCAAGTTGGCAGAACAAGTGAAGTTGATAATTATCCCGGTTTTCC
>Ga0265594_1003274_pt1 | contig 10888 bp, 18 predicted proteins | sample saktaG_11_FD_190147 | JGI IMG/M metagenome (GOLD analysis project Ga0265594, IMG submission 190147) | Saline water microbial communities from Sakinaw Lake, British Columbia, Canada - sak_2011_5_24_80m | ecosystem: Environmental > Aquatic > Non-marine Saline and Alkaline > Saline ... | reverse complement strand
AGATATTTACAAATTAAAAGAAGAAAGAAAATCAAGCACTACAATGCAATTCATGTTCATGGTTGCCGCTGGAGGATTTATCGCACCACTCATCTTCGGAGAAGTGACAGCAATAATGGGATTATTCTCAGACATTACTCTATCCGCATTGACAAAGGGACAAATAATTGCGTCTGACGAATTAAGTAATTATATATTCATTCTAATCCAAGGATACTTGATAATTGAAGTAATTGCATCAGGAGTAATGATGGGAATTATTAGAGAAGGAAAAATTAACAAAAGCATTATATACATCCCAGCGTTACTATTAATTGCGTTCATTATGTATTATGCTGCAACAATAGGCATAGGAATGATGCTAAGCGGGGCATTTTAAATGGAAGAAAAAGCACAGGTAAATGTAGAATATTTGTTAGTAATAGTTGCTGGAGTAGTAGTGGTAACAATAGTCTCACTCTTTATCAAAAACATAGCAAATTCTACTGCAGATGCTGCTGTTGAAGCAGCTGACATAAATGCTTAGGTTTAAAAATAAGAAAAACTATATTAGGATAATTATAATTGTAAACGGAGGTTTAATTATGGATAGAGAAGGACAAGGAGCAATCGAATACTTGCTTATCATAGGTGCAGCTATCTTGGTTGTTGCTGTAGTAGTAATCGCTTTGGTAACCGTTACACAAGCAGGAACAGATAGTATTGGAGCAGAAAATATTACAGGGACATATGATGAATTAAAATGTCTTGATGGATGTAACGCTGTTGGTGGAACATATGCTGCTGGAGATTGTACAGGTCGCACTGACATTGAATTCTGTTTGAGCTATGCTAGATAATGGCTAACAAATTAATTATTAATAGAAAAGGCAGCAATGCCTTTTCTACCTAATTTTATGCGAAGATTTAAATACAAATAATTCTTTACTAATACTATGAACAAAAAAGCACAGGGAGCTATTGAATACTTATTATTACTTGCAGCCGCAATAATCGTTGTTGGAATTGTAGTTACATTCATGATTGGGGCAATCGACCCAATCGAAGATTCTGGAAGCAGAGAAACTTACGAGTACATTTGTAACACTCTAGATTCAAACACTGAATCTTGTGGTTGTTATTTAGGTTATGGCGACGAAAAGGGTTATTTCCCAGATGAGACAACTGGAACAACAACATGTTGTGCAAAAACTGATTCTTTGTTAAAAGAACAGTGGACTTGTACACCTTAATTTTATTGTGATAAAAAATGTTTTTTGAAGAAAGAGCACAAGTATCTTTTGAATACTTATTAACTGCTGTGTTTGCAATAATGCTAGCAATAGCAGCAGCAGCAGTATTAGAAACAGTTAGACAATTAGCATTACAAGCACAAGCAGACATACTAACTATTCGTGCCCGTGTGCTAGAAGACATACTGCAATAGCTTTGAATATCTAAAAGAGTTAAAATGCAATGATTTTAAAGTTCAATTAACTTTATCTTATTGATAAAAAATGTTTTTTTACATAGCAATAATTGCATCAATAATTGGTTTGACAATAGCAACATACACAGACCTAAAAGAAAGAATAGTGCCAAACAAACTAAACTTTGGAATGACAATAATTGGATTAATAATTTTTGGAACACAATCCATATTTGAAACTTCTTTTTTACCAATCGCATTTTCTATTATTGGTTTGTGTATTGGATTCTTTTTTGGATGGGTATTGTGGAAAATAGGCGTGTTTGCAGGAGGAGATGTAAAATTGTTCATGGCGCTTGGAGCATTAAACCCTTTTACGCCAGCATTACTGAAAATTTTTCCACTAACAAATTCTTCCTTGCCATTATTTCCAATAAGTTTGTTTATTTATTCACTAATTGCCTTCCTTCCATATGGAATAATCGTAATGTTATACAAGTTAAAACAAAACAAAGAAATAAGAAAAAAGATTTTTAAAGAAATGAAAGGAAATGTTATTCTTGGAATTTATTCATCAATAATAATTGCTTCATTACACTCAATAATAATATTAGTAACAAACAATTTATTGATTGAGTCAGTTAGCATAATTGTTTTGCTCTTTGTAATTGGTTTTTTTGGAAAAAAGAAACCAACAATCGCAATCGTGTTAATTTTTTTTGGAATAATATTAAATCCATTTGTTTTTGCAATTGCATTAGTTGGAGCACTAATAATAATCGTTGGATTATATGGACTAATAAAACTCATGTTGTCTTTGAGGATAGTATTAACAACAGAAATAGGCGTAAGCAAATTAGAAGAAGGAATGATTCCTTCAAAAAGCTTGGCGTGGAAAGGAAAAAAAGTAATTGAATTAGACCCATTGTCATTCAAAAAAATAATAAAAAATCTTACGAATGCAAAAAACATTTCTTTTACAAAAAAAGAAATTATTTCTGCAAACAAAGCGCGTGGTTTAGATGAAGAAGAATTAAAAGAAGTAAGATTATTGGCCAAGAAAGGTTTGATTGGAAAAACAATGAAAATAAAGGATTCAATGCCTTTTGTTCCAACAATGTTAATTGGTTATGCGATAAGTTTATTTGTTGGAGACGCAATAATATTTATTTTTATGGGTGTGTAAATGAAGAACAGAGGACAAGTAGCATTAGAATTCATTCTAATAATATTGATTATTGTAATTTATCTTTTTACAGTCACCAAACCAATTATTGAGAATAGTCAAGGCGCAATAGAAGATATAGAAAATGTTTCACGAGCAAGCAACGAAGCACAAAAAATAACTAATTCAATAAACAAAGTTGCAATGCTCGCAAATGGCTCAAAAGACAAGGTGAGTGTTTTTGTTCCAAAAAACTCAAAGATTATTTGTGATAGCGAAGTAATAAAATTTGAATCACAAATAAACGAAACTGGAGCAAACCCAACAATTAGTATTTGTAAAGAAAATATTTGTGACAAAAATTTTCCAATAAGAAATAATGTTACATTGGACTGTCAAATAACAGAATTATTGTTTGGAAGACACGTTGTCGATATTTCAAAAGTCGGAAACGAGGTCGTGATTGAAGAGGGATTAAATTGAAAGGACAAGTTGCTTTTGAAAGTCTTTTTTTAGTATTAGTAATAATGACAGTCACAATATTTATCACGATGGCCTACATGCAAACACACGACACAACAATGGCTTATGGAATAATTAGAAGTGATTTGTTAGAACAATCTAACTCAAAAGATTTTACAGTAATAATAAATTCTGTGAAATACGAAAAAAGTGATCTTGATATTTTTAGAGTTGTTATGACTCCAGATTATTTAACAAATAGCGATTTTGATTTGGAAGAAATACAAAACAAACTTGTACAAAGAACTAATTTTTCTTCACCCACAATAGAAATCAATCAATAAACAAAAACACTAATCAAAAAAAGAAAACAAAGCAAAAGACAAAGCATGAAATATTTCGGCAAACCCCGAAAAAACAATCAAACTTAAAAACCAAACAAAACACAGCACAAATATGAATGATTCACACATCATCAAAATTTGTCTCGCATTTGTAATAATTGGAGTAATTCTTTATTTTGCTTTCTATGAAGAAGAATTCAAAGAAACAAGCATTTCGGATTTGCTAGAAAAAGAAGGAAACAAAGGAATTGTTTTAGGAAGAATAGAATATATTATCAAATTTGAACCAGGGTTATTTGTTCTGGCAGGAGACGAAAAAGTCAATGTTTTTTACCCAAAAAAAATAGAAGTAAATGTCGATGACACAGTCATTATTTTTGCTGAAACAAGAAAATACAATGATAAACTAGAATTGTTTGCTTACAAAGTGATCAAAAAATGATTATTTATTGTATTGCGGGTTCATTAGTAGGCATAATGACTGGTTTGATTCCGGGATTACACACCAACAATATTACCATCACATTAACTCTCGTTCCTTTTATTGGTCCCGAAATGAGTTTGTTTGTTATAAGTATGTGTGTTTCTCAAAGTTTTGTAGATTTTATCCCATCTTTATTCTTGGGGGTGCCAGAAACAAGCACTTTTGAAGGGGTTCTTCCAGGACATAAAATGGCGCTTAAAGGAGAAGCATACAAGGCAATTTGTCTAACTGTTTTCGGCGGGCTAATAGCAATAATAACCGGATTAATGTTTCTTCCTTTTTTTATAATTTTTATTAATGCAAACAAAGAAGTCATGCCAATAATCGTTCCAGTTGTTTTATTTTTTTCAATCGGAGTATTAATATTGAGTGAAAAAAAATACAAAAAAGTTCTTGCATCATTTGTTTTGTTTGCCTCTGCAACACAAGGGTTGTTTTTTGTTGACCAAATATTTCCATTGATTATTGGTTATTTTGGTTTGCCAACAGTTATTTATTCTCTACAAAAAGAAAAATTTTATAAAAAACAAAAAAAAGAATCACAATTCGAATTCAAAATGGCAATTGAAGGAGTCATTGGAATGGCTGGCGGCGCAATAGTAGCAATCATCCCAGGAATAGGAAGTAATTTGGCAGCAGCAATAATCAAAACTTTCAGAGAAAAAATAAAAACACAAAATTATTTAACACTTGTGGGAAGTATTAATACAAGCAATTTCTTTTTTTCTATCCCTATGCTATTTTTCTTATCAAAAGCAAGAAACGGAGCAATGCTTTTTTTAAATGAAAAATTATTTTTAACAGAAAATCTATTTTATCTAAGTTTTATTGCAATAATCATCGCGGCAGGAATAGGCGGAAGCGCAACAATACTCATTTCAAAAAAAGCAATAAAAATATTCTCAAAAAAAATAATCAATATTTCAGAAATACTCAGCATTATTCTAATGGTTTTTCTTGTTTTCTTTTTCAATAATTTTATTGGGATTATTGCAATGAGCTTTTCTTGTGCACTTGGTTTATTAGCAGTGTATTGGAAAATAAAAAGAAGCACTTGTCTCGGAGCATTAATTGTCCCAGTTCTATTTTTCTATTTATTTGTTCTAATATAATGTATGTGGCAAATAAAAAAAACCATTTTAGAAGACCTAATGGTAACAGCACATAATTATCTTCCCGACGAATTTCTTTGTTTTTTAGGAGGGAATAAAAAAGAACAAACAATTGAAGAAGTTGTAATATTACCCACCTGGAATGGAAAAACTTCTTCAAGTATTAATTTACATTCTTTTCCAATGGATGATACTATTATTGGTAGTTTTCACTCACATCCTAACGGGGTAGCAATGCCAAGTCGGGCAGATCTAAAATTTTTTAGAAGATTTGACATTAATATTATTTTAAGTTTGCCAATAAGAGAATTTGCTTTTTTTGATAAGCAAGGACAAGCCAATACAATAAAAATAATTGACTAAGCACAGTATTAAAAAGAAAAGTAATAATAGTGTTTTATGCGCGGACAAATTAGTCTTGATCTATTAATTACTCTCGTAGTAGTAATAATTGCCATAGGGGGCTTCTTTTTCTTAATCCATAATTACCAAGATTCATACGAATCAATACTAACAGAAAACCAATTACACTTATTGGCAAGCAATTATACTTCAATTATAACTTCAAGCCATGTTCTAGATGACTATAATTTTACTGCACGAATCATTCCTCGCCAAGTAACATTTGGAAATACAAAAGAATATCCAAACATTAGTATTTCAGATAACAATTTAATAGTTGAAATTAATGGTTTCGAAAAAAAAGGAACCTCAAATTTTGGCACAGGGCTAGATGTTGAAATAGAAAATGGAATAGTGGTGATAAAAAATGCACCATAAAGGACAAATCTTTTCCCTAGATTTTATAATCGCAATGACAATAATAATTTTGTTTCTCGCATTAATGATTAATACTGCTGAAATAAAAACACACGAAATCAAAGAGGGGCTCTTAGACAAAGAATTACAAAACAAAGCAAATTCAGCATTGCTTGCTTTGTCAAACGGAAATTATTCTTGCAAAATGAATAATTCAAACATTGCGTTTTCTATTGATAACACGGTTCTTTCTAGCACGAGCCTCACTGAAATAAAAGAATATTTAGGATTACAAAAACACAAGGCCTCTATTTTCATTGATAACGCAGAACTTTTTTCTGAAGAAATGGGTGAAGAAATTTTTTCCGTGGAAGTTGATGTTTTAGAATGTAATAATGGGATTAGCTTTTCTGAATTACAAAATTGTTTAGAAGGAAGTTGCGGAACACAAAAAAAAGTATTAAATATACGGGTGAGTAGATGAAGGGATTTATTTTTTCTATCGAAGCATTATTTTCAATCAGTATTCTTATTGTCGCATTAGTAATCTTAGGCACACCAATCATTGGAGAAAATGAAAATAATGAATATTTAATAATTCAGAGTCAAGGAAGTGCAACAAATTCCTTTTATTTTAACGAAATTCCAACCAGTGGCGAATTAACAACACAATATTGTGTAAAAATAATTTATTATGAAAATAACGAATTAAAAGATAAAACTTTCTGCGAGGGAATTGAATGAACAAAGGGTTTGCAACAATAATCGTTTCGATAGCTGTTCTTGTAACAGCAATAGTCTTGTTGAGCATGAATTATTCTTCTAGCGAAATAAGTTACATCGAAGAATTATCCGAAACAAAAACTATTTTAAATAATTACCAAATAACACTAAATCACATTTCGCAAGATTGTAACTGGGAAAAAAGTACTATTGAAATAAAAAATTGTATTGACACAAATTCAGACTTAATAATAAATTCCTTAGAACTAAATGGAAATAGTTGGTTAGAATGCAACAATCCTTCTTTTGCTGTTTCAGGAAATATTGCCCAAGGATTTCTAATATGTCATTTTTCAAGAGACTTTTCAGCAACCCAATTCGAGCTAGACCTCAATAAAATCGTTGAAATTAGGAAAGAATAGCCCCTTATTAAACTATAAATACTTTTCCACAAGTTATTTTCTTATGAGTAAGAAAAGAATAGCAGTAATCGAATACGATAAATGCAATTTTGAAAAATGCGGTAATTACTTGTGTAGTAAGGTGTGCCCAGTAAATAGAAACGAAAAAGAATGCATAACACATAAACAAGGCGAAAAACCGATTATTTCAGAAGAACTATGCATTGGTTGCGAGATTTGTCAAAACAGATGTCCATTTCATGCAATAAGCATTGTTAATATTTCAATTGACTTAAAAGACCCCGTTCATTCATATGGACAAAATGCCTTCAGATTATTTGGTTTACCCGTACCAAAAAAAGGAACCATTGGACTCGTTGGAAGAAATGGTATTGGAAAAACAACAATCATAAAAATACTTTCAGGAGACATAATACAAAACTTCGGAGAAGACGAAGGAAAAAAAGAAAGGGTCTTGGAATATTATAAAGGAAGAGAAGAACAAGAATTTTTCAAACAATTGTATTCTGGTTTCAAAGTCGCCGTAAAACCACAACATATTGAAGGATTAAATACAAAAGGAAAAGTCGTTACTCTGTTAAAAAAAGTTGATGAAGAAAACAGATTAAAAGAAGTTACAAGCGAACTAGCCTTGGAAAATTTGTTAGATAAAGATATTTCAAAATTGTCAGGCGGAGAATTCCAAAAGATTGCTATCGCTGCCACAGGATTAAAAAAAGCAGACCTTTATTTTTTTGATGAACCAACTTCTTTTTTAGATATACGAGAAAGACTAAGAGTAGCAAAATTTATTAGAAAAATATCTGAAACAAAACCAGTACTGGTTGTTGAACACGATTTAATATTATTAGATTATTTGAGTGACTATATACACCTAATTTATGGAAAGCCGAGAGTGTATGGCTTTGTTTCGCAAATAAAAACAACAAAAGAAGGAATAAACGATTATTTAGAAGGTTATTCAAGAGAAGAAAATTATAGGTTTAGAGAAAGCACAATCGATTTCTTTTCAGGAAACAGAAATGAAACTTCAAAAGGAAAAACAATAATTAGTTGGCCACACATAGAAAAAAAACTTGGCACTTTTAAATTGAAAGTTAAAGAAAATGAAATAAAACAAAACCAGATTGTTGGAATTGTTGGACCAAACGGAATAGGAAAAACAACTTTTATGAAATTATTAGCAAAAGAAATCAAACCAGATAATTGCGAACTAGAACAAAGTGCAAAAATTTCTTACAAGCCACAATATATTAGTTATGATGGAAACAAAACAGTTGAAGAATTATTTGACGATACTCATTTGAAAGAATTCAAAAAGTCCTTTGTTAAGTCTCTTGAATTACAAGACCTAATGGGAAAGAAAGCAAAAACTCTTTCTGGAGGAGAACTACAAAGAGTAGCAATCGCGCTTTGTTTGAGTAAGAAAGCAGACATCTATCTTTTAGATGAACCATCCGCCTATCTAGACGTAGAACAACGACTCGCAATTGGAAAAGTTATTAGAAACCATATTGTGCTAAATGATTGTTCAGCAATGATAATTGACCACGATTTAACTTTTGTTGATTATGTCAGTGATAAATTAATGGTTTTTAAGGGAGACCCTTCAATCAAAGGAGAGGCATCAGGACCATTTACAGTAGAAAAAGGAATGAACGAATTATTAGAATATTTAGAAATAACTGTTAGAAGAGATCCTCAAACAAAGAGACCACGAATAAACAAATTTGATTCTGTATTAGACAAAGAACAAAAACAAAAAAAATCTTATTATAGTAATTAGAAAAAACTAGCCAAAAATAGATTTTTTTGAAATAGGAGTTAAAGCACTCTTATCAATTTTGTTCAAATCAAAAAACTTTGATTCAGTATGATCAGCACTCAATTTTAATTTCCCATCTAACTTACAATTAAAAACCATCAAAAAAAGACTTCCTTTAAAACCATTAAAGGCCTTCTCAAAAGAATACACTTTATTTATTTTCAAATCCTTGCATTTACAACCAGTTTCTTCCATTATTTCTCTCTTTATTCCATCTCTAACTTTTTCTCCAAACTCTACTTTTCCACCAGGTAATTGCCATTGACCACAAAAAAAAGTATTATTCTCGCTTCTTTTCAACAACAAGATTTGCCCTTTTTCATTGGTAACAATTGCCTCAACTATTGAAGCCATTGCATCGGCGTTTTTTTTTGACAATTCTTTTTGTGACATACAGCATAATTGGTGAGCCAAATTGATTTAAAACTCTTTGGAAAACCATTATTTCATGAAAATCATAAAAATTGATAAAAAAATTAATGAGATAATTGTTTTTCCAGAAATCCTTGATGATTTATGGCATCTTGAAAAAATAATAGAAAAAGATGACATTGTTATAGGAAAGACCGATAGAAAAATAAAACCTTCAAAAGAAGGAGAAAAAGTTATCCGAGAAACAATTTTTGTACATATCCAAGTTGAAAATGTGCATTTTCAAGAGTTTAGCGAAAATCTTAGAATTAGTGGTATTATTGTTGATGGGAAACCAAAAGACTTAGTTGAATTAAAAGCCCATCATAGTATTGACATAAAAGTTGGCGAAAAAACAAAGATACAAAAAAAAGAAATAAAAAAATGGCAAATAGAAAGATTAAGGAAGGCTGAAAAAGAAAGCGCAACAAGCAAGATGCTTGTAATAATGATGGATGATGAAAAAACAGAGCTTGCTTTTGTAAACCAATTCTCAATACAAAAAAAAGCTTCTATTAATGCACAAAAACAAGGAAAAATGTTCAAAGAAGAAAAAAGCAATTATTTTGACAAAGTACTCGAAGAAATTATTAGGTTGGCTCCAAAAAAAGTTCTTGTTGCCGGGCCTGGTTTTACAAAAGAGAATTTCAAAAAGTTTGTTGAAGACAAAAAGATTGCAGGATTTCCAAAAATAATTTTAGAATCACTAAATTCTGTTGGAGAAACCGGTTTTAGAGAATTAATTAGCCAAGGGAAACTTGATTCAATTGAAAAAGAATTACAATTAACAAAAGAATCAAAATTAATCGAAGAGGTCTTGCTATGTGTTGCAAAAGAAAAAGCAGAATATGGACAAAAAGAAATTCTTAATGCCATTAATAATGGAATGGTTTCTAAACTAATTTTAAGTGAAACTTTTTTAATGGAAAACAGAAACAAAGCAGAAGAAATAATGAATATTGCTGACAAATTTAATTGTGAAGTGCATATTATTTCTTCTAAGAATCCACAAGAAAAAACAATTCACAATTTTGGCGGAGCAATAGCACTATTACATTATAGAAAATAATTATGACCCCAAAAATAAAAATTTAGTCATTTTATTATTTTATTTTTAATTCAAACCACTCTACTTTTTTGTTTTCTATTAACTCTTTTATTTTTCTCTGGGTTTGGCTCAACCCAGAAGTGTTTGATTTAAACTCAACAAAAACAACTTTGTCATCTTCAAAACAAAGCCCATCAATTGGTTTTCCAATAAAACGAAAATTTTGGGAAGAAAAAGGAAACTTGCCACTAAAAGGAATCCATTGTTCAGTAAGTTGTCCATATTTAACGCTTTGAGATTGTTTTGAAAATAATAATGAAGAAAGATCTGATTTTAATGCAGAAATATACAAGAATGCAAGAACAAGAAGAACTACAAGAACTATTACAATTATTAACAAAACTAATTCAAACATAATAAAATTAAGAACATAACAATTAAATCTTTTTAGACACGAATGGTTCTTCTATTTTATAACCAAAGTTTTTCTTATAATATTCTCTTACCCCTAAACCAGAAATAACAACCATCTTGTTTGCGCCAAATCCTCTTGCAGTATTTTCTGCTTCCTGCATCAAGAGCTTTCCAAGCCCCCTGTGCTGTGCTGCCAAAGGATCCTTTTTGCCCAACTCTAAGGCTTGTCCATAAACATGTATTTCTCTAATTAAAGCAGTTTTGTCAGTAATTTGTTTCATGAACGGCTCGAAAGGTTTTCTCACACGAAC
>Ga0265594_1003273_pt1 | contig 10891 bp, 5 predicted proteins | sample saktaG_11_FD_190147 | JGI IMG/M metagenome (GOLD analysis project Ga0265594, IMG submission 190147) | Saline water microbial communities from Sakinaw Lake, British Columbia, Canada - sak_2011_5_24_80m | ecosystem: Environmental > Aquatic > Non-marine Saline and Alkaline > Saline ... | reverse complement strand
TCATTTCCGTTAATTGTTACCGGTATGAAATTATTTGAATGAGCAGCATAAATTGCATAATACAGGTTTAGGTATTTCAAATTTTCAATTATTGAACGGGCGGAGTTACAAACTCCGCCCAGCAGGGACTGATACATTTTATTTCTACTTTGCTCAAAAATCTCATTCTTTATACTTTTGTCTTAACTATTTATTATTTAAGTCCCCTTAAGTTTTTAAAAATATAAATAATCTGTTTTTATTTTTAAATATTTTTTTACAGCAAAAAAGTTTGATATCCATGAAATAAATATTCCTAATAAAACAACAAAAGCAAATAGTATTAAAAATAAGTTAATATCTTGTAAATCAATCAGTTCTGGTATTTCTTTTTGAGCAAAATAAAGAGTGGCAATTAATAATAATATTGTAATAAAGGCACTTAATAATCCTTGAATAATACCTTTTGTTGTAAATGGTTTACGAATAAATTTTTGTGTAGCACCTACCAGTTGCATGGTCTTAATTAAAAATCTTTTTGAATAAACAGAGAGCCGTATAGTATTGTTTATTAAAGCTATTGCTATAATAAGTAACAGGCAACTGAAAGCAAATAAAATAATACTAATTTTTTTAATATTTTCATTTACTAAATGCACTAATGATTTTTGATAAAGCACTTCTTTAACATTTTTATTTTCTAAAATATTTTTTTCAATAACAGATAAGCTGTCATTATTTGCATAATTGGCTTTAAGATGTATATCAATAGAAGAGAGTAAAGGATTATAGCCCAAAAAATCGACAAAGTCCTCATCTAAATCTTTTGCCAAATCTTTTGCAGCTTGTTCTTTGGTTATGTATTCAGTGGACTTAACATAATTTGTTGCATCTAATGTTTTTTGAAGTTGAATTATATCTACTTCTTTAACATTTTCTTTCATTATTATAGAGAATTCTATATTTTCTTTTACATAATTAGATAATTTGTTTGTATGCAGAATGACTAATCCTAAAAGTCCTAACATATATAATACAAGTGTCATACTAACTATAATTGATAGAGAGGATGTTTTAATGTGTTTTTTTGTATTTATGTCTTTTTGATGTTTTGCCATAAGTGAGAAATATAAAACAGCTAAATTAATAAATTTATTAATAGTAAAATTTGATATGAAATTAGTATTCTTTGAATAAAAAAAAATAGAGAAAAATATTTTACTATTTGCATAATAATAAAAAAAGATTAAATTTGCAAAAATTTTAATAAAAAGGTGCGGTAGTTCAGTTGGTTAGAATATCGGCCTGTCACGCCGAGGGTCGCGAGTTCGAGTCTCGTCCGCACCGCAAAATAAAAATCCTTGTTTATATAACATAAACAAGGATTTTTTATTTGGAATTAAGGGGACTTAGTAAAGAAATATTTTTCAAGACAAAAAAAAATCTTTCTTTTTGTAAGGCAGTTGCCTGATTGATATTAAAAAAACTTGCTAAAAAAATTTATCTCGTTTATTACTAAGCATAACTAATGGGATAAAATTTTATCTTCCGGTTATTTTTGTGTTTTTTTATCTTCTATAACTTTAAGTTTATCTCCTGTATTTTTAATTATTTCTCTATACCACCATTCAGGATAACCGTTCTGGGCAGGATAGACAGGCATGCCATCTTTTGTCTTTTTAAAATGGCCGTTTTCCTCTTTTTTTACATTTCCGTCAATATATTTTATAAGCAGATATTTTCTTAATTCTTTCCATCTTTTCACAGTATAATTTCCTTGGGCAACAGAATAATCAGTAATAAATTGTCGGGCAAGATTTTTATCTGTTTCATAAAGTTTTTGAGCTGCCAAATCAATAACAGGAGTATAATCAATAAATTTTGTTTCTAATTCTTTTTGCACTTTTTGTATATCTTTTATCATGACATCATATTTCAGATAAGCAAAATTTGAAACTTCATTAAAAGCCCAAAAGGCAGAATTATCTGAATATTCCAGCATGTTTCCATTGCCAACAGCATAACTTTCAGGCACTTTTGTCATTCCGCAATACATAGGAACATAACAACAACTGTTGTTATCGTCAACGCCAAACCAAAAAATGCCTGCTATCGGGTCTGACAACCATGAGCGTGCCTGAGCTATAAAAGAAAAACCTGTTTGTTGAGTAGAAGTAGCACGTTCGTTTACGTATTCTACACTATCAACTTTCCATGTCAATGGTCTCAAGCGATAAGGAAGTCCAAAAGGACCTGCTCCAATATCTTTTGTCATATCAAATTCAGTTCCTTCCAAATGGTCTCTCAGCAATCCAATCACATCATGCAAAGATATTTTTTTGTCAGGTTTAACCCATAAAGGGATTCTGTTTTTAGCGTATCCATTTTTATCTTTCTTAATTATTCCTCTTACATAATCAATATATTTATCTTTATCCATTTCACTATTCACTCTGCGAAACATAGCCCAGACTCTTATCTCACAAAAACGGGCTCCACTAAAATCAACAGGAGCATAAGTATCAGAGAAACTAAAATCTTTATCTTTTCCTTTAAAATATCCTTTCCATTTTGCAAAAGAAATCACATCATTAGAGCAAAATGTCGTTTGATTTTTATCAAAAAAATTATTTTCTTTGCTAAAAGGGAAAGTAGTAATCCTTGCCTGATTTGCATGAGCGCTTATATATCCGTCAGGTATTTTACGGACAACCCAGACAGCACCTTTTTGTCCTTCATTACCTTTGCCTATCATATCCATAATCCAAACTTCGTTAGGGTCGGAAATTGAAAAAGATTCTCCTTCGCTGTAATATCCATATTCAGCTACTAATTCTGTCATTACTTTAATAGCTTCACGGGCTGTCTTTGCTCTTTGCAAAGCAATATACATTAAACTTCCATAATCCATAATAGCATCAGGTTGATGGTGTAATTCTTTTCGTCCGCCATAAGTTGTCTCTCCGATAGATACCTGATATTCGTTCATATTACCTATCACAGAATAAGTATGTCTTACTTGTTTTATTTTTCCTAAAAATTTACCGGTATCCCATTCATAAATATCCAACATAGCATTTTCGGGATAATCTGCTGCTGGTCTGTAATATAATTCTCCATATAAAGTATGCGAATCAGCAGTATAGGTTATCATTGTTGAACCATCTGTTGTTGCACCTTTTGTAAAAAGAAAATTAGTGCATGCTTTAGTATCTAAACTATTCCATGTTATAACAAGTAAAAAAGTTATAAAAAAGACAAGATAATTTTTCTTCATAATATAATATTTTTAAATTTAAAAATCACAAATATAATATAATACAACTATTTAGGTATAAAAAGTTATTAACATTTTTAATCTCAACGTTAATCCGCCAAGTTGCCAAGATTATTTTTATCTTTAAACATTAAACTTTAAACTTTTTACTCTTATCTTTTGTCTTGAAAACAATCGTTAATTTGCTAAAATCGTTCTGTTCCTTGTATGTTAATATTTATTTATCACGGATGTTCTGTTTTTTTTTAGAATTTATCCATAAAGCCGCATTAATACGATAAAGAGATTGTAGAACTGCTGATTTTTCGGCTGATATTAAAATGTTTTTATTATATGTATAAGTTATTCCTTCGGTTTGTACAAAATCTAAACCTGATATATCTATTCTTCTTTTATTTCCCGAGAAAAATTTATTCCCTTTAAAGTCAAAAAACAGCCAAACAAACGGTATATAATCACAATATCCAATAAGTGTTATTTCGTTTGCAGATATATTAATATCCGCTCCTGTTATAAAGCCATTAACATTAAAGGAATCTATCAATGTTGCAATATAATTTCCCTGTATAGATGGCAATACATATAATTTGGTCTTTTTGTCAATCCAATTTTTGCTAAAAAGATACAAGCTATCTTGAAAACAAAAGAAAGCTTCACAGTCAAAATTATTATTACAATGATTTGAGACAAATTCTGTTTGGTCGCTAAAAGAAAAATTAATAATAGAAGCATTTACAGAAATATTTTTTTCTTTTGTAATATTTTTTTTTGAAATTTTGTATATCTTTAAATTGGTTCTATCTCCACTATTATTACCAAAATCTCCAACATATATATAATTAGAATCCTGAGTAATGTCTTCCCAGTCAATATTTACAGCATTATTTATTTTAACAGTTTGTAATATATGTCCGGTGATTGTATCAAATTTATATATTTCAGGTTTTCTATCACTATCATTATGAGTCCATAATCCTCCGTTATAATATATCAATCCTGAAGTTTCATTAATAATATCTGGTAAAGAATCTATTAAAATATTAGGATGATATATGGTCTTATCATAAATACAAGAGCCATCATTAATAGTTGCATTATTATTATAATTATTAGCATTATTGTCTGTACAGCCACATATTTGTGCATCAACCTTAATGGATATAAACAAAATACATATTATAAAGAATCTTATAATTAACATAGTTTTAAAAAAATAATTATACTGTCAAAAGTTATAAATTGCGTTTTTGTCAATATTTATAAATAAAGGAAGTAATACCCTAAATAAGCACTATTTATAAATTTCTTTTCTGTTAGCTTTTAAAGTATTAATTAAAAGAGAAGCTATTGTCATTGGACCTACTCCTCCCGGGACAGGAGTGATATAACTGCATTTTTTTGATACCTCATCAAAAGCAACATCACCTTTTAGTTTAAATCCTGATTTTGTCAAAGAAGATTTAACTCTGTGCATTCCTACATCAATGACAACAGCATCTTTTTTAACCATATCAGCAGTAATAAATTCTGTTTTCCCAATAGCTGCTATCAGGATATCAGCATTTAAACATATCTTTTTCAGATTTTTGGTCTTGCTATGGCATAATGTTACCGTGCAATTGCCGGGATAATCTTTGCGAGCCATTAAAATGCTCATTGGCAAGCCAACAATATGACTTCTGCCTATTATAACACAATTTTTTCCTTGTGTATCTATTTTATATCGTTTAAAGAGTTCTAATATCCCTTTGGGAGTGGCAGAAATATATGCAGGTAATCCAAGTGCCATTCTGCCAATGTTTACAGGATGAAAACCATCAAGATCTTTTTTAGGGTCAATGCTGTTAATTATTTTATCAACGGATATATGTTTTGGTAAAGGCAACTGTACTATTAATCCATCTATTTCATCATCTTTATTGATAAAATCAATAACTTGCAATAATTTTTTTTCTGTAATTGTTTCATTATATTTATATACAGAAGATATAAATCCAACCATTTTACATGCTCTTTCTTTATTTGCAACATAAGTTTTACTTGCAGGATCATCACCAACAAGTATTGCAACTAGATGAGGAGCTCTCTCATTTTTTTTATCTATTATTTCAACAACGCTTTTAGCTATTTCTTTTTTTATATCTTCTGAAATTTTTTTTCCATCAATTATTTCCATTGTTTATATTTATGTAGTTAGTTCATTTTTAAGTAGTTACAAGTTCCAAAGTCCCAAGTTTCCAGTTTAGAGTTCAAAACTCGTAATCCGTAATTTTTCATCGTGAACGTTTCATTGCTTTCATATTTTTCATCATTTCCATAGGATTTTTCCCTGCACCAGACATTTTTTTCATCATCTTACTGGTATCAGTAAATTGTTTAATAAGGCGATTTACCTCCTGGATATCTGTCCCACTTCCAAGAGCTATCCTTTTACGGCGATTTCCATTTAAAATCGCAGGATTTGCTCTCTCTTCAGGTGTCATAGATTTTATAATAGCTTCTACACCCTTAAAAGCATTATCGTCAATATCAGCATCTTTAACAGCTTTGCTTACACCCGGTATCATCCCAACTAAATCTTTTACATTACCCATCTTTTTTATATGTTGTATCTGATTCATAAAATCATTAAAATCAAATTTATTTATAGCAATTTTTTTTTGTAATTTCCTTGCCTCATCAACATCAAATTGTTCCTGTGCACGTTCAACCAATGATATGATATCACCCATTCCAAGAATTCTGTCAGCCATACGTTCAGGATAAAATATGTCAATAGCATCAAGTTTTTCTCCTATACTGACAAATTTTATAGGTTTATTTACTATATAACGAATAGATAGAGCAGCTCCACCACGAGTATCACCATCTAATTTTGTAAGTATAACACCTTCATAATCTAATCTGTCATTAAAAATTTTGGCAGTATTAACAGCATCTTGTCCTGTCATTGAATCAACAACAAATAAGGTCTCATGAGGATTAACAGTTTTTTTTATTTCAAAAATCTCGTTCATCATCATCTCATCAATAGCCAAACGACCTGCTGTATCAATAATTACCACATCATAAGCGTTTTCTTTTGCATAAGATATTGATTTTTTAGCTATACGAACAGCGTCTTTACTATCTTCTTTGCTATACACTTCAACATTTATTTGTTCACCTAAAACTTTTAATTGCTCAATAGCAGCAGGACGATATATATCACAGGCAACCATCAAAGGATTTTTCCCTTTTTTATTTTTTAGATAACTTGCCAATTTAGCAGAGAAAGTTGTCTTACCGGAACCTTGTAATCCTGCAATCAAAAAAACAGCAGGATTTGCTTTAAGATTAATATCTGTCTTTTGACCTCCCATCAATTCTGTCAGCTCTTCCTTAACAATCTTTATCATTAATTGTCCGGGCGAAACTGCTGTTAATACATTTTGTCCTAATGCTTTTTCTTTTACCCTGTCAGTAAAACTTTTAGCAATTTTGTAATTTACATCAGCATCTAAAAGTGCTCTGCGTACTTCTTTTAAGGTCTCTGCAACATTAATTTCTGTAATAATGCCATGACCTTTAAGAACTTTAAATGCTCTGTTAAGTTTATCGCTTAAATTTTCAAACATACTATATTCATTTATTTACTTAATATTTAAACAAAATTCTAAAGACAAAAGTATCAATTTTAGATACCTTGTTTCAAACTGCAACAAAAATAAAAAAAAAATTTATTTTAACCACGTTGTTTCTAAAACATAAAAAATATTATTACTTTTTTTTCATATACTTTATAAACTTTAGCACGTCTTATTTTATGCTTATTAATACCTTAATTTAAAATTGGCACTTCGGTATTTTTTATGGATAAGGGAGTATATATGTATAGGGGACTTCTATTAATTCATTTCTTTCAAGAAATGAATTAATAGAAGTCCCCTTAAATCAAAAAAATAGTTACTTTATGGACAAATTTTATTTATACAATTGTATGATACCTTTACCCCATTAAAAAGATCCAACGGGGTGAATAGTTACTCGTTTTTTTATCTTATTAGAGTAACTAATCCCTGTTGAGAAATATTTTCACCATTTATTGTATTTATATTAAGTATATATAGGTAATTTCCCTCAGGTTGATCTATACCTTCATATTTACCGTTCCATCCTACTATTTGATCAGTTGATTCAAAAATTTTAACACCCAATCGGTTATATATTATAAATTCCAGGTTATTAATACCTTCACCTATGACATACAATAAATCATTTTCGCCATCATTATTAGGTGAAAATGCTGTTGGCACAAATATTTCAAATTGTTTTGAAACATTTATATAATTTGTTTTTATAATAGTGTCTCTGCAATTATCTGTACTATATGCTATTAGCATTACAGAATATAGCCCTTTAAATGTATATATATGTGAAGGATGTGTATCTTCCGAGGAATTTCCATCTCCAAAAGCCCAGTAAAAATGTTCTGCATTTTGAGATAAATTGGTAAACTGAACCTCATCTCCTTCCATTATTATTGTTTCACTTGCTGAAAAATCTGCTGTTGGCTCTTGACCAAAGTGAATACTTACAGGCGTTCTTGTTGTGTTAGTGCAGCCTCCTGTTGTAAAACCCTGAACATAATATGTTTCTTCTGATGTTACATTATGCAAAATATATGTATTTCCTGTATGTAAAGGAGTGCCTCCAACAGGAGTATTATACCATTCATAAACAAGTCCCTGATCGTCAACAGCCAGTATAACATCTTCATTCATACATACAAGAACATCCGGCACAACAGGTGGTGATGGTATTGGAACTACTGTTACAATTACATCATCTGCATCTGTGCAGACAGTCCCATTACCTACTGTTACTGTATATATAGTAGTTGTTAAAGGACTAACAGTTATTGATTGTGTTGTTTCACTTGTATTCCATTGATATGTTGTGCCACCATTTGCTGTTAAAGTTGTACTTGCTCCATAACAAATGTCAGCATCAGGACCTGCATCTGCTATAGGTGCAGGATTTACTGTTACCTGTTGTGTTTGACTATTAGTGCAACCATTACCGTCTGTATAAGTATAAGTAATATTATAAGTCCCTAAACCAGTTATTTCCGGATAAAAGCTGTTTCCACTTATCCCTGTTCCACTGAAAAGACCTCCGGCAGGATTTCCTGTTAATGGTATAGGCAAGTCATTAATACAACAATCTGGATTTATCCCGCTAAAACTAACTGTTGGTAAAGGATTTACTATTACTGTAACATTTGCATTTGTATTACTAAAGCCATCATTAACAATTACTGTATATGTTGTAGTTACTGTTGGTGAGACCACAGGATTAATTAGTGTGGAAGTAAATCCGGGCGGATTAGATGACCATAAATAAGTATAAGTTCCAGAGCCACCATTTACTGATGCATATAACTGAGAGCTATCACCAATACAAATAGATGGAGGATTAGCACTTGCAACAACACTTAATGCCAATCCTGTTATTGTAACAGTTACCTGATCAGTGCTCTGACATCCGGTAACAAGATCTGTTACTGTTAAAGTAAATACTGTAGATGCTGATAATAATATAGTTGCCGGATTTTGGACATTAGGATTTATTAAAGAATCTGCTGGTTCCCAGCTATAACTATAAGAGCCACTTCCTCCTGTTGCTGAGCCATTTAAAACAGTATCTGTTCCCATTGGAATGCTTATATCTATCCCAGCATCAACTGTTGGTGAAACTTTTACTGTTACCGGCTGTGTTTGACTATCAGTACAACCGTTGGCATCTGTATAAGTATAAGTAATATTATGATTACCTGTTCCGGCTATTTCAGGATAAAAGCTATTACCACTTATTCCGTCTCCACTAAATGTTCCTCCTGCCGGAGTTCCTGTTAATGTTTCTGGTGAATCATTATCACAATAAGCTATATCTAATCCACTAAAACTAACTATTGGCAAACTGTTTACTGTTACTAATTGTGTCTGACTGTCAGTGCAACCATTAGCATTTGTATAAGTATAAGTAATATTATGATTACCTGATCCTGCTGTTCCTGGATCAAAAGTATTACCTGCTATTCCATCACCACTAAAAATACCTCCTGCAGGGAAACCTGTCAGTGTTACTGATGGAGCATCTATACAATAAGCTGAAATTAATCCGTTAAAACTAACTGTTGGTAAGTCATATATTATTGTGCTTTGTGCATCACTATTTATACAACCATTTGCATCTATGTAAGTATAAATAATGTTATGTGTTCCCAAACCTGCTGTTCCTGGATCAAAAATATTACCTGCTATTCCATCTCCGCTAAAAGTACCACCTGCAGGAATACCTGTTAATGTTACAGAAATAGCATCTATACAATAATCTGCATTTAAACCACTGAAACTTACTACCGGCAAATCATTTACTGTTACGCTTTGTATATCATTATCAGTGCAGCCGTTAGCATCAATATAAGTATAAGTAATATTATGATTGCCTAATCCTGCTATTGACGGATAAAAACTATCTCCGCTTATTCCATCTCCGCTAAATAATCCACCTGCCGGAACACCAGTTAAAATTGCCTGAGAGTCATCTATACAATAATCAGAAGCCAGCCCACTAAAACTAACTACTGGTAAACTGTTTACTGTTACTGGCTTTGTATTGCTGTTGGTACATCCATTAGCATCTGTATAAGTATAAGTAATATTATGATTGCCGAGACCTGCTATCCCAGGATCAAAAGTATTACCTGCTATTCCATCGCCACTAAAAAGACCTCCTGCAGGGAAACCTGTTAATGTTACTGATGGAGCATCTATACAATAAGCTAAATCTAAGCCGGCAAAGTCAACTGCTGGTATATCATATACTAATGTGCTTTGTGTTTCACTGTTAGAGCAGCCACTAACAATATCTATATAAGTATAAGTAATATAGTGTAATCCCAGACCTGCTGTTGACGGGTCAAAAGTATTACCTGTTATTCCATCTCCTGTAAAAGCACCACCTGCAGGAATACCTGTTAATGTTGCAGAAGAGGAATTTATACAATAGGTAGAGTTCAAACCACTAAAACTAACCGGAGGCACAGGACTAACAGTAACAGTAGCACTTCTGCACTCTGTTATTCTGCAAGCACCTTCAGCTCTTATATAATATGTTGTTGTAGTAACCGGAGCAACATTAGCAGTAGCACCTGTTCCTATAGAAGTGCCTCCGCAACTGTCTATATACCATACCCACATAGCACCAGTGCCTAAGAGTCCTCCTGTTTTACTTAATGCTACTGTATCGCCGGGACAGGTTGTAGAAGGACTTGCAGATGCACTTGTTGCCGGTTCTGATTGAGTAAGCACAGTAACAGTAATACTGGCACAGGTTGTAGTATTACAAGAGCCCTCAAATCTGACATAATAACTAGTTGTAATAATAGGAGTTGTTACTGATATAAGGTTACCTGTTCCTATTACCGGACCGACACCACAACCGCCTTCATACCATTTGGCAGTAGCACCTGTGCCGAGTGTGCCTCCTGCATAACTTAATGTTATTGTTGGAAAGTAGATATAATCACCGGGACAGAAATTGTTATGGTCTGATGATGCAGACAAAGGAGCTATTGATTCTGTCTGGACA
>Ga0265594_1003270_pt1 | contig 10895 bp, 12 predicted proteins | sample saktaG_11_FD_190147 | JGI IMG/M metagenome (GOLD analysis project Ga0265594, IMG submission 190147) | Saline water microbial communities from Sakinaw Lake, British Columbia, Canada - sak_2011_5_24_80m | ecosystem: Environmental > Aquatic > Non-marine Saline and Alkaline > Saline ... | reverse complement strand
GAAGAGCCACCCCAGCACCTTTGCCCTGAGCTTTGACCCTAAAAGTGTCGCTAACATCACATTATATAAATGCAGTTTTATTTACTGCTATTGCAGTATATTATACTGCATGATATCTTAAAGTCAACACTTCACTACTATTTAACTACACACTACCAGCAAAATGAGAGGCATGTAGTGCAAGGAATGTCATTGCGAGCTGAAGCTGCGAGGAGCAAAGTGACGAATCAGTCAGCGAAGCAACCCAGCCTCGCTCGCCGCCATCCCCGGGTACATTGGAGCATCAGCTCCAGGCTACCCTCTTTAAATAAGAGTTACCAGGAGTGGCATGGTGCAGGGCTAAAGCCCTGCACCCGGATTAAAGTGTAACCTATGTCCCGGTTTGAACAGGGAATACTTTATGTTTTTTTCATACCCCAAAACGTATAGGCTAAAATAGCAAACCCCACAACATTTACAGCAGAAAATGTTAGGGTGGCAATGCTCCCCCAATCGAAAATGAGCTCATTGGTTAGAAGACCAAGAGTGCCAATGATGAGCAAAATAAAGGCACTCAATTTAGCAGCTTCTCTCATAGTTGTACCCCCCAATTCCTACTTTGATTTGAATAGGCCTATAACAGATGACACTAGCTCATGACGGCTTACACTTCAAGTGGTCAGATGTCTCTTCATAGATACTCCAAAGCCCTGAATCAAGGATTTTCTTTTTCGCAACACTACGGGATTGATGGCCATCATCAATTACCAGTGTTCCATCATTCTTAATTATTCTTTTTAGCTCTCCCAGAAATTCAGTAGGGTTTTTGATAACAAAGAACATGTCAATAGCACAAACTACATCTGCTGTATTGCTTGGAATTCTACTATCGTAACCACTAGCTAATATAGGTTCGACATTCCTTAAACCCATTTTTTCAGTTCTCCTCTTTACAGCTTCTATCGCCAGTTCGTGGATATCTACCGCATAGACCTTTCCTTCTTCACCTACAAGCTTTGCGAATTCTGTTGAGTACCTACCCGGACCGCATCCATAATCTACAACAGTCATTCCTTCTTGGATACCGAATTTTTTAATCCGCTTCTTTATGTATGGGCGGAACAAATCAACGACCTTGAAAGTCCAGTTCATCATCCTGAACGATGTATTTGACATCCTTTCTGTTCGTCTTTTTTCTACTCTTTTTCTTACATTCATAAACACCTCCGCAAAATATGGGCATATTCATTGAGGGCTCACCAACCATTAATTTATATGATAACAGAAGAATATCTACGTATGGAAGCTCCCCATCATTCCCCTGCCAGAACCACCTTCCTCCTTTAAGTTACGATTACATTCCGCGCAGACAGGGGTTCACCTCTATCTTGGGGATAAGCAAACAAAAAGGCACAGACCTAAATCTATGCTTTTAAATTTCATTGGTAGCCCAAGTTGTTCAATATATAGAACTTTTAGAGCAACCTTTGCCTTTATCTGAATCAAGTTTTGGGGGTGCCTGACGCAATTGCATCATTTCATAAGGCTTGAGTGTGCAAGCAAGTTATTGTCCGTAATACTGTTTAAGTTTTTGCATAAACCCTGGAAGGTCATTCGGGCTAGGTGTATAGATGTCCACTATATACTCCCGACTAAAGAAATTCAACTGGTCTTGTATACGCCTCTTCATGTCGCCGTCAGTAGTTATTATAGAGCAATAAGGAATTACACAGGCCATTGGCGCTATATCCAGCCAATCTCCTTTTCTATATTTTCGTGTGAGTCTCACTGACGCATAGAGTGAGGAATGAATGCGAATAAATGGAATCCTGTCAACAAGGTCAGTATTAAAAAATACGATAGTTTCTTCAATTTGCTCTAAAGGTATATCAGCATCTACCATTACTTTAGCCAGCAGACTAGTAAAGAAAATTTCCTCAAATGAACCCGAAGGCTTATCATATACGGGGAGTCCTTTTATTACGTAAATAGGCAGTAAGAATGTTTGTCTGAGTAAATTATTTCTTTCTGCTATATACTGATCTGTGAAAGAACTGTAGGTAAAGTCTTCTTTTTCCTTTCTCCTGGCAAATTCTTCAATTTCTGACTTGGCTCGTAATGTTGTTGCAGGGTCAATGATAGGTGGAACCTGCTCATAAATAACCCTCCAACCCCAATTTATATCTTGTTCTCTTTTCATATATATCAAGAGATGATTAGCGGCCTGATGTACTAGGATATCCTCCCAATGTTTGAAAAAGAGCCCCTTTGATAACTCAAGTTGAAGTTTTTTAAATCCATCAATTAGATTCGGGGCTAGCAATGCTTCTTGCGTTTGAAACTGTGACGCGGGGCATAGTAATGACCCCTTTTTGACACCATGGCGAAGAAGTGCTAACAGATCGCCCCACATCCTTATATCGCCGGCTTTTCTAAGCTTTCCACTTTCCAGCTTGGAGAATTGGCTTAAGAAACTAGTGTCTAAATATATTAATCTCACTTATTAAGTAGTACCCAATTTACTTAACGTAGCTCGCACTTTACAATTCAAGTTTTCCAGAAATGACTTGCCGCAATAATTGTACCACTTATTAAGCGTATTTAATTATTAATTGTTCAGGGTCGGTGACTCAAGCCCTTTACCTACTTCGCCAGCAATAGCGCGGAGTCTAGGAATAGTAGTCTTCACGGCGACTTCTAACAAGGAATGTAGTTCAATGGGGATAAAATACCCATCCGAAAGCTCAGGTGGGTCATCTAGATGGACACTATAACAGCCGACATATTGCCCTACTCTAAAGGAAACCTTTTCTTCTCCCTGAACTTGTTCCACAGCAGGCTCTTTCCAGAAAGTGACATAACCCGCTATATCCTCTGGGGAGAAGCTGAAAAGTTTGGCATAGTACTCGGTGTCACTGTCATTGTATAACTTTCCTCTCTTTTCCTCTTGAATACGCTTTTTAGCTAATTCCTCATCTTGATATGTATATATGAACATAGAAAGCAGTACAGGAGGGTCTTCAGGCTTAGGGGTACTGGAAAAACTACTCCATCAAGCAGATTCATTTCCAAACGTACGGCTAAATATTATTACACCATCTGGACGGTATATTGTGTCTTCAGCAGAGCGATAAGGAGAAATGAATAGAGAGAGATAGGTCTTCTGCAGATGGGATAATTTCACTGAAAGGAGACTCAAGTGGCCCGAATTTGGGTTCTTCTGTTTGTGTCTTACGATAACACCCCTCAGTAAGCACACAGGAACTAGTTAATAAAACAACCAATCCTATAAGTATAAGTGGATACCACTTGATTTTCATTGCCCAGCACCCCATTCCTAAAATATTAATCTCATTACGCAGCTTTGATGATGCCACTATAATTTGTTAGCTAGGAAAGGCTTTTAAATTTCATTGGTAGCGCATACCGGATTTGCCCCCAGGTGTCCCAAAGGGTGCTGTTAGATACAAATTAGAACTTTTGTGTCAATTCCCCAAAACTCGTTTTGTTCGTAGAGTACCAACTGGTGTTAACCCGTTTTACTCAGTCGGTTAGCTTTTTATTAGCTTTTTCTTAGCTTCAGTTTGAGCGTGAATTGCCCTTTAGCCTGGAGCATTACAAGCGGGTTACCCTCTGAATATACAAGGTCAGTGACTTTCCAAGATAGGCTGAAGTTCTATAAGGCGCCGCTGGGCTAAAATCCACAACTAGTGGGCTAATGAGACGGCGAACCGTAGTGCAGGATGGCCCCCCACGAACCGACGGCGAACACATCGCTGCCTGAGCTCCCCCAGACATCAAAGAGCCATTCTGAGGTGCCGCTGCTCATGGAACTCCAGCTCGTGCCGTCGTAGTGGACGATGGTGCCATTCGAACCAACAGCAAATACATCGCTCCCCGAGCTGCCCCAGACATCATAGAGTCCTGCTCCGCATGCGCTGTCCATGGAGCTCCAGTTGGCGCCGTCGTAGTGGAGGATCGTGCCTCTACCACCAACAGCAAATACATCGCTCCCCGAGCTTCCCCAGACACCCTCGAACCCTTCTCTTGTGCCGCTGCTCATGGAGCTCCAGCTCGTGCCGTCGTAGTGGACGATGGTGCCATGGTTACCAACGGCGAAGACATCGCTATCCGAGCTCCCCCAGACACCATAGAGACATTCTGAGGTGCCGCTGCTCATGGAACTCCAGCTCGTGCCGTCGTAGTGGACGATGGTGCCATGGTTACCAACGGCGAAGACATCGCTACCCGAGCTCCCCCAGACACCCTCGAGCCCCTCTTGGGGCTCTGCGGTGGTGGCGGTCATGGAACTCCAGCTGGTGCCGTCGTAGTGGAGGATACGACCTCCAGATATGTGCTTTTTTCCTACTTGAAGAGGGCCATGTCCGACATTACCCACAACGGCGAAGACATCGCTCCCCGAGCTTCCCCACGCGTCATTGACATAGATTGAGACACCCGGGGGGTTGTTCATGGAGCTCCAGTAGGCGCCGTCGTAGTGAAGGATGGTGCCACCTTCATGCCAGCATTCACGACTCATGGCGAAGACGTCCGTACCACAGCTTCCCCAAACGGCATAAAGGGCATCTGAGGTGTTGCTGCTCATCGGAGTCCAGCATCCCATAGCGGTTAAATCCGAAATGACGGGTGGACGATTCTCCTGTGGTGGTGGAGTTGGTTCAGTTACCGGAGGTTGTGGTTGGGCAGGTGGAGGTTGCATTTCTGCTGGTGGAGCTTCTGTTTGTGCTAGTGGCACTGATGGTGACAATGCGGCACTAACGGCAATAACCACCGACTTGGTGACAGTGCCAGCACTGTTCGCCGCAGTCAAAGTATAAGTAGTAGTCGTAGCTAGTGATACTTCCTTTGTCCCAGCAACAGGAACGTTGCCCATACCATGGTCTATAGTGACAGTAGTGGCCCCTGTAACGTTCCAGAGTAGGGTTGTTGTCTCACCAGCAGTAATCTGATTACCACTGGCACTGAAGGCGACAATAACTGGTGGTGCTGGCGGTGATAGTGCTGGCAGACAACCAATGACTGAGCTAACCCATAAGAGAACCAACGCCGCAAGCACAGTCAAATAGCCTGTGGATTCACGTTTCATCTCAGTCTCTTACAGCCTGTTGTTTGCCCTGATTATACACCCAGCGAAGGTAGAATGGAATACCTACCAGTCAAGCTACGAAAACAGGGGGGTGTCCTCCGAGGGAATTATCAAGAATACGATAAGGTGGTTCAGACAACGATAAGGTGGAATTCTCATTTTTGCCCCCTTTCAGTCCAGCAAGCCCCGCCACAAGACCGCTTGATACTCAGCCTAGTCAAATTGACTTTTCCTTTTCACCAAGAATATAACTGCCAGTATTCCCATTGGTGGGAAGATTAAACCAAAGACAGGGAAGATGAGCATGGCGAACCCGATAAACACGGAACAGATAGCTCCAGACAATGCCCACCACCAGTGTTTCTTTATGAACGCACAGATACCACCTCCCACAGTTAGCCCCAGTAATAAGAATACTGGCAATACAGTCGGTGCGCCCAGAGACCCAACAGTTTCAAAGTCCGTTGTTTCAGCAACCATTTCCACCACAGTTTGGACAATTCCTGGTAATGTAGCACCAACAATTATCATCAGAATACCTGCTGCTATTCTCACTTTATTTCATTTTCCTTCTCTCAATTAGCCCTCTTATGACGACTACCAGCCCACCAATTATAGCTAAAGGTAGTGCTGTTATGGCTGCTCTAAGGGTAACATCCAAAAATTTCTCTTCTCCGAGAATCGCTACCACTACAACAAGCACTAAGAACGCAAATACCACTACACCAGTAATACCCCACGTACTCTTACCCTGTTTCCTATCTTTCAGCATTGGTAGCACTAACAGCCCTACTAGCAAAGGCATGGTGAACATCCAAGCCCAGTGCCTGCCTTTAAGTTTTGCCCATAAATAACCCCCATACAGCAAGAAGCCAGCACCGATACCATGGAATATCAGTAGTGTGCCCCATGATATAAACTCCAGTGAATTAAGTGTATTAGAGTAGAAATTTACCAGCATGCCCACAATTATAAAAATCGCTACTCTCATTTTAGCTTCAAAATATAGGCCAAAGAGGAATTTGGTAGCGCATACCGGATTCGAACCGGTGATCTCCTCCTTGAGAGGGAGGTGTCCTAAACCCCTAGACGAATGCGCCACAAAAATTTGGCTGGGGATCCAGGATTCGAACCTGGCCTTACGGATTCAGAGTCCGCCGTCCTACCGCTAGACGAATCCCCAACCCACCAGGATTAGAGCATGGGGCTGTATCTACGGCAACCTTATCTTGCTTAGCAGCTTGTTTGGCCTGCTCCATTAACCTGCAGGCAAAGTCTGGCGATATGAACTGGTTCAGATAGATGGGTGACATCGATAAGAGATGAAAGGACGCTGTTAATCCAACGAACGTAGTGCGGTCTTTTAAGGCCGCCGGTTGGGGGGGGTGATTCGCACGAAACAGTCGATAGTCAGCAGTCAATAGTCAGCAGTCGCTAGTCAAGGTGCGCTCACGGATTAGGGATAGTCTGGCGATATTCCATCTTGCTCTGGTTAGCTGTATAATCATAGCAATGCCCGGACAGGCAGACCTGGAAAAGAGCAGGTTGATTCACCTTATTATTAAGCTTTGACGATGAAAACTTTAGTTCAATGCGATTTCGATGGCACTATTACCGAAGAGGATATTAGCTTTATGCTGCTAGATGGCTTTGCCCAGGGAGACTGGCGGCATTTATTACAGGATTACAAAGAGCACAAGATATCTGTAGGCCATTTCAATACCCAGGCTTTTGCTATGGTTAAAGCCGACAGGCTTACTTTGCTTGAAGCTGCCAAAGATAAGGTCAAGATAAGAGCCGGGTTCCGCGAGTTAGTAACCTATTGCTCCAGGAAAGGCTTCAGACTGGTAATTGTGAGCAATGGACTTGAATTTTATATAAAGGAAGTGCTGAGAGAACTTGGCCTGGAAAAGCTTGAGGTACACGCTGCACAGACTCAGTTCTGTGCCGATGGGCTGAAAGTTCAATATATCGGGGCGGACGGCAAGCAATTAGACGATGGCCTGAAAGAAGCCTGCATTAAGTCGTTTCTCAAGGAAGGCTACAGAGTGATATATATTGGGGATGGCGATTCCGACATCAGGCCAGCGAGGTATGCTCATCAAATCTTCGCCACAGGTGAACTTCTAACCTACTGCAAGGAGCATAACCTCAAATGCAAATCCTTTAATAGTCTTAACGATGTTGTTGAAGCATTGAAACTTTTATAGCTGAACTTAGAGGTTAATCAACTTTGGTTAATTGGCAAGATTTGCAACAGACTATAGGAATCGCCTTCAGGGATACATCTTTACTCGAACAGGCTTTTATCCATTCATCTTATGTCAATGAAAACCCGGATTCCCCTCTTCCCGACAACGAGCGACTTGAGTTTCTCGGCGATGCCCTGCTAAGCTTCATAGTCACTGAAAAGCTGTATCACGAGTTTCCCCATCTGGCTGAAGGTGAGCTGACAGAAATACGTGTTTCGCTAATCCGTGAGGAGACTTTAGCTCAGATAGCTTCTGAACTCAACCTCGGCGATTACCTCTTTCTGGCAAAGGGTGAAGAATCTACAGGCGGACGGCACAGGCAGAGCAATCTTGCCGATACCTTTGAAGCCTTAATCGGAGCTATCTTCTTCGACCAAGGCCTAACTGCCACCAGGGATTTCGTTCTGCGTAAACTACACAGCCAGCTTGAGCAAATAAAGACTGAAGGCATAGGCCGAAACTACAAAGCTCTATTGCAGGAGTTCACCCAGGCTAAATATAAACTGCTTCCCACTTACCGCATCGCGGAGGTTTCAGGCCCTGACCACGATAAGGACTTCACCGTTGAAGTCACGCTCGAAGGTAGAATACTGGGGACGGGTTCAGGAAAAAGCAAGCGAGCCGCTGAGATGGAAGCCGCACACTCAGCATGGGAAAAGCTGGCAGCCGAGTGACTTCGTTCAGCTAAGAAAGCTACCGACTCACAATGCCGGCTGCAAGACTACGATTTCAGTAGTATCCGGCAATGCACCTGGCTTAAATTCCACCTCGCTGGAATCCAGCTTTTTTACGTTTTTCTTGTCCCTCACAAAGTCCTCAACGCCCGCTACAGGAAAGTCCAGTTTGGGCGTCTTATAATGCATTGGGACGACAACCCTGGGGTCCAAATCATCGCATACCTGGCTGGCAACTTCGGCATTAATTGTAAAAAAACCGCCCACCGGGACAAGCAGCACATCCACAGCACCGATTTCATCAATTTGCTCCCGACCAAGTTTATGCCCCAAGTCACCTAAATGGCAGAGCTTGACCCCATCCACAGAAAAGCAAAATACAGTGTTGGCACCCCGCTCCCCACCCAGGGACGTATCGTGATAAGTAGCGACACCCTTAAACTGAATCCCCTTGACATCCCTTATACCGTTACCCGTGACCACCTCGGGTTTGCCCGGCACTGATGAGACAGCATTGTGGTCAAAGTGGTCATGGCTCACCATGACAATATCAGCAGCCTCATTCACTGGTGCATATCCAACGCCACCACCTGAATTATAAGGGTCAGTAATTATCCTCAGCCCCGTGTCAGAAGTAATCAGAAAACAGGAATGACCTAACCATTTCAGTTTCATAACAAACCTCCTTGTCTTAAGAGCGCTTAGCTATCACCCTGAGCGAGATCCTTCGCTGCGCTCACAACGACGAGAGAGGAGTCAATAGTCGAGAGTCGATAGTCATGGGAAGGGCCCTCCACCACAACCCCACCGAGATTGCCGCGCCTTCGGCTCGCAAAGACAGGGGAGGGATGAGATTGCTTCGTCGCTTGGGCTCCCCGCAAAGACAAAAGCGAGATTGCCACGCTTCGCTCGCAATGACAGGGGGGCAAAGGGCTCCCTCAGAATGGCAGGTAGAATTATACAAGTCCCCCTCTTACTTAGTCGAAGCCAGGGCTAGATTAACCAGGGTCCGCACGCCGATTCCTGTAGCCCCCTTAACCAAATAGCCCCGGTCTTTATCACTCATAGAAGTACCAGCTATATCAATATGCACCCAGGATGTATCCCCAACAAACTCGGCCAGAAACTGCGCCGCGGTAATGGCACCACCATATCTACCGCCGGTATTCTTTACATCAGCTACCTCGCTCTTAATCTGCTCCTTATAGTCTTCATGCATTGGCATCTGCCATAAGCGTTCCCCGGCTTCAGCACCAGCCTTGATAACTTTATCTGCCAGCTCCTGAGAATTGCCGAAGATACCACTATAGAAATCACCCAAGGCTACATGGCAGGCGCCGGTTAATGTAGCTACATCCACCAGCGGCGATAACCCTTGTTTCACAGCATAACCCAGTGCATCGGCCAAAACAAGCCGCCCTTCAGCATCGGTATTTACCACTTCTATAGTCTTCCCATTAACAGCCTTCAAAATGTCCCCCGGCTTGGTAGCATTGCCACCAGGCAAATTCTCAGTGGCTGGAACAACGGCAGTAACGTTAACCTCAAGCTTTAGCTGAGCAATAGCACTCAAGGCTGCCAGGACAGCAGCTCCACCTGCCATATCACCCTTCATTTCAGCCATACCTTCTGATGGCTTAATAGATATCCCTCCTGAATCAAAAGTTATACCCTTGCCAACAAAGCCTAAACTCTCAGATGAGGCTTTATCACCCTTATAACTTAGAACTATTAACTTGGGCGGCTGGCGGCTTCCCCGAGCCACTCCTAAAAGCGCGCCCATCCCCTCCCTCTCCATCTGGTCACGATCTAAAATAGTCAAATCAAGACCGTGAGTCTTTGCCAGTTCCCCGGCTATCTTTGCCATATCACTCGGCGTCATACAATTAGATGGCTCATTAATCAAATCCCGAGCTAAAGTGGTAGCTTCGGCAATCACCTTCCCCTTCTTGCAACCTTCCTCCAGGGCTTGCAGCTTCGCCGCATCCCTCTCTACCATGAGCAGTTCCTCAACATCACAATAGTCAGGCTCTTTGGTTATATGCTTGCGAAATGTATACAGCCCCAGGAGACTGCCCTCAACTATAGCTTGAGATGCTACGCCGGGCTCAATCCCACCAACACCAGCACCATGGACAATAGTAGCTATTCGCCGGCAATTCAATTTCCGTAAGGAGCGACAGAATTCCGCAGCCACGCCACGAACTTTATCCAGGGTAAACTCAGACTGCTTACCCAGCCCGACGACAGCCACAATACGCGCCGGAACTTTGCCCAGGGTATGGACAATGCTGACCTGGTTGAGTTTACCTTTAACCTCACCTTGCTCAATGAGCTTTGTAATAGCTCCATCCAAAGCTTTATCTACAACGCCTGTTGCCCCACCCGGGTGCTCCATCCCCTCAAAGAGGTTGACCACAATAGCATCAGCTTCAATCCCGGTAATATCATCAATGACAACTTTAATCTCCAATTTCGCCTCCTAAATAGTCAAATACCCACTCGATTCCTAGCTCCTGCAGTTTCCCCAAACCAGGAACACCATCTATTTTATCCCATCCCAGCATAGAATAAAATGTCTCCTTAGCCTGCTCGAATTTATCTTTATCAATGCCGATTCCCTGTAAATGTCCAGAAGGCAAAGGAGTGAAAAAACGCTGAGGCAAAAGGTCATCCTTCCTGCCCAGCCCTTCACGAATATTAAAGGCACGGGTCATAGCCAAACAGCGCTCGCCGACTTTCATCAGCTCATACACAGTGCTATTCCAGCCAGTAACTCCACACACTAGCTCCTCCACCTGGCGGTAATTGAAGGGCATAAAGTTACACATCACAAGACAGTCAAGAAGATGCTGCCAGCAACTATGATAAACAACCATCCTG